>JGI20160J14292_10004648_pt1 | contig 10149 bp, 7 predicted proteins | sample COG_10_FD_14292 | JGI IMG/M metagenome (IMG submission 14292) | reverse complement strand
TTGCAGCCTCTTTGGCCTTGTTCTCATCTGTCGCTCTGCTTTTTTTCTACATTCTACAAGTTCTTATGAGCCTTACGGGTGGGTCGGACGATTAATCCGTACTTAGATTCGACTGTATGGATATAAGCAGTTAAAAAGACTGCCCTGAAAAAAGACGAGATGGCAGAAAGGGGCGTACACGAACAGAAGCACCGGTTATAGATATACGGACGGTAATCTCATCCTCCACCTCATTGGTAAGTTTTCCTGGAGATAGTCCAATTTCTGATCGGGGGATTTTGACCAAACCTTCTAGGCGAAGTAAGTCTCCATTTTTCCCCTCATATTTCCTGCGTTCTTTGCGAAAGTAGTGAGTGGACAGGGGAATTTGGATAGACTTCTTAATCCCTTTAATTTTTAAAACACCTAACGCTTTCGATCGTAATTCTTTCCCATGCCAGGAAATATCCTTTAAGCTTTCGAGATCGAAAGAAATTTGGGGGTATTGGGAAGAATTTAGCCATTCGGGGGCATGAGCTTCGTAGGCAACTTTGGGGTAGTTAAAACGCAAGGAGCGGGTACTTAATACGATCTTACCACTCGTTTTTTCTGGGAATTCTGGATGAAAATTTAATTTTCCAACCATCTGCCCAAAAGTTCCCTTTATTGAACCGCTTCCAAAGGCGGTGGACAGATTGACTTCGACCCGGCAAAGGGATGCAAGGGGACGAAAGTCAAATTCCATGGCGGGAAGAGTCTTCACGGTGATCGATGTCAACATAACTGTAAGAGCGAATCTCTTAAACCCATTCATCAATCAGATGTAATCTTAAGCTGACCTGAAGTCGAATCTGTAAATAGACTAAATCATCAGCTTTGTGTTTAAATAATTAACTCAAAATAAATTTCTTGATTGTAACTTAATGATAGTTGGTTATCAATTAAGGTATGTTAGGTACTTTCAAGTTTTCGATAGTCAGCGTTTTAATTGTATCAGTTTTGTATGGTAATGCTGAGCTTGAGCCGATGGAGGTTTCCGCCCTTCGGTTAGAAACCGAAACCAAGAATTTGCCTGCTCGGGTTCAAGTTATCGATCAAACTGTTATTGAGAAGTCGGGTGCCACCGATTTAGTCGGTTTGTTGCGGAAGGAAGCAAACCTGCAAGTACGATCAACTTCGGGTAATTCAGCAAGAGCGTCGGTTTCCATGGGTGGTTTTGGGGATAACGCGGGGCACAGAACTTTAGTTTTATTGGACGGACACCGGTTGAATGCTTTTGATCTGTCACCAATCAACTGGCACTCTATCCCACTCTCTATGATCAAATCGATAGAGGTGATTCGTGGAGCACAGTCCGGTACCTATGGTAACCATTCGATTGGTGGCGTAATCAAGATTAATACCAAGCTACCCAATGAAAAACCATCTGGGTCATTGGAGATAAGTGCCGGGAGTTTTGACTCCTTTAAAACAAGTGGGGCCTATTCTCAAAGATTGGGGGAAATTGGACTGACGATTTTTGGAGAGCGGGCAGAATCGGATGGATACCGAGTGAATGGAGATCATCAGACAGATGCCGGTGGGGTGAGGCTGGACTGGGGAGGCAAATCCGACTTTCGGGGTTACCTCTCTTGGAGTTTGTCGAATAGTGCTTTTGGTTTACCCGGAGATTTGAATGCCAGTGCTTTAGCTGTTGACCGGAGGCAAACCAAGGATTCCAACGCCAATGATAGAGGAGAGGAAAAGTCTTCCCATGGAAGGGTTGGACTTACCTATGGGATCAAAGATAATTGGAGCTTGGAAAATAGGTTTGGATACGAAGATCGTAATCTGGCAGCTGATATGCCTAGCCAGTCAGGATATCTTTCGAATGCTGATTACAAAACATTTTCCTACAGCCCGATTCTGCATCACCATGCTGAGGAGTTGGATTATTTGATAGGCATTGACTACTTCAAGGGTGAGATGGACCTCAATGCTAATTACACCGATTATAACGGCGACGCTAGTCGAGATTATGAAAGAACAACAACCGCCTTTTTTACATCGATTCGTCATTCCATTTCAGAAAGATGGGATTGGATCGGGAACCTAAGGTATCAAAAGGGGGAGAATGAACTGGCGTATGCAGGAACAACATTGCGGGATGTAAATGATGAAGATTGGGCTAGCGGTGTTGGATTAGTTCGTAAGTTTGGAGATGAAGGCAGGATTTACACTTCTGCCCGTCGATTTTTTCGCTATCCGTCTGCAGATGAGTTGGTTACCTTTGGCTCTTCCTTTCCTTGGCCTCCTATTAATCATCCAAATTTAGTTCCAGAAAATGGATATGAAGTCGAATTGGGATTCGACTTGAATGGAAAGAGCATTTTGCTAAGCGGGCGAGTATTCAGGCAATGGATGGAGCAAGAAATTATTTTTGATAACGTCTCTTTTCAAAATGTTAATTTGGATGATACTGGACGGCTTGGCTTGGATTTATCTTTAATTTGGGAATTAGCTGACTACGCAAGCACAGGAGTAAACTACGAATTTGTTCGTGCTGAAATCGAGAAAGGAACTTACAGAGACTCGAAAATACCTTTGGTATCTGAATCGCTTATGAGGCTTTTCCTTGAATTACAACTCTTAGAATCCTTATTTTTTAATATTGGAGGTTCCTATGTCGGTGGAAGTTTTGTGGGAAACGATTTGTCCAATGGCGATAATAAAATGGAAGATTATTGGTTATTTGATCTTGGGGTAAATTATGAATTATCAGAGGGTGCCATTCTTTTTGGTGGTGTGGAGAACTTATTGGATCAGGAGTACTTGTCTACCGCTTATGGCACAGCCTTGTATCCGGGGGAGGGCAGGAAAGCGACAGTTGGTCTGAGCTTTTCCTTCTAAGCTATTCGCTCATCCACACTCTGGGCATATTCCGTACAACATAACCTCGAAACCCTGCACATTAAATCCCTTTGGGACTTTGGCAGGAGGAGTATCTTGTGTCGTATCTGCCAATGCATAAAGCTTATCACAAGATCGGCAGGTAAAGTGAACCTTATCTTTGCCGTCAACCCATTCATAGCGTGGAGGTTGCCCTGGATAGTCTACCCCTACAACTTGCATTGATTCGGAAAGTGCTTTTAAATGACGATAAATGGTGGCGATTCCAAGCTGGGAAATATTTTGGGACGCGAACTGATGAATTTCTGATGGAGTAAGTGGGCGACCCGCAGAGCGAATCACCTCTGTTATGACTTTTGCCTGCTTGGTGTTTCTTTTCATCCAAAAAAAGAAACACTATTTGCCCCTGTGAGCATTTTTAGTGCATTCGATGGTTTTGTTCTTAAGAGTTTGTACTTCTTTTTTGATCTCCGCAAAGGTCGGCTTTTCCATCCGGTCAATAAATAGAACTCCGTTTAGATGGTCGACTTCATGCTGTATGCATCGTGCCAGCAAACCGTCGCATTCGAGGGTGTGTTCAACGCCATCCAAGTCCTGATAGGTTACGACGATTCGTTCGGGGCGGGCAACATCTGCATTGATCTCGGGAAAGGACAGGCAGCCTTCCTCGTAGTAATATTCATCACTGGGTAAAGTCTTTACAACTGGGTTGGCGAGAGAAAGCGGCATGATTAGAGAGGAGGAGAGTGGTTTCCCGTCCATTATGCAGGTCGTTGGATATTCTGGATGATCTGGAACTTCCATCACGCAGAATTGAATTGCTTTTCCAATTTGTTGAGCCGCTAAACCAATCCCTTCGGAAGCATGCATTATTTCAAGCATATCTTGGGAAAGCTTGGAAAGGTGATCATCAAACTTTTCAATTTTGTGACCTTTTTGGCGTAAGACAGAATCTCCAAAATAGCGTATGTATAAACTCATTTGTAAAAACTATGGACTAAAATGAAGATGAATTAAATTGAAATTGCATTGAATCAAGGAATTCTAGATAAAGGTATCCCAATTTGGATATGGCAAACAAGATAAAGTTGGGTGGAATAATTTTTCTTCCTTTAGCATTGATTTTAGGAATCCTTGGTTTGGGTTCGCCGGTGTATTTTGCAACCGTTTCTGAGCGTTCTTTGTCAGATGTTGGACTTAACACCAAGACTGTCGACGAGGAAATGGTCCGACAACTCCGTCAGAATAATATTGGTCCTGCTGAAATGCTTTTGCCTTTGGCTTCGGTAAGCAAGCGTCAAGATTTTGCCGATGCCATCGAAAGTAAGCAAAAAGCTCACCCTGAACTATCTATTTCCGGAGGCGGTAGTATTTTTGATATGCTTACCTTTAACGAATATTTCGGGGGGTTAGACAAATACAACTTGGATAAAGGAAGGTTTCAGGCTTTCTTTGTTTACAATCGTGCTACTTCAAGAGGTGATCTTTGGGATCGATTGCGCGATAAGAGTTCCAATGATAATGTTCAGGCTTTACTTCGTTCAATTCCTGTGGATGGACGTCCTGGTTTTTTCTGGAATAAGTTGATCAATGAGCCTCTCGTTTTTGCATTTCCAGGGGTAAAAGTAGCCAAGCTTACGGATTATCCATATTTTTCAGGTCGCAAAGTCCTTCTTTCGGTTGGTTTGCGCGGACCAGAGGTTTTCGAAGGAAATGTAACAGAGGCTCAAGTCCGGGACCTTTGTTTGTCTGAAGCCCGAGCGGCGTTGGCTGAATTTACTGGGGATGCGGAATGGTTTGATGTCCGCAAGGAAGGTAAAGAAACAAATATACGAAGTGTGGAGGGAAACTTTAGCCTTCCCAGTTCTTTGAATTTTGGAGACCTGGCTGATCGCTCAGTCATGCTCAAACTAGGTCGAACTAAGGATGGTGGATACGCTGTAATTATTGGAGGAATTGTTAATTCTGAGGGAAAAATGGAAAGCCACGGTCGTTGGCTACCCTATCCAATTCTTGTTCCCATGATGGTTGGTACAGCAATGTCGATCGAGAAGGATTATTATTCTAGCGATACTGCATTTGAGATCGGCAGGCTTTCCCAAAAGGCATTACAGGGTGATCATTCATCGAAGGAGCGAATTCGTTCCTTCTACTGGTCAGCTCACCAGATAGCCCGCAAAATGAACCTTATTCAAATGGCTGAACTTACTCAAAGTTGTCCTGATTTACAGGGCATTTTTGACCTTGCTGCCTTAATTCGTATGATGAACCGCCCGCTTTCTGCTTCCATTGGAAAAGTTAAAGAAGCGAGTCGTGAAGTCGGCTTTTTACCCATGGATAAAAGAGAGGAACGAAGGAATCAACTTCTTGAAATGATTGAGGAAAAGAAAGTGATTCAAGCCAAATTCGAGCATGACTTGCAAATTGTCTACACCTCGACCCTGCTTTCCGGCAATCCTTCGGGAATACTTAAGTTTGTTCGTAATTATCCAGTTTATCAAAAAGATGGTGATGAAGACGCAGTGGAACGAGCCCTTGATGATTTAAAGCTCGCAATGTCACACGGTAAGGGAGCACTTGATCATTTGCTTCTACGCAACAAGCCTATTCATCAAAGTGGGTTAGCCGTTCGTTTGGCCGAGCCCTTGTTTCCGTTTTTTGGGGGAGGATTATTAACGAATTTATCTCATAAACACCGAGATCTTTCTATCACCTTGAAAATCATCCTGTTGGTTGCATCTTTTTTCTGTTTTCTTCTTTTTATCTCTAAAACATTGCCAAAGCCCGGCTATCAGCGATCGAGCAGTCATTATGCTCTGCGCTGGACTCGCAGGTTTTGTGCTTCTGCCTTGTTTGCATTGCTCGGTGTTCTTGCCCTTGAGCCTACACTTTTGCAGACCCCGAGAGGGCAGGTATCCGTAGCCGGGTTTGATTTTGCGCTTGCGAATCTGCTCGCCTACGCCAATGAGGAATCTATGGCGGATCAAAACCTAACTATCGTCACCGCGATCATCGCAGGAGTGTTCCTGCTTATTCAAATTGTGATTTTCATGATTTGCATGTCTCGCGTATCGCAAATCAAAAACGAGGAGCTAAAGTCTGGATTAAAACTTGGACTGCTCGACAACGAGGAAAACTTGTTCGACCTTGGATTGTATATCGGTTTGGGAGGGACCGTGCTTTCTTTGATATTGCTCCTCATTTTAGATGTAAAGCAAGACGCCCTTATCGGTGCTTACACCTCTACCTTGTTTGGGATCCTTTTTGTTGCGGCTTTGAAAATTGTCATAATTCGACCATACCGCAACCATTTGCTGATCAAGCAAGCTGAAGAAAAAGGAGCATGAATCGCAGTCTGCTGCTCGTAGTTTGCGATTTTCTGCTCCTTAGCATTCTTGCTTTGGCACGCTTCGATGTGCCCAAGGATGCCGTAATTGCACAGGATGGGCAAAAAATTGTTTCTAAGGAAGTTGTTGAACGTATATCTGACGGCGAAAACTATGACGATGTTGTTGCGGAACTTGAGGCAACAAATGAGACATTGCTTGAAAATTTGAGCAGCGATAAGGATGACCTTATTCGAACAAAAACTTAAATTGGAGGCGGAAATTGCCGAACGCCAAAAAATTCTTGAGCAAAAAGATCAGGAAATTGAATCCAAAGATGCGGTAATTCAAGGAAACGAACAAGCTCTTGATCTTGCAAAAAATGAAGCCGAAAAATTGGAGGCTCAACGCAAAGAAATCGAAAGCAAAAGAGAAGAACTTTTGCAAAGTAATGCAGCATCCAAAAAAGAACTCGAACTTTTGGCCAAAAATTTAGAGCAAGCCAAGAAAAAATCTGAAGAATTAGCTGAATTAAAATCAGAAAAAGAAAGAGAAGCTCAAGCTGCCCGATTGGAATTGGCTGCTTCAGTGGAAAGGGCAAAAGCGCAAGAATTTGCTGCCTCCGAAGCAAGGGCAATGCTGATGGATGAAAAGAAGCGTTCAGATGAACTACTTGCTTCTACTGCCAAAATTGATCAAAAAATTGATAGTTTGAATAAAGGACTGGACGGTGTCGGGCAGGACCTTAAGAATGTTGGGGAGGGGTTGGCCGGGGTAGGAGAGAAAATCTCTACCGTTTCTCAGGATGTTAGCACGGTAAAAGCTGGTGTTTCTCAAGTCGAAAAAGATGTGCAGGAATCGGCAGCATCACAAAAAGAAAACTTCCGCAAACTTAACGAAAGGCAAACCCGCTCGGTTAACGAAATTTTTACCCGTTATGAACAAAATAAGGTCACATTGGAACTAACTTACACGCACAAGTTTGGTATCACCCAAAGCATTCGTGAAGATAAATTTTCCATGGATACTATTCTTATGGTGGATGGGAATTTTGTGTATGCCCTTGTTCATGCAAAGGACAGTCCATTTCGTGTTGAGTTTAACCCGCGTCGTCTTGTATCCGTAACCGGTCAAATTTCGGGCTCCAAGTTGAAGGCCCCCCTGGAGGTCAAGGAAATCGCATTTATGGATGATCCTCGCATGATCATAGTTCCTCTTTATGCAAACCCTCAGGATTTAGTAAAATCTTCAGGTATCGAGCTTTTTCGGGCACCGCAGAATCCATTTTTGTTTGATGATGCCGTCGTCGTAGATGTAAAGGATAGTCGTTTTGGTCAGACTAAGTGCCTTCGTGACGAGAAAGATGGTCGTTATATTGAGGTGGACGAAAGGAGTTTTGCTTTTTTAACCGGTGCATTCAATCCTGGAAAGGGAGATCTCGTATTTTCTCAAAAGGCTGAGTTATTGGGGATTATGGTAAATGGTGATTACGCATTTCATGTTAAAAACTTGGGCGGTCGTATTGAAGGTGGTTCAAGAACTCTTTTAGGGGATTCTTTTGACGCTGATAAAACAAATACCTTACTTCGAGATTTAAAAAAGAAACTTTCTGGATTGAGCAAAAAGTTTAAGTATTGAATACGAGGTTTCTTTACTCCATGTGCCAAGTCATCTAGCTTGACTGGATGTTTTTTTACCTTTTCACTAATTTGGTGCACCTATGAGTTTTTTGACATCTGCGATCAAGGATCGAGGGTTTGGAAAAGGTTTGATTGATTTGCCAAAGGATTATTCACCTTGGTCCGTTACCTTGGTGCTCATCCTTTTAGCCTACTTGCTTAGTTTTTGGGTCAGGTTGGAGTGGATCGATTACGCTCAGGCAAACTACACAAACGAACAGGGTGAATCCGTTTTCCTTCGTCCCAATATGGTAAAGGAAGGAGTAGCCCTGCCCAATACCCACGACAGTTTTTACTTTGGTAGCATTGTTCAAAAAGCAGCACTGGGCATGCACCAAGAAAACAGTCTCCTCCCTGGTGTATATCAAAATGGGATGATTACGGCACTTCCATATTGGTTAATCAGTCTTTTTCCCGATCTTTCGATCGAGCACCTGCTTTTGTGGTTACCTGTTTATGTGGCTGGGCTGGTTTGCATCCCAATCGTACTAATTGGTAGGTTGTACGGGTGTTCCTTTTGGGGTTTTGCGGCTGCTTGCTTGGCTGGAATTACTCACAGCTATTATAACCGCACTCTTGCGGGGTACTATGATACTGATATCTTTGCAATTACTTCTCCTGCTTTCTCCGTTTACTTCCTCTTGGCGGCATCTCGGAATTTATCGCTTAGATATTTGCTGGCAGCTGTGATTTCTTTGCTCTTAGGCAGGTTTTTTTATGGTTCAATCCAAGCGGTTACCTGTTCACTGTGCATAGGTTTTATGTCCTATCGCATTGGCCTCTCTGTCTTCGATACTTGGCTTGATCGAAAGAGCAGGGTGGGGGGGAAGAAAATATTTGATGGATTGACCACCCCTTTCACTCTTTCGACTATTTTACTAATGTCTTGGGTCTTATTTACCGAAGACTGGTCCTATGGGGGAAGCATTGAACAAAATCCAGAAATGTTTTTTTTGGGATTATCCTTACCAGTTATTTTGCTTATTGCCTCTTTTTCTTCTTTAAAATCAAAAATCCTCAAAATTTATTCATGGCCATCCGTCTCCAAAGCAATGCCCCTTACAGTAACTATTTTCCTCTTAATTGTGGGGGTTGGGGTTTTTCCTTTTATTAATATTGGTCCTTTTTCGGGCACTTGGTCCAAAATTACTGGTAAATTACAAAGCTACTCGATTGTTGGGAAAACGGGTGCGACTATGGGGGGGGATTCGGATGCTCTCAAGTTTTTGGATGTCAAAACGACCATTCGGGAAGCTAGTAAAATCCCTTTCGAGGTGGTACGAAATCGTATCCTTGCAGATACCCCTACCTGTTCATGTCCTCGATGTATGCCCGGGGGGCTTAAAAATGCTAGTTTTGTTATACCTGCATCGATTCTTGGTTTGATCGGGCTTGGACTGCTTATTTTACGCTACTGGGAATTTTGTATCACCCTGCCTTTTCTAGCCATTGCATACAATTGTTTTAAAGGGGCGGTAGGATTGAGGTTTACTGTGCATGTTGGCAACTACGCGGCTATTGGACTAACCTTTTTATTGATCGTTCTAACCTGGGGTGCCGCAAGACTAATTTTAAAAGAAAGGATGAAAAGCGATGTGTTCAAGAAAAGGTCAGGGTGGGTTAGTTTGGGGCTTGTTGCTCTTTTGGTAGCCTTGTTTGCCACCCCCAATTTACAACATGCAGCCAATTATCACTCCCATGTGGTTTATCCGATTAAGACGATGGAGGTTTTAGAGGAGTTAAACAATGCATCGGATCCTGATGACTTCGTGGTTACTTGGTGGGATTATGGGTCTGGATGTTGGTATTATGGAAATACAAGAACTTTCACTTCACCGGCTCATCAAACCATCGATAATTTTTTAAGTTCGGAAATCTTGCGGTCCAAATCTCCCATTCAAGCTTATAACTTGGCGAGATTGAAAACAGAAACTTTTATCCGTCTACAAAAACAACATGAAATAAAGGGGGGAAGTAATTACTCCACCGCAGTTCAGGCAATATTTCGTGACGGTTCCCCCGAACAACTTTTCTACCAAGGTTTTTTGGCTGATGCCTCTAAACCCGGTTTTTCCCTTCCTCCGAAAACCCAGGAAACCTTTCTTTTCCTGCCTTACGAAATCTTGAGGATTTTTCCTACCATTCTTAGCTTTAGTTCACGTAACCTCTATTTTCCTGGTAATGCAGGAAGTAACGCTTCCAACCTTAGTGAGCCTCCTATGACGATTCTTCGAGGAGGCAGAAGGGAAGGGTCATCCTATGCCTTTAACGGCGGT
>JGI20160J14292_10004645_pt1 | contig 10150 bp, 9 predicted proteins | sample COG_10_FD_14292 | JGI IMG/M metagenome (IMG submission 14292) | reverse complement strand
TTGGTGTATTCAGGAAATACAAAATTAACCGATAGCGTTGAGAATTCTCCGATAGATGCAGGAAAATTGGTCTTGTCTCCTACAAGAACTTATGCACCAATCATCAAAGAAATTTTATCAAGGTTTGATGCTAAAACAGTACACGGAATGATTCATTGTTCGGGAGGAGCACAAACAAAAATTTTACATTTTATTGATAATTTACATATTGTAAAAGACAATATGTTTCCAATTCCACCTTTATTTAAGTTGATTCAAGAACAATCCCAAACAGATTGGAAAGAAATGTACCAAGTGTTTAACTGTGGACACAGAATGGAGATATATGTTGCACCAGAAATAGCAGAAGATATTATCAATATTTCAAAATCATATCATGTAGCGGCTCAGATTATTGGAAGGGTAGAAGCGTCAGCTTCCAAAAAACTAACCATTAAAAGTGAGTTTGGAGTTTTTGAATATTAATTGATTCCGTCTTTTTTATACGTATTGTAAAAAACAGATTCCATGTTTCTGAATAATTTTAAAGGTTACTAAATCTCAAATAGTTTAACTTTCCGATAAAAATTGTAAATTCGCATTCCTAGAAAAGATAGTAGATGTTAGATAAATTAAGAATTGTTAAGCAGCGTTACGATGAGGTTTCTGATTTGATTATTCAGCCAGAGATTATTATGGATCAGAAGCGGTATGCGCAATTAATGAAAGAATATAAAGATTTAGGAAGTGTTGTAGAAAAGGGTGATGAATATCAAACTTTAATCAACAACATAGAGGAAGCAAAAGAAATTATTTCAGACGGCTCTGATGCTGAAATGACGGAAATGGCAAAGATGGAAATAGAGGAGGCTAATTCAAGGATTCCAGAGCTAGAAGATGAAATAAAATTTCTATTAATACCAAAAGATCCCGAAGACTCTAAAAATGCTGTTGTAGAATTACGTGCAGGAACTGGTGGAGATGAAGCAAGTATTTTTGCGGGAGATTTATTTAGAATGTATTCTAAATATTGTGAAAGTAAAGGATGGAAAGTAGCTACCGTAGATTACTCTGAAGGGACCAATGGTGGTTTTAAAGAAATTCAGTTTGAAGTATCTGGAGCTGATGTTTATGGAACTCTTAAGTTTGAAGCAGGAGTGCATCGTGTGCAACGAGTTCCGCAAACAGAGACACAAGGTCGTGTTCATACATCTGCAGCAACCTGTATGGTATTTCCAGAGGCAGAGGAGTTTGATGTAGAAATTAATCCAAAGGATGTAAGAATTGATTTTTTCTGTTCTTCTGGTCCAGGAGGTCAATCTGTAAATACGACTTATTCAGCCGTTCGTTTAACACATATTCCTTCTGGTTTGGTGGCGCAATGTCAGGATCAAAAATCGCAACATAAAAATAAAGAAAAAGCATTTAAAGTTTTACGCTCTCGATTGTATGACATGGAATTAGCTAAGAAAAATGCAGCAGACGCTTTGAAGAGAGGTTCTATGGTCTCTTCTGGAGATAGAAGTGCTAAGATTAGAACCTATAATTATTCTCAAGGACGAGTTACAGATCATCGTATTGGATTGACATTATATGATTTGTCGAACATCGTAAATGGTGATATTCAAAAAATAATAGACGAGTTAATGTTGGCTGAAAATACTCAAAAGTTAAAAGGATTAGGAGACGGAATCTAGTTTTCTTCACTTAAAATTTAAACCTCAAAATAAAATTTTGAGGTTTTTTTTATTTAAATTTTTAGATAAAGAGTTACAAACCCATGGTTTGACTTGGGTACGATTATTACTAATTACCAGTCATAATTTTTATGAGCGTCTAGCCTAATAAAGATAAATAATAAGATGGTAAAGCCCCAAAGCGAGGAACCTCCATAGCTAAAAAAAGGAAGCGGTATTCCCACCGTAGGCATCAGTCCAATAACCATTCCTAAATTAATTATAAGGTGAAAAAATAAAATAGAGGCGACTCCATAGCCATAGATTCGTCCAAATTTATTCGTGTGTTTTTCAGCCAAATAAATAATTCGATACAACATGAGCATAAATAAAAGAATCACAAAACTACTTCCTATAAAGCCCCATTCTTCACCAACGGTACTAAAGATGTAATCCGTATGTTGTTCAGGAACAAAATCTCCTTTGGTAATGTCACCTTTTAAAAAACCTTTACCAGTCCAGCTTCCAGAGCTAATTGTTAATTCGGATTGATATGAATTATAGCCGATGTTTTTAGTGTCTATTTTTAATCCTAACAGCACTTCAAAACGGTCTCTATGGTGTTGTTTAAAAATAGTATTGTAGGTAAAATTTGTTCCAAAAGTAAAGAGGATAGTGAGTACGTATATCATTAAAACTTTATGCCAATTAAAACGTATAAAACGTTTTCCACCTCTGTAAATAGCATAAAACAACCCAATACTAATTAGGCCAATAAGCCACAGTGAAATTGGAATGTATCCAAAGAAAATGATCAATATAAAAACAAGGATCAGTAAGGCTCCAAAAAGAAGATAATTTAGAGTCAAGCCCTCTCTGTTCAATACTAAAAAAAACGCTAAATAAATTAAAGCAGAGCCCGCGTCTGGTTGTAAAGTGATTAAGATAGCAGGAATAAAAATAATGATAAAAGCTTTTATCTGGTTCTTGATTAATTTTAAGTTGTATTTTCTATCACTTAATAGTTTTGCAATTGCTAAGGCTGTAAAAGCCTTGACAAACTCTGATGGCTGAAGACCGATTGAACCAAAATTATACCAAGATGTTGCACCGTTAATTTTTTTTCCAAAAACAAACAATCCAATAAGGGATGCTATTGAAATTAAATAAAAGATGCTTGAAAACTTCTCATAAAATTTTGAGTTAAAAAAAAGGATAAGAACAATCAAAGGGATCGTACAGCATATAAATATAAACTGCTTTCCGTGTTTTGTTGTAAAACTTAGTAATTCTGAGTCTTCAGTGGTTCTAGAGGCAGCATAAATATTCATCCATCCAAAACCCACTAGGAACAAAAAAAGAAAGACTAAAAGCCAATCGATTTTCGCAAAAATATTATTTTGTTCTTGACGCAATTTCTTTTCGTTTTTTAGTTAAATTGAGAATAGGTTTTTTCTAAACTTAGGTTTAGCATTCTTTGTTCTCGGTTTTTATTTGCTTTAGAGATGGTGCCACTTATGTATTTTTCAATGAGTAAACTAGAGATTGGGGCTGCAATCCTAGATCCGTACCCTCCATTTTCAACAAAAATTGCCAAAGCGATCTTTGGGTTCTTTTTAGGGGCAAATGCAATTAAAATTGAATGATCTTTAAGTTGTATTTTTTTTTCGTTAATTTTTGTAAAATTTTCTACGGTTCCTGTTTTTCCACAAATTTCAATTCCGTTTACTTGACTCCATTTTCCTGTACCTGTTTTAAAAACTTCGTGCATGGCTTCAATGATTGGAGAAAAATGTTTTTTATCTATTGTAGTTTTTTTAGGAATTGTGAATTTTGGATCCTCGATGGGTGTTTTATCAATTTGTTTTAAAATATGAGGAGTGTAAAAATATCCTTTATTAGCAATGGCAGCAGTAAAGTTGGCTAATTGTATTGGGGTAGTTTCAACATCACCCTGTCCAATCGCATTGGAAATAATAGAAGAAGCATTCCAGCGGAAGTTTATTCTATCGTCATAAAAAGTACCTGTTGGAATCCTTCCAGAGGCTCCTGCGGGTAAATCATAGCCTAAGTAATTTCCTAAACCAAAACTTTTTACATGTTCACTCCAGCTATTTAACCCTTCTGAAGGTCTATTGTCTTTTTCTACAATACGTTTAAAGGTATTCGAAAAATAACTGTTACAAGACCTTGCAATTGCTGTTTTTAAATAGATGGGCTTACCAATAATACCGCAATGGCATCCCATAAATTCATTTTTTCGTCTTCCGTATTGATAGCCTTCATAACATTTGAAGTGGGTCTTCTCATTAATAACGTTTTCTTGTAAACCAATTAAGGCATTCATCATTTTAAAAGGCGATCCAGGGGCATATTGCGCCATTAAAGCTCTGTCGTAAGTTGGCTTGTCTGGGTTTTTAGGGTCCATTAGAAAATTTGAATTTTTAGATCGTTTTCTACCAACCAACATGTTAGGATCATAAGACGGAGCTGTTACCAATGCTAGAATTTCTCCAGTAGCGGGTTCTATTGCTACAATTCCTCCTCGTTTGCCAGACATCAATTTTTGAGCATAGGCTTGTAATTTTATGTCTAAAGTGAGCGTTACATCTTTTCCGTTCTGTGACAATGTATCGTATGTACCATTTAAATAAGACCCCGTAACGGTGTTGAATCTGTTTAAGCTTAAGAATTTTTTTCCTTTTTTACCTCTTAATATTTTTTCATATTGCCTTTCTATTCCATCTTTTCCAATTAATTCTCCTTGTTGGTAATACTTATTTATTTTAGCCATATTTTCATTGACTTCTCCAATATATCCAAGAACATTGGCAGCTGCTCTTACAGGGTATTCTCTTATAATCCTTTTTTGGATATAAAAGCCTTTAAATTTTTGGAGCTTTTCTTGTAAAAATGCAAAGTCTTCTTTTGACAACTGCTTAAGAAACACAGAAGGTTTGTAGGTCGCGTATTTTTCGGCTTTTCTAAAACTTTTTAAGAAGTATTCTTTATCAATTTTTAACAGGTCGCAGAACTCTAAAGTATCTAAAGGAGAAACTTTGTTGGGTTGTATCATGATGTCATATGAAAGTTGGTTGGCGACCAAAAGCGTCCCGTTTCTATCGTAGACATAGCCTCTTTCTGGATAATCATAGTTTATTTTTACTGCAGAATTTCGAATTGGATCGTAATTAGCACCTCTAATTATTTGAAGTTGAAAAAGTCTTACAATAAAAATAATTCCAATAAGTGTAATTAAAAAATAAAGTAAAAAACTTCGTTTCATTATTTGCTTTTCTTAAAAATGGAGGTTCCTAGAAAAAATAAAATCAATGTAAAAATACTTGAATACAGTGTGTTCAAGAGAATGATTGATATATTTTGAAAGCTAAAGCTAGCAAAAGAAAAATAGATAAGGTGGTGAATGAGTGTTAAAGTTACCACGAAGTTAAAAACCTTGCCAATAGATTCCGAGTTTAATTTAAAAAAAGGGTAGTCTGAAGGTATTTTTCTGAAATATAATTTCACAAAAAACAGTCTCGTATAAGCAATAAATAAAGTTGAAAAAGCATGAATTCCTCCTGAATCAGAGAAAAAATCAATAGAAATCCCTAACATAAAACTAAAAAATAATAGAGGAAATTTATTTTCATTTAACGGATATAAGAAAATAAAAGCGATGTAGAGGAAAGGGTTGATGTATCCTAAAAAGTTAATATTATTTAAGATTAAAACTTGTAACCCTAACAAGAATAAAAAAAACAAACTTAGATGTAAACTTTTATTCATTGCGTTTGTTTTCTAGTAATTGTATTTCTTGTTTGTGTAAATTTTTAACAATATAAACATATTGAAGATTACTCATATCATTAAAAAGAGTCACGTTTATTTTGCTATTTGCTGTATTTCTTTTATTTATTCTTGAGACTGTACCTATAGGAATTCCTTCTGGAAAAATAGTTGATTTACCCCCTGTTTCAATCGTGTCTCCGATCTTTAAGGGAGCTTGTCTCGGAATATCATGAAGTTGAACAGTGTTGTAGTCGATGCTATTCCATTTAAGAGTTCCAAAGTAAGCTGTATTTCCCTTTAGGCGCGCATTAATGTTGCTATTTTTATTCAATATAGATTGCACTCTGGTGTAATTATTTGATACGTTTTCAGTAATTCCAATAATTCCTTTCCGATTAATAACCCCCATTTCTTTGACGATCCCCTCATTTACGCCTCTATTAATTGTTAGGAAATTATGGGGTTTAGAATAATTATTATTAATAATTTTAGCCTCCGTATAGGTGTATTTTTGATAATATTTCACCGTATCGAGGACCAAAATGTCTGTAGAGAAAAATAATTTATTTTTTTCTAAGTCATTTTTAAGTTTGGTGTTTTCTTCCTGTAAAGATTGGTTTTTGGATTTCAAACTCAAATATTCCTTAGAATTAGAAAGAGTTGTATAAAAAATTCCAGTAACACTATTTGCAGAGTTTACAAATTTGCTTTTGTGAAAATTAAGATTATTAAAAGTTAAGGTAAGAGCGATACACTCTAGGAATAAAAAAAACAGAAAATATTTAAACTTCTGAAAAAAATAGATGATTTGCTGCATTGTTAGAACTTAAAAATCGCTATTTCATTAACACATTTTTGTATTTACTTAGTTCTTTTAATGCTATTCCAGTACCTCTAACCACTGCTCTCAAAGGGTCTTCAGCAACATATACAGGTAAATCTGTTTTTCGAGACAAACGTTTGTCCAGTCCTCTCAACATAGAGCCTCCTCCAGCCAAGTATATTCCAGTAGTATAGATGTCTGCAGCCAATTCTGGAGGTGTTTTAGACAATGTTTCCATCACTGCATCTTCAATTCTTAAAATGGATTTATCAAGTGCTTTGGCGATTTCTCTAAAAGAAACTTGAACCTGTTTTGGTTTTCCGCTTAATAGATCTCTACCTTGAACAAGCATCTCTTCAGGTGGTGTTTCTAAATCTTCAGTTGCTGCACCAATTTGTATTTTGATTTTTTCAGCAGTAGAGTCTCCGACATGAAGATTGTGCTGAGTTCGCATGTAGTACATAATGTCGTTTGTAAATAAGTCTCCTGCAACTTTAACAGATTGGTCACATACAATACCTCCTAATGCAATCACGGCAATTTCAGTAGTACCGCCCCCGATGTCAATAATCATATTTCCTTTGGGTTCCATGATGTCAATACCGACACCAATTGCTGCAGCCATAGGTTCAAAAATCAAATATATTTCTTTTGCATTCATGTGTTTTGCAGAGTCGCGAACTGCTCGCTTTTCTACCTCTGTAATTCCTGAAGGAATACAAATTACCATTCTTAATGCTGGTGGAAATAGTTTCTTTTTGATTGACGGAATTTGCTTTACAAACTCTTTTATCATTTGTTCTGAAGCTTCAAAATCGGCAATCACTCCATCCTTCAAGGGACGGATTGTTTTGATATTTTCATGGGTTTTCCCTTGCATTAAATTGGCTTCTTTACCAATTGCAATAATTTGACCAGAAATTCGATTTCTAGCAACAATAGAAGGACTGTCAATAACCACTTTTCCATTGTGAATTATCAACGTATTTGCGGTACCCAAATCGATCGCAATATCTTCTGTCATAAAATCGAAAAAACCCATGAAATATTTTTATTGAATTATTTTTTATGTTCTCTTACAAACTTACTAAATTTATAAGTGTAATATACATTTTATTTATTAATGTTTGAAATGTCTTGTACCTGTCATTACCATAGAAATATCGTGTTCATTACAGTAGTCGATACTTAATTGATCTTTAATAGAGCCTCCAGGCTGTATGACGCTTTTAACACCTACTTTATCTGCTATTTCTACACAATCAGGAAAAGGAAAAAAAGCATCACTTGCCATGACAGATCCATTTAAATCAAAGCCAAAAGAAGTAGCCTTTTCTATTGCTTGGTTTAATGCATCCACTCTACTTGTTTGCCCTGTTCCACCAGCTAGTAATTGTTTGTCTTTTACGAGTATTATGGTGTTGGATTTTGTGTTTTTACATAGCTTTGAAGCAAATAATAAATCATCAATTTGATCTTTTGTAGGCTTTGTATTCGTCACGTATGTTAGGTCTTCTAACTGGTCTGTTATGCTGTCCTTGTCTTGAACCAATGAACCATTTAAGCAAGTTCTGATCGTCTTAGTTGGTAATTCAACTTGTTTTTGGATCAAAATAATTCTATTTTTCTTTCCTTTTAGGATGCTGAGAGCTTCGTCTGAAAAAGAAGGAGCAATGACAACTTCACAAAATAAAGAATGAATTTCTTCAGCAGTTTCTTTGTCAATTTCAATGTTTGCAATTAAAACTCCTCCAAAAGCAGAAACAGGATCTCCAGCCAAGGCATCTACATAAGCTTGTTTGATTGTGTCTCTTTGAGCAAATCCACAAGCATTGTTGTGTTTTAAAATAGCAAAAGTTGGCGCTTCACCTTTAAATTCTTCAATCAAATTAACAGCCGCATCTACGTCTAATAAATTGTTATAACTCAGTTCCTTTCCATGAAGTTTGTCAAACATTGCATCCAGATTTCCAAAAAAATATCCTTTTTGATGAGGATTTTCTCCGTAACGTAAAACTTTCGCATCTTGCTCGCTTGCTTTGTAAACGACTTCTTCTTCATTGAAATAATTAAAGATAGCAGTGTCATAATGAGAAGAGATGTTAAAAGCCTTGGCAGCAAATTTCTTTCTTTCTGATATCGTTGTTGTTCCTTTATTTTGAGAGATTATATTTAAAAAAGGATCATATTGTTCCATTGAAGAAACAATAAATGTGTCTTTAAAATTTTTTGCAGCAGCTCTAATTAAAGAAATTCCTCCGATGTCAATTTTTTCTACGATATCTTGTTCAGGTGCTCCTGAAGCAACAGTCTTTTCAAACGGATATAAATCTACAATTACGAGATCTATTTGAGGAATGTTGAATTCCGCTAATTCTGCAACGTCATTTTCGTTGTCCTGTCTGTTTAGAATACCACCAAAAACTTTTGGATGCAGCGTTTTTACTCTACCACCAAGAATAGATGGGTAAGAAGTAATCTCATCAACAGGGATTACGCTGATTCCTAGGTTTTTAATGAATTTTTCTGTTCCTCCTGTAGAATAGATGGTTACATTTAAGTCATTTAATTTTTTTACAACTGGCTCTAAGCCATCTTTGTGAAATACCGAAATTAATGCGGATTTAATTGTTTTTGAAGTGCTCATTTAGTGTGGTCTTGTTAAGAAACACAAATTTAATAAAAGCAATCTTGCAAGACAATAAAAAGATAGTAACAAAAACCATTAATAGTTAACAACTATTTAATTTTTGGGTAAAATAGTTGTGAGGGAGAATCGTCTGATACAAAAATATTTATTTCTCGTTTAATAGGAATTAAGGTGAAAATTAATTTACATTATTCTGCATTGTCAATAAAATTCCGAAACCAATTTACAAATTGGGTTAAAATTTTTTGTTTTGTTTGTGAGTAATGGTTTTTTTCGCATTTTTTTTTAAATTTTTCTTTTTCTTTTTTCATAATTAAGGGTATGATTAGGAGTCAATTATGTTTAAATGTAGGAAAATTAATTTAAAATAAGGGCTATTTTTTTACAAATATATTCCAAGAGAAGTTCATCTTTTTCTGTGAAAATATTTGCAGTATGAGAATCAATGTCTATTTGGCCAATATTTTTTTCCTTTACAAAAATTGGGATCACAATTTCTGATTTTACCTTCCAACCGCAAGAAATATAATTTTCTTGTTTAGAAACATCCTGCACAACAAAGTTTTCATTACTCATTGCAACTTGACCACAAATTCCTTTCCCAAAAGGGATGATCGTATGTTCCGTTTCTTCTCCGGTATATTGTGCTAGTTTTAGTTCGTTTTTAGTTCCATTTTTAAAATAAAAACCAACCCAGTCATAATAGGATACTGTTCTTTCTAGATAATCACAGATTTTTTGCAAGGTATCCTCATTGGAGTACTCAGAGGAAATAATACAGTCTATTTCTTGTTTTAAAACTTTCAGTTCCATTTTTGTATATTCGTTAAAAGAAAAAGCGAAGTTAAAATAAATGTTGTTGTGAAAAAGCATAAAAATATTGTTATTTTTTTAATTAAATTTTTTGTAACCTACTTTACTCTAGTGGTTATATACACTCAGTATTTGGGTGCTTCACAGCAAAAAGAAGCTTATTTTAAAACCTCTTCAATAACAACGCTAGTGGCCAATCAAACAAAAGAGGTATTGGTTTTTATGGGATACAAGGTTCAGGCCATCCAACATCAAGATGAGATGTCGGTAAAAATTCTATTTGAAGGGCACTATGTTGCCAAGATCATTGAGGGATGTAACGCACTAAGTTTAATCATTTTATTTCTCTCCTTCATTATTGCTTTTAAGGGGTCTATTAAAGACACCATTTTATATGGTCTTGTAGGAAGTGTTCTA
>JGI20160J14292_10004636_pt1 | contig 10161 bp, 8 predicted proteins | sample COG_10_FD_14292 | JGI IMG/M metagenome (IMG submission 14292) | reverse complement strand
TTAATAGCTATATAATTACAGAAGTTTTATTTAAAAAAACTAAAAAGATTCAATCATCAGTAATTGAAAATAAAATTAATTTGTTAAAAAAAAAGAAAAATGAGAATCAGCCCTATGGAATTAAAACTGGAGGCAGTACTTTTAAGAATCCAATTGGTAGTTCTAAAAAAGCTTGGGAGTTAATCAGGGAAGCTGGCTGTGATAAGTTCCATTTCGGGAATGCTAAATTTTCATCTCATCATTGTAATTTTATAGATAACAGCAATCTTGCTTTATCTTCTGATATTGAAAAATTAATTAGCGAAACACAAAAAAAAATAAAAAAAAATTACGGAATCGATTTAGAGCTAGAGATTAAAATTATATGAGTAAAAAAAAAATTCTTCTACTTTTAGGTGGGCCGTCCAAAGAAAGAAAGGTTAGCCTTTCAACTGGAAGGTCAGTATATTTGGCCCTAAGGAAACTAGGGTACGAAGTTATAAAGTTTGACCCAAAAATTGGATCTAAAAATTTTTCACAATATAACTGTGACCTAGCCTTTAATGCATTGCATGGACAGTTTGGAGAGGATGGAACTATTCAGTCTCTATTAGAAAAGCAAAAAATTCCTTACACACATTCAGGTGTTAAATCTTCCGCTATAGCAATGGATAAGCTAAAATCTAAAAAGAAATTTATAAATGCTAAAATAAAAACACCAGAATTTAAGGTGATTAAAAAAATATCAGACCTTAATAATATTATTTCTAAAAAAAAGTTTGTTTTAAAACCTATTAACGAAGGCTCTAGCGTAGGAGTTGTTATTTGCAAAAATTTAAGCTCACTNAATAAAGTANAANTTAAAATGTATTTAAAAAAGTATGGCAAGCTANTTCAGGAGGAGTTTATAGANGGTAAAGAAGTGCAGGCTGCGGTTATGGGTAGTAAGGCATTGGGGGCTATAGAAATAAANCCTTCCAGAAATTTTTATGATTACAATGCAAAATACAGTCGTAATGCTAAAACNAAGCATATCATGCCTGCAAATTTAGAAAAAAAAATTTACANNAAAGTTTTGCAAATAGCACTTAGTGCTCATANGCACCTATCATGCAAGGGTGTCACAAGATCTGACTTTAGAGTGACAAGAGATAATGAAATTTACATATTAGAAACTAACACTCAGCCAGGAATGACTCCCTTGTCATTAGTCCCAGAAATTGCAGAATATTCTGGAATTGCTTTTATAAAGTTAATTAAGTGGATGGTTTTAGATGCTTCAACAAATCGATAAAAAATACAAATGGATAGGAATCTCATTCCTTTTTATAGTGTTAACTACATTTAATTTAGCAAGCTCAAATTTTATTAATATTTTTTTTCCTATAAAAGTTATTGAATACAACAAAACATTTTTTTTAATGGAAAGCACAAAGTCCAAGGTAAATAATTTATTAAAAAATAAAAGTTTACTTTGGATAAATACAAAACAAGCCAAAAATCTATTTAATAAGAATATTTGGGTTAAAACTGTAATGTTTACTAAAAAGTTTCCCGATACCTTGCAAATATCTATCTTGGAATATTCCGCAATTGCGTATTTCAAAAAAAATAAGTTAATTTATTTAATTAATGACAATTTTAAAAATTCATTAATTGATAACAATGGAAACCTTGAAAATTTGATTGAAGTTAAAAATATGAAAAATATGAAAGATTTTAAAACATTTTTTTTAAAAATTACAAATGAAGATGTTTTTTTTTCAAAAATTAAAGTAATCAATTATGTTCATGATGGTAGATGGGATGTTGTTTTAAAAAACGGTCAATTAATTAAACTGGGCAATTACAATTTAAATAAGCAAGTAAAGTATCTTAATTTTATTCTAAATAATCAGACAGCAAAAATAATTGATCTTAGATATGAAGGAAGAGTTATTTTAGCTAATGAATAGTAATTTTGAACCTATCGGCGTTCTAGACATTGGTTCCTACCAGTTAAAATTTATAATATTTAAAATACATAATTTTAAATTTGAGATTTTATCAAAATCTATTTCCTTTACTAAAGGAATAAAAAAAGGTTCGATTTCTGATTTAAGTCAGCTTTCAGAATCGATAAAAAGCATTATAGGCAAAGCCGAAGAGGATATTAAAATAAAAATAAAAAATATTTATGTATGCCCGAGCCCCTCAAATAGTTCTTTTGTAAATTTTTGCCAATCAAAAAATATTGGTGGTTATGAAGTGGACCATGAAAAAGATATACAGTTTTTAATCAATAGTGGTGTAGCTCTTTTTAAAGACCAAAATAGGAATTATAATATTTTGCATCTTTTTAATCTTAATTCAAAAATAGATAAAGATGTTGCATGTGAAAATCCTACAGGAATGATTGCAGATACTTTGGAAAATGAAATGAATATTATTTATTCAAAAACTAATACTATAAAGAATTTTGAGAAAGTCATTTCTAAAACTTACCTAAAATCTGAAAAAATTATCTACGCACCATATGCATTAGCCTTATTATCTTATATAGACAACCCGCTTGCAGATATGAGTATGACTATAGATTTTGGACACGAAAAAACATCCGTAAGTATTTTTAGAAATGATAGTTTTGTATATGCCTCATCTATTCCAGTGGGTTCTTGGCATATTACAAACGATATATCAAAAGCATTAAATCTAAGTTTTGAAATTTCTGAAAACTTAAAAAAAGATCATAGTTCCTGTTTAATTGTAAATAGTGATAAAATACAAGAATTTGTTGAAATGGAAGAATCTGGATTCAGGTCATATAAAAAAATCTCTAATAATATTTTAAATAGAGTTGTGAATGCGAGGGTGGAAGAGATTATTGATTTAATTAATAAAGATTTAATATTTTTAAGATCCAAAAATATAAATTTTAATAAAATTTTAATTACGGGTGAAGGATCTAAAATAAATGGATTTCAAACTGTTCTTAAGGAAAAATTACATTGCAAAAGTCTTTCAATTGAAAAATTTCAACCTAAAATTAAGAAAGACATCTTAGATAATTTTGACGTATGTATATCTGTAATTAATTTGATTATGAACCCATATTCTAAGGAAATTCCTTTTTTTTCTAAAAAAAAAGAAGGTTTTTTTGAAAAAATATATTCATTTTTAAATTAACAATCAATAGATTTGAACTGTAACATTTCTTGAATCGATCTTATATTTTTTTAAACATATTAGTCTTTTGTGAACCTACAGCAAAAAACAATAAAAAAAAAATTAGTATTAGAGGGAATTGCTTTGCACTCAGGTGCTTTAGTTAAAATTGCTCTTATTCCAAGTGAGGAAAATACCGGAATTATATTTTTAAGAACAGATCTTAAAAAAAATTCAGTCATCAAAGCGTGCTGGAAAAATATTGTTACAGCCAGTCTATGTACAAAAATTTCTAATAAATATGGAGCAAGTGTCAGTACTATTGAGCATTTAATGTTTTCATTTTATGCGCTTGGAATTACCAATTTGTTAATTGAAATAAATGGACCAGAAATTCCAATAATGGATGGAAGTTCAAAAATCTTTATTGATGAAATTTTAAATAACGGTCTCTTGAATCAAAAGAGTAAAGTCTCTGATTTAATTATAAAAAAAACTTTTACAGTAGGTGATAAAGATAGATTCATCAGATATGAACCTTCTCAAACCAGCTCTTTAGAAATAGACTATACGCTCGAATATAAAGATCAGTTTATTAAAAAGCAAAATTTTAGGTCTAAGGATGTAAGAAAAAATGTTCTGGATATTGCCCATACCAGAACTTTTTGCCACCAGGAAGACTTGGAAAAAATTTTTGCCATGGGTTTAGCCAAGGGAGGTTCTTTGGATAATGCTATCATTATCTCTGGAAATAAAATTTTGAATCAAGGTGGGCTTAGATGTAAAAATGAATTTGTAAAACATAAAACCTTAGACTGTCTTGGAGATTTGTATTTATCAAATCATTTTATTAATGGCAAAATAACATGTAATCAAGGTGGCCATGAATTGACAGGTCTTTTGTTAAAAAAAATATTTAAAGATAAAAAAAATTATACAATTGAAAATTCAGACTTATCAGCAAGTTTTAGAGAAAAATCATTTAATTCAAAAGAAATTCAAGTAGTAGTCTAGTATTAGAATTTAATATAAATTATAGGCTATTCTTAAATTTATTATGTTTCAAAATTTTTTTTACAAATACCTTTTAATTTTCAGTTTAATTTTTTCTTATGGTTGTTCATCAAAAAATAAAAGTGTCTTCGTAGAACCTAAAACTACTATTCCATTAGAGCGACTATATACCGAAGCCCTTCTAAATTATAAAAATAACAAATATCAAGATGCCGTAGAGCTTTTCGAAGAAGTTGAAAAAAATTACTCATTCAATACAGAATGGGCATCCAAATCATTATTAATGAGAGGATATATTTATTATGAAGTCTCTAGATATATTGAGTCTTTAGAAATATTAAAAAAATTTAAAACCCGCTATGCAGGAAATAAAAATATGGATTATGTTGAATATTTAATTGCCATGTGTCTTTTTGAGCAAATAAATATTATCGCTTTATCCCAAGAAAATACATTATTGGCAGAGAGACAATTTAAAAAAATTATATTAAATTATCCAAATTCTAAATATGCAGAAGATTCGAAATTTAAATTAGATTTAATACAAGATCAGTTAGCAGGTAAAGAAATGTATATAGCGAGATATTATATCGAAAGAGAAAAATGGGGTCCCGCATTAGTAAGATTAAATAAAGTTCTAAAATACCACGAAACAACAGTTTATATAGAAGAAGCCTTACATAGGTTGGTTGAAATTCATTATAAACTTGGAAATATTCCGGCTGCTAGAAAATATGCTTCGATTTTAGGATACAATTATAATGACAGTGATTGGTACAAAAAATCTTACAATATTGTTGAAAATAAAAACCTTCCCATCGAAAAAGAAAAGCAAAAAAAAAGCTTAAAAGAAAAATTAAAAAAAATAATAAAACTGCAGTAAGACTTTATGATTAGCAGTGTAGATGATTACAAAAAAAAATTAAAATTATTAAATCAGTATGACCAGTATTATTACGAAACTGATTCTCCAAAGATAACAGATGCAGAATACGATGAAATTAAAAAAAAACTATTAGAGTTTGAAAAAAAAAATCCTCAATATAAATTTGTCAGTAACAAGGTAGGGTTTGCTCCATCAAAAAAATTTTCAAAAGTCAAACATGCAGAAAAAATGCTTTCTTTGGGAAATGCATTTAGCATAGAGGATATGAATGGCTTTTATAAAAAAATTAGAAATTATCTAAATTATGAAGCAGGACAAGATATTACTTTAGTTGCTGAACCCAAAATTGATGGAATTTCAGCCTCTTTATTGTATCAAAATGGTATTTTAGTTCAGGGACTTTCTAGAGGTGATGGTGAATATGGTGAAGAAATAACTGAAAATTTAATGACCATCACAGATATTCCAAAAAAAATTACCTATAAAAAATTTCCTAAACTAATGGAAATACGTGGAGAAGTGTACATAGGAAAAAAGGATTTTAAAAAAATCGAAAATAATTTTGCCAATCCTAGAAATGCAGCCGGAGGATCCTTAAGGCAAAAAGATTTCAAAAAAACTGCAGCCATTCCTTTGAAATTTTTTGCATATTCCACAATTCAATCAAATTACTCACATTTTCAATCCCAATATGAATTTTTAGAATTTTTAAAACATTCTAATTTTAAAACTAATCCTTTATCTAAAATTATTAAAAATATTAAGGAGCTAGAAAAAAATTACAATGATCTTGAGCAATTAAGGTCAGGTCTAGATTATGATATTGATGGAATTGTTTACAAAATTAATGACCTCGAGCTACAAAAAAGATTAGGAAACTTGTCTAATAGTCCGAGATGGGCTATCGCTCACAAATTTTCTGCAGAAAAGGCCTTTACCAAAATTAATGATATTGAAATTCAAGTTGGAAGGACAGGAGCCTTGACTCCTGTGGCCAAAGTAGAGCCTATTAATGTGGGAGGCGTTATGGTTTCTAATGCGACTTTGCATAATGAGGATGAAATTATTAGAAAAGATATAAGAATTGGTGACACTGTTTGTATCCAAAGAGCAGGCGATGTTATTCCACAGGTAGTCTATGTTGATTTATCCAAGCGAGGAAAAAAAACAAAAGTATATAATTTTCCTGCAAAATGTCCATGCGGCAACAATACAATCAAAGAGTTTAACGAGATTAGCAAAAAAATAGATGCCGTAAGAAGGTGTCCTGATATTGGCTACGAGTGTCCTTACATGGCCAAAGAAAAACTAAAACATCTTATTTCCAAAGATGCTCTCAATATTGATGGTTTTGGAAAAAAGGTAGTAGATAATTTTTGGAATTTAAAATTAGTTAAAGTCCCCTCAGATATTTTTAAACTAGACTATAAAGCTATTAAAGAATTGGAAGGTTGGGGAGAGTTATCATGCAACAACTTGAATAAATCAATAGAAAAAAGCAAAAAATTAAGCTTAGCAAAATTTATATATGCAATTGGAATTCGACATATAGGACAAGAGAATGCTAAAATTTTAGCTAATTACTTTAAAAGCATTACGAAATTTAAAAAATTATTTGACCCAAGCTTAATAAAAGTAGAGCTAAGCAATTTAATAGAGATTGATGGGATAGGAGAAACGCAAATTAAAGCTCTCGAAATTTTTTTTTCTAATAAAAAAAACATAAAAGTAATTAATGACTTAATCGAGTGTTTACAAATAAGTAATTTTGAAAATATAACTTCGGGAATATTTACAAATAAAACTTTAATGTTCACAGGTGGCTTTTCCAAAATGAGTAGATCTGAGGCAAAGACTTTAGCCGAATCTCAAGGCGGCAAGGTACTAGGTAGTATTAGTAAAAAACTAAATTATTTAGTAGTAGGAGACTCCAAACCTACTAATAATAAAGTGGAAAAAGCAAAAGATCTTCAAGTAGAAATTATTACCGAAAAAAAATGGTATGAGTTACTAAAGAGGTGAGCATATTTTTTTTAAAAAATTTAATTCTTTTAAGTTTAAAAAAGAATTAAGTTTTTCAAATACTTCCTTGTGATAATTATTCAAATATTTAATTTCTAGCCTAGAAAGTAAATCTTTATTAATTAAATTTTTATCATATGGAACTAAAGTTAAATCTTCAAATAATAGTTTTTTTTTTATTTTGTTAACATAAATTAAATTTTCAATCCTCATTCCGAACTGTCTTTCAAGATAGTATCCTGGTTCGTTAGATACAACTTGACCCACAGCAAATTTATCCTTACTCTTTTTAGATATAGATGGGGGGCTTTCATGTACGTTGAGACAATAGCCAACACCATGACCAGTACTGTGAGGGTAATCTAATCCTATCTGCTTTAAATATTTTCTAGCAGCTTGATCGAGCTGCGCACCAGTGGTGTTATTTTTTAATTGAAAATTTTTTAATGCCAAATGTCCTTTTAGTATTCTCGTATAGATATTTTTTTTATATAAGCTTGGTTTTCCCAACGAAATTGTTCTTGTCACATCAGTAGTTCCGCATAGGTATTGTCCACCAGTATCAAGAAGATAAATTCCATTTCCTGTTAACAATTGGTTTGTTTTGTTAGTTGCATTGTAATGAATAATTGCACCATTTTTATTAAAACCTGAAATTGGCGGAAAGCTTGGTCCTAAATAAAAAGAATTTTCTTTTCTAAAATTTTCAAGTTGTTTTTGACAACTAATTTCATTTATTTTTTTTTTGTTTTTAAATTGATTTATCCAAAAAAATAATTTTACTAATGCCACTCCATCAAACATGTGTGCAATTTTTAAATTTTGTATTTCAATTTTATTTTTTTTAGATTTGAGATGAAAAATAGGATCTTGAATAAATTTACATTTAATCTTGCTGGATTGTAAAAATTTGATTAATCCATAAGAAGTTGTAGCGGGGTCAATCTTAACTGAGAAAATTTTGGTTTTTATTAACTTTTCTTTCAATGATTTGATGTCAGAAAATTGAACGTCTTTTTTAAAACTCTTAATTAATTTATTACCTACTTTTTTTAAATTGCAGAAAACTGTAATTTTATTTTGCTGAATTAATGCAAATGCATTTAGAAGAGGTGAGTAAATAGAATCCTCACCTCGAATATTTAAAAGCCAGCACACATTTTCATTAGAGGAAATAAAAAAAGAGTTCTTTTTATTTATATCTAGCAGGTCTCTAAGATTTTTGATTTTTTTTATGTGGCTAATACCAGAATATTGATTTCCTAGGATGAAAGCATTTTTAGAAACTTCTTTTTTTTTATCCTTCCAGATTTGTTCAATTAAATTTTTTTCAATGGAAACTAAATTTATTTTTTCTTTTAAAATATTTTTAATTGCTTGAAATCTAAAGAGGTTGGGATCGAAGCCTATTTTAATATTAGTATAATTTTTTTTAAGAAAGCTTAAAATATTTATTTTGCTTATATCTATAATGTTGAAAAGATGACCACTCTCCTGCTTTGCTTGAAGTGTGTACCTCCCATCTACAAAAAGATAATTTTTTTTGTGCAAAATAAGAGCGGTTCCCGCAGATCCAGTAAAATTGCTAACATATCTTAATCTGTCGTTACCAGTTTTTATAAATTCATTAAAAAAAAATCATTTTTAGGAACTAGGTAGGCATCAATATTTTTTTTGATTAATACTTTTTTAAGTTTGTTTAGGTTATCCAGATTATTCATTTTCAATTTTTTTTAAGTATTTATCAATTACTTTTTTTTCTCCAGTGTCTTTAAAGTTTATTAATAATTTATTTCCATCTATATGAATAATTTTCCCATTTCCAAATGTTTCGTGATGAACGCTTTGTCCTATTTTAAAATCTGTTAAATTATTAGTGTAGTTAATAGTTTTGGTTTTCTCCTTAGCTTTTGTATACCGATCCCAGCCAGGGCTTTTGGGTGTTGTTGAAAAATCAGTATCTTGGCTAAATTCAAAATCTTGATGAGGATCTTCTGCAACTTCATTTATTTTTAAATATTTTTTATCTAATTCATCAATGAATCTGGAGGGCATAGATGGCATCCAGTCGTTATTATCATTTTTGTTACCAAAAAATTTTCTATTATTGGCAAAGGAAATGAATAATCTTTGCTTGGCCCTAGTTATTGCAACATATGCCAACCTTCTTTCTTCTTGAACAGCCACATCTCCCTTTTCTTCAATAGACTTTTGATGTGGAAACATACCTTCCTCCCAGCCTGGCAAAAAAACACATTCAAATTCCAAACCTTTTGCAGCATGAATTGTCATAAGGTTTATTTTTTCTCCATCCCACTCCTCATCGATAGCAGTTTGTAGTGAAATATTTTCTAAAAATTCTATGAGATTAGAATAGTTTTTCATAGAAGATCTTAATTCTTTTAAATTTTCTAATCTTGCTTCAGCCTCGGGGCTTTTTTCATCAATCAGCATTTTAGTATAACCAGATTCATCCAAAACTCTTTCCAGCAATTCTACATGATCCAATTTTTCAGAAAGTTTTGTCCATTGGTTTAATTTGTTTATTAATAGCTTTAAGCTTTCTTTAGTCTTAGGCTTTAATTCATCCCCATCCAAAAGAGAAACTGAAGTGTCAAAAAGATTTTTATTAAAATTTCTAGAAAATTCATGGATTTTCTTTAAGGTAGTATCTCCAATGGATCTTTTCGGTGTGTTTACAATTCTTTCAAAAGCCAAATCGTCATTTTTTTGATGAATTAGTCTGAGATAGCAGAGTGCGTCTTTAATCTCTGCTCTTTCATAAAATTTTACTCCTCCAATAACACGATATGGAAGTCCTATTCTAATAAATCTTTCTTCAAATTCTCTAGTTTGAAAAGATGCCCTGACTAAAATAGAAATATTATTCAATGAAAACTGTTTTGCAAGTTCTTTTTCAATTATATCAGAAGTGCCACTTGCCTCATCACGACCATCACTATAGGAATTAATCCATACTTTTTCTCCATCGTTAAAATCAGACCAAATTTTCTTTCCTAGTCTATCATCATTATTGGAAATTAAAGAGGAAGCAGTATTTAGAATATTTTTAGTTGATCTATAGTTCTGCTCAAGCTTAATTGTTTTAGTATTAG
>JGI20160J14292_10004632_pt1 | contig 10168 bp, 9 predicted proteins | sample COG_10_FD_14292 | JGI IMG/M metagenome (IMG submission 14292) | reverse complement strand
GACAACGACATGGTCTGGTATCTAAATTCATCTGGTGATGGTATAGGAAATGGTGATGTTGATGCAGCAGAAGTTATTGAACACGTATTTCATACAATTCACATGAGCGGTTTAGACGCTATAGCTTTAAAACAGTATTCTGAATTTTCATCAGATTGGGCAAGTGGACCGACATATGCCGCAATGAAGGAAGCTTATGATGGGGGGCTTTGGGATTCAGAAGGATATGGTGGTGATGCTTGGAAGTCTGATCCATTCATGTTTGAAGTTGCCCAGAAAGAATATTTGTACTTGCTTAACTTCAGTATGTTTGAATACACAAGTTTATGGGAAAATGGAACGCTTTCTCCTGAATGGAATGACAGTATGCGTACACCATCAGGGATTCTTACAAATAATCCATTAGGTTATGAGTTATATAACACATATATAGCACCTGTTATCAGCAGACCAGATGTACCTACTATAAGGGATATATTTCAAGATGGAGATGTAGGAGATCCTACAGTGGCAGGCTCTTCAGGTTACTAAGGTAATATTTTCTCATACACTTATCCTATCAGAAGATGAATTGATTATTTAGGCAGCATCGTTCCGCCGACAGAGTGTGCTCCACCATCAGCATGAATTATTTCACCAGATACTGCTTCTGAAAATTCTGATAGTAAAAAGTTAACTACTTTAGCAACTGGTATTGCATTTTTTGAATCCCATCCAAGTGGAGCTCTTTGATTCCACTCATCATCCATATCTGCAAATCCAGGGATATTCTTTGCTGCAGTTGTAGCAAGAGGACCTGCTGCAACAGCATTTACTCTTACTCCATCTTTACCCATATAGAAAGCAAGGTATCGAACAATAGATTGGAGACTTGATTTTGCAACTCCCTGCCAATCATAACCTGGCCAAGCTTGTGAGTTATCAAAATCTAATGCGACTATTGATGCAGGTTTGTTAAGTATTGGAGCAAAATGTTGAGATAAAGTTTTTAATGAAAAAGCTGAAACCTCGAAAGAAGTTCTAGCATCTTCAATACTTGTATTCATAAAATTACCACCCATTGCCTCTGTTGGAGAAAATGCAATGGCATGCAAAATACCGTCAAGGGTGCCGAAATTATCTTTAATATTGTTTACAGTTTGAGTAACTTGTTCTTCATTCTGTATATCCATCTCATATACCTGAATATCTCCAGAGAGTCTTTTTACTGCTCGTTCGGTAATGCGCAGACCTTTCCCAAAGCCAGTTGCAACAACTTCTGCACCATTTTCTAAAGCAACTTGTGCTGTTGCATAAGCAATACTTTTATCAGTTAAAATGCCTGTAATCAATAATTTTTTATCTTTTAAGATCATATTTTTATCCTACTAACTAAGACTCTAAAAAGTCTTAATATGTATCAATAAAATAAAATTATTTAACAATTTCTGCTTGTGCAGCAGCTAATCGCGCAGTTGGAATCCTAAATGGTGAACAGGAGATGTAGTCAATATCTAAGGTATTTAGAAATAATATTGAATTTGCTTCTCCAGCATGTTCTCCGCAAACACCTATTTTTATATCCTTATTTCTCTTTCTGCCACCCTGAACTGACATTTCTACTAATTTTCCAACTGTATCAACATCAATAGAAACAAAAGGATCTATGCCAAAAATATTTCGTTCTATATATTCGTTTAAAAATTTTGAAGCGTCATCTCTTGAAAGACCTAGTGTTGTTTGAGTTAAGTCATTTGTACCGAATGAGAAAAAATCTGCGTGTTCAGCAATAGCTTCTGAGTTTAGAGCAGCACTTGGTAGCTCTATCATGGTGCCAATAGAGTAGGTAAATTCAAAACCTAGTTTCTTTTCAAGCTTCTTAATTTTTCGAACTAAAATCTCTTTCATTTGTTGTAACTCTTTGGGATTCATAACTAAAGGAATCATTATTTCTGGAGTTACTTTTACACCATCTTCCTCGTAAAGGTTATAAGCCGCTCTAAGAATTGCCTCTACTTGCATTTTATAAATTTCTGGATAGCTTAACCCAAGTCGTACTCCTCTATGCCCTAGCATTGGATTGCTTTCTGAGAGTTTGAGTAACATTTCGCGAACATATCCTGGAGAGACACCAATTGCTGATGCTAAATCTGACATTTCAAGATCACTCTTAGGTAAAAATTCATGCATTGGTGGGTCGAGTAATCTAACGGTTATTGGTTTTTCTTTCAGCAGCTTAAAGAGTGATTCAAAATCTGAAATCTGATATCCGATTAGTTTCGATAGAGCTCTTTTCCGCCCCTGTGTTGAATCAGACATAATCATTTCACGCATTGGAGTAATTCTTTCTCCTTCAAAAAACATATGTTCTGTTCTGCATAAGCCAATACCCTCAGCGCCAAACTCAAGAGCCTTAGTTGTATCTTGAGCTGTTTCCGCATTAGCTCTGACTTTCATCCTTTTAAAATTATTTGCCCACTCCATAAGAGTATTAAATTCACTAGATGGCTTTGGAGGTTCTGATTCAAGTTCACCAACATAGACTTCTCCTAGGGTTCCATCTAAAGAGATTAAATCTCCTTCATGTAACACTGTTGTCCCGTTAGAGATTGTTTTTTCTTCAAAATCTATTATTAAATTCTCTGCACCTACAACGCAGGGTTTACCCATTCCACGTGCCACAACTGCAGCATGACTTGTCATGCCACCCTTTGTCGTCAGGATCCCTACAGATGAGTGCATTCCATGAATATCCTCAGGACTTGTTTCATCTCTGACTAAAATTACGTCTCTTCCTTTAGTAGCTTCTTCTTCAGCTTTATCGGCATCAAAAACAATTTCTCCAACCGCAGCTCCGGGTGAAGCGTTTAATGCTTTGTCGAAAAAATCTCGCTCCTGGGATTCAATAAACTGTGGATGAAGAAGATTCGTAATGTTGTTTGCATCAACCATCAATATTGCATCTTCTTTTGAAACAATACCTTCAGCTTCCATATCTATTGCTATTTTTACACTTGCCTGTGCTGTTCTCTTTGCTTTTCTAGTTTGAAGTAAATATATTTGTTCATCTTCAATTGTAAATTCAATGTCTTGTACCTCTTTGAAGTGATTTTCTAATTTACCAGCTGTCTCAAGGATCTCTTTATATGCAGTAGGAAAGTTCTCCTCTAATGAATTCTTGTTTCCTTTTTCGTCGTTTGTAATTGGTAAGGGTGTTCTCAAACCAGCAACTACGTCTTCTCCCTGAGCATTCATCAAATATTCTCCATAAAGCTCTTTATCCCCAGTAGATGGATTTCTAGTAAAGGCAACTCCTGTTCCAGATTTCTCATTCAGATTTCCAAAAACCATTGTCTGGATTGTTGCGCCTGTACCCCATGTATCAGGTATGTTATTAATTTTCCTATAAGTTACTGCTCTGTTGTTGAGCCAGCTACTAAATACTGCTTCAACTGCGCCTAGTAATTGTTCATAAGGATCTTGTGGAAAAGGTGCGTTTGAAAATCTCTCAACTGTGTTCTTGTAAGCATCGATAATCCAATTTAGTTGTTCTACATTGAAATCAGCATCTGATTCAACATTATCCATTCGTTTCTTATTCGCGATTACTGCTTCAAACCTCTCATGTTCTAATCCCAGTACTACATTCGAATACATTTGGATTAATCTTCTATATGAATCTAAAGCAAATCTCTCATCATCGAAGGCCTCTGCTAGATTCTGTACATTTTCATCATTCAAACCTATGTTCAAAATAGAGTCCATCATCCCAGGCATTGATATTTTTCCTCCTGATCGAACAGAGAGTAATAAGGGCACTCCCTCATTGCCAAATGTTTTACTGGAAAGGGCTTCAAGTTCTTTAACAGAAGATCTGATTTCATCCTCAAGTCCATCAGGCAGGCTTGCATGTTCAATAAAGTAGTTACAAACTTCAGTAGTTATTGTGAACCCTGGTGGTACGTTGATACCCATATTGCTCATCTCAGCTAAGTTAGCGCCTTTGCCTCCAAGTAAATCAACAAGAGAAGCATCTCCGTCTGTATTGTGTTGAGAAAATTTGTAAATGGGGTGTGTATTCATAATTTTTGTTATTCTAATATTATATTGAGTAAAAACATTTTAGTCGTGGGAACTGGAACAATTGGTGAACCTCTTATTGGTTTACTTGCTGAACATAAACCAGCACTAGGTATTGACAACGTCTACTTTTTCAAAAGAACTCCTTTAACTGAGGAAAGAGGAAAAGTAGAAGCACTCCAGAGAAAAGGTGCTGAGTTAGTTACNAAAACAGAAACTATTGCAGATTTTAAAACATTAGGTTTTGATGCTGGTGATGTTGCGAACGCATATATAGATTCTCAAGTAATTATTGACTGTACACCAACTGGAAATGACAATTGGGATAGGGTGTATTCTAAATTAGATCCTGGTAAGCGCTATCTTGCTCAGGGTTCAGAGCATGGCTTTGGCCCCTTCTTTGCCTGGGGAATAAATAATGATGTATTGACCACTGATATTAATAAATATCTTGTTGCCTCGTGTAATACCCACAACATGGCCTCAATTGTTAAAACTTTTACTCAAGACGCAGGTCGAGAATTGAGTGATGGAAGATTTGTTTGTCTTCGTAGGGCAAATGATGTCTCGCAAAATGACTCTTTTGCTCCATCTCCGACTATTACCAAGCATGACAACCAGGATTTCGGCACGCATCATGCAAGAGATGTTTATGAATTATTCAAACAAGATGGTCTGGAGTTAGATCTATTTTCCTCAGCGATAAAACTACCAACCCAATACATGCATACGCTTTGGTTCAACTTAACATTTGAAAATAGTTTAGAGCTTAATACCGTCCTGGAAGAGTTAGATAGTAGTGAGCATCTTATGTCTACTGAGAAACTCTCCTCCAATAAAGTCTTCTCTTTCGGTCGAGACCATGGATATCATGGAAGGATTCTCTCACATGGTGTTGTGGCAGTTAATTCATTACATGTAAAAGGTAATCAGTTAACAGGTTATTGTTTTACCCCACAAGATGGGAATGCCTTATTATCATCTGTTGCTGCATCTGTACATTATTTTTATGAAGACACTTGGGTTGAAAAAATGAAAGTGTTTAATAAATATATTTTCAAAAATATTTAGTCACACAAGATACCATTTTAATCGATAAGGCTTTCACAATCAACTTATCCTTGTGAAAACATTGGTTTTTAAAAGAAACCAATGAGTGTTCTTGATAGCCTTGAAGTATCTACTTAGGGGGAAATTGGATTATCAGGAAAAGTGCTATTGAGTAAAAATAGCACGGTAAAAATTATCTTATAGAACCAGCCCAAAATCTAGCAAAGACCAAATTTGAAAAAGGGATTTTCGGAGCTGGTTCTATTTTTTTTGTCTAAGATCCAATAGAAAAGGGAGCATAAGCTCCCTATCTATCAACCTACCTATTCTGTGGGAACAAGTAAGTTAGTCCATAAGCTAACAACTATACAACCTATGTAGGTTTATCTACTTGAAGAGTTTTAAACTTTATATAAAAATAGAAACTTCTCTTTTCATATGCTTTTTACGTTGTTAGATTGTTAACTGGTCAACTTTTAATGCGGTTGTTAAAAGTTTGGCTTTGAAGAAGGGGTTCACGCCCCTTTTTCTTTTATAACTTAGAAACTTAAAAGAATAAAATTACCAAACATAGATTGCAGCTGAAATAAACCAAATAGCTGTTGTAGCACCCCAAATTTTTCCAATCTTTTTGCCGGCTATTTGATAAATAATCGCATTCATCCCAATAAGTATGAGTGGGAAGGTTACTAAAGGTGTGGTTAATACTTCAACTATCTTGTTCATATTTGCAATGCTAGTAACAAAACTTTACTTGCGTTGTAACAAAATTCATATTTAAGATTGCATTATGAAAGAATTAATCTCAATCGCCACACCAATCTGTTTTATATTTGGTATTGTGTGGCTAATCATTTCATCAAATAAGAGAATAAATAATGCACTGACACTTGCCTCTGAGGCTCTAGGATTTACATCTGTACTTTCAAAAAATATATTTAGAAAGAAAAAGATATTTGGTGAACTTGATGGACACAACTGTGAAATTGAAGTGTACACAAGAAGTCATGGAAAGTCTTCAACAACGTATGTCTCTTTCTTTGTTTACTTTCCAGAGAGTTTTGATATGGGATTAAAGATTAATTGGCGAGGTGAGTTTGATGGAGATGATGAGTACCAAACAGATTTATTTATTAAACGAAATGAAGAACTTATAGAAACATCAAAAAAGAATCTAAGACGATTAAGAGTAGAGGATGCATTTGTAAATTCAAGAAAAGTCTTATTTAGGAAATATTTCAAAGCTGATGAGATTGTAAAGACAATGAGAGACGTGCTTAACTTAGCAAAAGCAATTAAGTAGCTTTTTTAGCCAACTCTCTTCTTGAGAAATAAATAATAATAGGCGTTCCAACAATTGTTGGGGCTACCCAGTTAAACCAAAGAATAGAAAATGGATCTATGGTCACAATAAACGCAGTTGTGGTTGCAATAGTTCCGCCAAGCATGAGGTTTAAATGCAGATTAGTTCTGTCATAAAAATCTGGACGCACAACTATTTTCATACGACGAAAATCATTAATGCCAAAAACTAATGCCAAAGTTCCAAAAATTATCGAAGTAATCCACATGGAATCTTCTATTAAATATGCATTTACAGCCAATGTATAAAAAAGAATACTTGTAGCAGTAATGAATACACCTAATGCTTTATCTATTTGCTCACGTGCACCATTTCTATCTCGACCTTGGCGATATCCTGAAAACGCCAGATAAAAGGAGAAAATGGCAATAACAAACAGAAATGGGTTGAACTCTCTAAGCAAACTTAATGGAATTGCAGTCACAAAAATAGTTGTCATCCCATATACATAAATCATCCCTAGTTTTTTATGTCTTTTATTACCTTTCTTGATGAATAAAAGAATATAGGCAACACCTAGAGAAATAAAACCAGCAAGAATATGGAGATAAAGTAAAGGTTTCTCTATTGTTAAATATTCACCGTCAATCATTAATCAAGTATATATATATAAATTTTTACACTAGTTCGAAAGATTTAACTATATTTTCTAAGCCTTCTTTTGCGTCCGCAAATAACATTTTTGTGTTCTCCTCAATAAAGAGTGGGTTAGCAATACCAGCATAACCTGGTGACATGGATCTTTTTATTACAACAACCTGTTTTGCCATATCCACATCTAAGATTGGCATCCCATAGATAGGCGAACTTTCATCTGTTCTTGCTAATGGATTTACAACGTCATTCGCACCAATAACAAGCACTACATCAGTCGCGGAAAACTCAGAATTAATATCTTCTAAGGTAAACATATCCTCATAATCAATATCTACCTCGGCTAGAAGTACATTCATATGTCCTGGCATTCTTCCTGCAACTGGATGAATAGCGAACTTCACTTCAATATTTTTTGATTTCAGAGTATTTGTCAGTTCTTTCACTGCGGACTGTGCTTGTGCAACAGCCATACCGTAACCTGGAACAATGACAACAGATTCTGCATAACTTAATTGAATTGCAATATCTTCGGCAGAGGTACTTATCGGATCTTTTGCATACTCGTTGTTGATCTTCGTTGTTCCAAAGCCACCTTTGAGTACTTGGTAAATAGTTCTATTCATTGCAGCACACATGAGAAGAGTAAGAATAATGCCTGATGCTCCAACTAATGCACCGGCAACAATCAAGATGATACTGTTCACAATAAATCCTGCCGCCATTGCTGCAATTCCTGATAAAGAGTTTAAGAATGCGATGACTACTGGCATATCTGCACCACCAATCAAGACCACTCGTGTAATGCCAAGTAGTAAAGAGAGAATGATGATGTATTCAATTGAGAAGTCTATTTTTGTTACTAATAATACAACCACTCCAACAAGTAACACACCAGATAATAAATTGATCAGTGTGGCATTGAAACTATTTAACTTTCCACGTAATTTAGCTACAGCAATTAAACTTCCCGAGAACGTAAAGACGCCAACGGTCATGGAAAATACTGCTACGGAGAAATCTGAAAGTACTAAATTACTATTTGAAATCTCTACATAAGCAATAGCTCCAGACGCGCCACCACCAAGTCCGTTAAAAATTCCAACTAACTCTGGCATTTGAGTCATTTGTACTCTATTGGAAACAAGTACACCAAGACCAGCTGAGACAAGGATGACAAGATAAAAGAAGATATCATAATCAGCAAACTTTAGATCAAATGCGGAGATGACGGCTAAGACCATTCCTCCAATGGCTAAATTATTTGCTCGGAATGCAGTCGAAGGACGTGAAAATAACTTAAGCGCAAGAATAAAAAGTACTGCAGAGATGAGATAAAGTGATTCAGTCATTTTTCTTAAACATTTCTAATATTCTGCCAGTTACAGAGAATCCACCAACTATATTCATAGTTGCAAAAGCAACTCCTATAAGCACTATTGTTTTAAGCAAAACATCATCTACTACATTTGGATAAATCAAAATTCCAGCAATTAAGGTAATACCAGAAATAGCATTTGAACCAGACATGAGAGGTGTGTGCAGTGTTTGTGGTATTTTTGAAATCAGTTCATAGCCAATAAAACTAGCCATAACTGTAATGAGTAAGGTGTATAAAAATATCTCAGTCATTTTGACTCATCTCTACAAAAATTTCATCCTCTGGATTCTCTTCCAAGAGTTTGATGAGATTTCTAATATTTTCAGAATAGAGCTTGGTCGCAGCATGTTTAACATTTTTTAAAATATCTGTTTCTCCAACTATTTTGACACCATCTTTTTGAACAACTTTACCTACTTTGGTAAGTTCACAGTTGCCACCTGTAGCAGCAGCTAAATCGACAATAACAGAATTCTTTTTCATCTTTGATACTGTTTTTTTATCAATTAATAAGGGTGCCTTTTTTCCAGGTATTTGAGCAAAGGTGAGGACAATGTCACTTTCAATAACTTGTTTAGCTAATGCTTTTTTTAATTCAGACTCTTCTTTTTTCGTTAGCTCTCTGGCATAGACGCCATCTTGAGAAGTTGAACTTGCCTCTACAAATTTTGCTCCAAGGCTTTCAACTTGGTCTTTTACATCTGCTCTAACATCATAACCCCATACACGTGCTCCTAATCTTTTAGCTGTAGCAATAGCTTGAAGACCTGCAACGCCTATGCCAAGAATCAAAACTTTTGCCGGGGAGATGTTACCTGCTGCAGTTGTCATCATTGGTATAACATTTGAAGTCTCCAATGAAGCCCTTAATACAGAGGAGTATCCAAGCAAATTGGCTTGGGAAGATAATGCATCAAGGTTTTGGGCTCTTGATATTCTTGGAAGTTGAAAAAAGTCATATAAAGAAACATCCGGCCTTAATTTTTTAATCTCTTTTTTAGTTTTAGCATCAAAAAGACCAACAACCGCTGCATCGGCTTTTAAGGTTTTAATAACACCAATATCTACAGAGTCAACAAAGCAAACAACATCCATTTGCTTTAAAGAAGTCTTATTTAGGACTTTAAGTTTTTTATAGTCATTCGCTGTTAAATCAAGGTTTTTGAATATATCCTTTTCGACAAATAATTGTGTTTTATCATATTTTTGGAGTGAATCTGGATGTAGTGGAGCCCTAAACCCATTTTTGTCTGATAAGAATCCAACCTTCATTATTTTATTTTATTGGTTTTAAGGGTTATACATAAATAAACTTGAATCATGAGAGTAAATGTTTACAGTGATAAGTTTTCGGGAACACTTTCAGCGGCTGAAGTATTGAAAGTTATAAAATCTGTATTTAAAAATTTTGATATACAAGCTAACTATTTCCCTGTTACTGATGGGGGTGAGCATTCAACTGAAATATTTAAACATTACAATATACAAACTAAAAATGTCTCAATGAAAAAAGACTTCGTAGGCAGTTGGATTCCAGCTGAGTATTTAAATATAAATGATCATATATATTTTGAATCTGCTTCTTTAATTGGCGTAAACAAAACTTCTGAGCATCCTTTCAATCTGAACACCGCAGCACTCTCTCAAGTCATTCCCGAGATAGATGTATTAGGCCTTGGTGGTTCAAAAACAGTTGATGGAGGAATTGGGTTATTAAGTTG
>JGI20160J14292_10004629_pt1 | contig 10169 bp, 7 predicted proteins | sample COG_10_FD_14292 | JGI IMG/M metagenome (IMG submission 14292) | reverse complement strand
TTATCAATTTTGCTTTTGTTTTCAAAAGGATAATGCCATTGTGCGTAAGGCATAGATCCAGAATCAAACCACACGTCAATTAAATCAGGCTCGCGATACATTTTTTCGCCTTTAAGAGAACAAAGAATGATTTGGTCAACTACATTTTTATGTAAATCAATCTTATCATAATTATCATCACTCATGTCATGAATATCGAAGTTTTTAAATGGATCATTTTTCATAAAACCCTTGGAAATAGATTTTTTAATTTCCGTTTTTAGATCTTTCATTGAACCAATAACTAAAATTTCTTTAGAGTCACTTGTTCTCCATATAGGTAATGGAATCCCCCAATATCTAGACCTTGATAAATTCCAATCATTTGCGTTTGCAAGCCAGTTTCCAAATCTGCCTTCACCTGTAGATTTAGGCTTCCAGTTTATGGATTTATTAAGCTCAACCAAATCCTCTTTTTTGTCTGTTACTTTTATAAACCAAGAGTCTAAAGGGTAGTATAATATTGGCTTGTCAGTTCTCCAACAGTTAGGATAACTGTGAACATATTTTTCAACTTTGAAAGCTTTATTTTCCTCTTTTAATTTAATAGCGATTTCAACATCTACAGATTTTTGTGGAACTTCATTCTCCTTATAATATTCATTTTTAACAAACTTACCCCCCAAAAAACCAAGTTCTTTTCTAAATCTTCCTTGTAAATCAACCAAAGGCACAGGCTGTTGATTTTCATCAAGAATTAATAATGCTGGGATTTCAGGAGAAGCCATTTTAGCAACTTTTGCATCATCTGCACCAAAGGTAGGAGCAGTATGGACTATTCCAGTACCATCTTCTGTTGTTACAAAGTCACCCTGAATAATTCTAAAAGCATTTTCAGGATTTTTGTATGGTAAAGGAGCATCCTCCCATAGCTGAGAATATTTTACACCGACTAATTCGCTTCCATTTATGGACTCGTTAATTAAAAAAGGAATTTTCTTATCGATTTTTGAATCGTATTTAAGTTCGCTTTTGGAACTAACCTTTATATAATTTCCAATGAAAACTTTAGCAACAAGGTCACTAGCTAAAACAACATTTGTAAATTCATGAGTATATTGATTGAAAGTAGACACTACACTATATTTAATTTTTCCACCAACAGTTAGAGCGGTGTTTGAAGGAAGTGTCCAAGGAGTAGTTGTCCATGCTAAAAAATATAAAACTTCATAGCTTGATAGTGATGCAGGAAGAGAATTATTTATAGCTTTAAATTGAGCTGTAACTGTTGTGTCACTTACATCTTGATAAGTACCAGGTTGATTAAGCTCATGTGAACTCAAACCTGTCCCTGCTTTTGGCGAGTATGGTTGTATTGTATAACCTTTATAAATTAAATTTTTATCAAATAGTTCTTTTAAAAGCCACCAAACTGATTCAATGTATTTAGACTTATAAGTAACATAAGGATTACTCATGTCTACCCAGTAACCCATTTTTTTTGTTAAATCGTTCCAAACATCAGTATACTTCATAACGGCTTTTTTACAAGCTTTATTATAATCTTCAACTGAAATTTTAGTCCCTATGTCTTCTTTTGTAATCCCTAAATCTTTTTCAACACTGAGTTCAATAGGAAGTCCATGTGTATCCCATCCAGCCTTTCTGTCAACCTGAAATCCTTTTAAAGTTTTGTATCTACAAAAAATATCTTTGATACTTCTAGCCATAACATGATGGATCCCTGGCATACCATTAGCAGATGGGGGCCCCTCGTAAAAAATAAATTTAGAAGCATTTTTTCTTAAACTAATACTTTTTTCAAAAGAGCGATTTTTCTCCCAATCCGCTAGAACCTCATTAGCAACTTGAGATAAATTTAAACCATTATATTCTTTAAATGCCATTGTGAATAAATCGAAATTTACTAAAAGCGAAAGTAACTATTTTAGATGAAATTTGAAGAACTTAAAACTTATAACTTAAAACTAAATTTAAGTTTCTGCCTGGAGCGGATATTCCTGATGCAAATTCTCTAAAATGAATGTCAAAAACATTGTCTAAAACAAGTAGTGTTTTAAATTTATTTGAAAACTCATATGAAGAAGAAAGTTTAACTACTCCCCATGAAGGCATCCCGTTGAAAGAAAAATCAATACCATCAAAAATTACAGGAGTTTCTTCCAGTCCGTCCTCTCCACCAATACTGTATTTATCAGGATTTTTGGAACTAGAAAACCTATAAGAAAGCTCAAAGTCACTTGATTTGCCAACAATATATCTGAGAGTTAAATGTCCAAATAATGGAGAAATCGATGGCAGTGGGTGGTGACTATCAACACTACCTCCGTGAGTATAAGTTAAATTAGCTTTAAAAGCCCACACATTCGGTGAACTTAGCCTTAAGTCCAATGTTGCTCCGTATATAAATGCATTTCCTTTATTTACATTAGCCATTGTGATTACCTCTTCTGAATTAAATAGTATGGTAGATGTATCAATTGTAGACGTATCATCACTTATTTCGAAATAATCTCTAGAAATATGTTTAGAAATGTGCGTGTAATATGCGTTTAGAGAAAATATATTTTGTTTATTTAGAGATGATTTAGAAAGCCCTATTTCACTGTTGTAGGCGTATTCTGGCTTTAATTTAGAGTTTGGAACTGAAAGCACACCTTTTTGTTCTCGAATTTTTCCAATATCATCTATGTTTGGAGATCTGAAACCACTAGAAAAATTAGCACTTATTTTCCAGTTATTTTCTGTTCTAAGCACATAACCAAGACTACTTGTAATTGACGAGTTTTGAGAATTAACATCAGAAATGTTAGCATTAATTATGTTTTTATCATTCCACATTGCACTTAATCTAGTGTTAGTAAACCTCATTCCAAAATTAACATTCGATTTTTTTGAAATATCTTTTCTGTATTCATAATAGACAGCAGCCGTTGAATAATGACCTTCATCGCTTGGATATCTTGTTGGAATGTTATGATACTGATCAGATTCAGTTAATTTAGAATTTGTTGACGTGTAATTTTGTAAATAAGCCTTGGAACTTACATCGTTAAAAGTATATTCAATGCCATAAGCCAACGAGGAGTTATTGGAGAACCTTTTAAAATAATCGTTATTTATAGAAAAAACATTTAAATTTTCTATTTGATTAGTTTTAGAAAGATCTTGAAACTTTCTAGAATGCCTTGATTCACCAATTTTCTGAAAAGCAATTAGTAATTTACTTTTATCACTTAATTTCTTAGTTTTTGAAAAATTAAAATGAGTTGAAATCATTGTTCTTTTCTGAGGCCCATAGTACCATTCAGAGTATTTGTAATCTCCGTTTTTAATTTCGTTTAGTTTATCAAATCTATTTATATTGGAAGACTTAGAATGTTGGAAGTTTACGATCATGTTTGAGGACTCCGAAAGCAAAATATTAAATTTTTGCATAAAGTCAAATTGACTGTAGGCGGTATTTAATTGGGTTTTGGGATTATCATTATTTATTTCAGAACTATTAAGTAATTTAGAATCTAAATAATGATTGTCTAATCCCCAGTCATCAAAACCATGTTTTCGATTATTTCCCATTACAATATCTCCAAATTTTGAAAAAGAAAAATTTGTATAACTAGCCCATTTATTTGTACTATGCTCAAAATCTAAGTTTTGTACAATGTTATTAAGTCTTGAATTATAAGAAGAAATACCACTTGCTAACCATTTATTTGAATTATTAATTTTGGGTGTTTTGGTATAATAATGTACTACACCTCCTAAGGCATCAGACCCATAACCAACAGATGATGGACCATAAATAACTTCTGTTCTTTCAAGGCTATTCGGATTTATTGTAATAGAGTTTTGTAAATGACCAGATCTGTAAATTGCATTATTCATTCTCACTCCATCAATAACAAGTAGAACTCGATTTGCTTCAAACCCCCTAATTACTGGACTTCCACCACCACCTTGAGACTTTTGTACCCTAACTCCACTTGCGTAATTTAATAAATCAGCAGCAGTTTGAGGCAAGTCTAATTTCAAATCTTTCTTGGTTATTAAAGATACTTGCTTAGAAATTTTTTCTTTACTTTCTTTACTTCTAGCAACTGAAAGAATTACTTCTGATAAGGCCTGTGTGTTAGGTTCTAGAAAAATAATAGTGTTATTTGTTATTGAATTGTTTATTAATTCAATCGAATTATAAGATACATGCCCAATCAACAAGGTATCTCTTTTGTCAAATTGTTCAAGATCTACAATACCTTTATTGTTAGAAATAATTGATTTAAAGCTTTGTTTGCCAAAAACGGTAACATCTGAAATAGGAATATTATTTGTATTGTCAATTAGGATTATTTTTTGAGAATAACCAGTTTTACAGAAAAGTAGAAGACAAATTAAACAAAAGCATCTAGCCAAATAGCTCATAAAGAATATTTAGTGAGTTAGGCCTTTTAAAATCAGGCAAATGTATTTGCATATATTTAATTAAAAATTCAATTAATTTCTTTCTCTTGTGTGAAGTATTAACTTCCTGAACTGAATCATCAAATTCTGTGCCTAAAAAACTTTTAAAATGCGAAATAATTTCGCCATTAAAACAATATTCACTTCCATCGTATTTACAAAAAACTCCTTCAATCATATTAAAACCACCAAGGTTTTGATTGGATAAATCTGGTGAAATACCCATAAAAGACAATAACTTTACTAAGAAATGAATATGAAAATTACTAAATCTACTAGATTGATCTAGCCACACTATTGATTGTTTTAAAAAATTAAATAGTGCTAAGTTTTTTTCTTCTTCTTTGATACTTTTAGAAAGAATTTCTGATAAAAACATTACTATGGAGTTTTTAATTATATTTAAATGAATTGTTTTATAAGGATTTATGATTTTTACTGCTCTTAAACCTTCCAAACCTCCATTGTTCTTGTGATTTGCATCTATTTCTAACTGAGTTAGGGGTTGAAAAAAACCAATATTAATTTTTTTTTTTTTAGAAGTGCGAATGCCCTTAAGCAAATAAGATTTTAATCCGTTGGATTTTGTAAAGCATTTAACAATTATGCTAGTTTCAGAATACTTAATATAGTTTAACGAAATAGCTTCGGTTGATACAAGCATTTTTAAACTACTCCTTGGGCTAACATTGCATCAGCAACCTTAATAAATCCTGCTATATTTGCCCCTTTTTCGTAGTTCACATAATTTTTTTCTTGACCATGAATTAAGCAAGAGTTATGTATGTCTTTCATAATTTCTTTTAATTTTGAATCAACTTCTTCTCTCGACCAACTGTATCTTAGGGAGTTTTGTGCCATTTCTAAGCCAGAGACAGCAACTCCTCCAGCATTTGAAGCTTTNCCAGGTGCATATAAAATTTTATTAAGCTTAAATATTTTTATCGCATTAGGTTCGCAAGGCATATTAGCACCTTCACTAACACATATACATCCGTTTTTTACTAAATTTTTTGCGTCATTTTCATTAATTTCATTTTGAGTTGCACAAGGCAGAGCAATATCACATTTTATTTCCCAAGGAGTTTTATTTTTGAAAAAAACAGCATTAGGGTACTTTTTAATATATTCATTAATTCTTCCTCTCTTTATATTTTTAAGATCCATAATGAAATTTAGTTTTTCAGTGTCTATTCCATTACTATCATAAATTGTACCTGAGGAATCAGACATAGAAATTACTTTAGCGGAAAGCTGAATACATTTTTCTGCAGCATATTGAGCAACGTTCCCAGATCCAGAGATAATTACAGTTTTTCCTTTTATGGAATTAGAAACATGATTTAACATGTTTTCTGCAAAATATACAGTTCCATAACCTGTTGCCTCAGGTCTTATCAAAGAGCCACCCCAAGAAAGTCCTTTACCAGTTAAAACTCCTGTAAATTCTTTTTTCAATTTTTTATATTGACCAAACATATATCCTATTTCTCTTCCGCCAACCCCTATATCACCCGCAGGAACGTCTGTATTTGGACCTATGTACCTGTATAGTTCTGTCATGAAACTTTGACAAAACCGCATCACTTCTCCATCACTTTTACCCTTTGGATCAAAATCGGAACCTCCTTTTCCTGCACCCATTGGAAGAGTGGTAAGACTATTTTTAAATACTTGCTCAAGTGCTAAAAACTTTAGAATACTAAGATTAACGGTTGGATGAAACCTTAGTCCTCCCTTGTAAGGTCCAATAGCTGAATTCATCTGAACCCTATAACCTCTATTTACTTGAATTTCTCCGTTATCATCAACCCAATTAACCCTAAACATTAAAACTCTTTCAGGTTCAACCATTCTCATTAAAATGTTTTTACCATGATAAATGTCTTTTGAAACTATATAAGGCAGAACGTTTTCAGCTATTTCCTTTACAGCTTGTATAAATTCAGGTTCATGAGAATTTTTTTTATCAATTTCAGAAATAAAATTTTCTATAATCTTTTTCATATTAAAAAGAATTTATTACTCTAAGTTAATCAAATAATAATTGTTTAAATTAACCTATAGCTTGTTTCAGATCTTCAATTAAGTCTTCTATATCTTCAATTCCTACACTAAGCCTGATTAATGAATCAACGACTCCTGACTTTTCTCTTTCTTTTTTAGGTATTGAAGCGTGAGTCATTGAAGCTGGGTGACCAGCTAAACTTTCTACTCCTCCTAAAGATTCTGCTAATGTGAAAACCTTTAAAGATTCAACTATTTTAAGTGATTTACTCATGCTATTTCCTTTGGTAGTAAAGGAAATCATTGCTCCGTAATCATTCATTTGTTTTTTAGCAATATTGTGATTTGGATGCTTCTCAAATCCAGGCCAGTATACCGATTTAATTTTTGGGTGACTATTTAAATAATTTGCAATTTTTTTAGCATTTTCACAATGTCTTTGCATTCTAACGTGCAATGTTTTGATTCCTCTAAGCGTTAAGAAACTGTCCATAGGCCCACATATTGCTCCACTTGCATTTTGAATGAAATATAATTTTTCTGAGAGCTTTTGGTCATTTACAATTAGCGCTCCTAAAACCACATCGCTATGACCTGCTAAATATTTTGTTGCGGAGTGCATAACAATGTCAGCTCCTAACAAAAGAGGTTGCTGTAAAAAAGGTGTTGCAAAGGTATTGTCAACCGCTAAAATAAGCTTGAATTTTTTTGAAATATTGCTCAATCCTTTAATATCCACAATATTCATCATAGGATTAGTAGGTGTTTCAACCCAGATCATTTTTGTGTTTTTGTTCACTAGATTCTCAATTTTAGACAAATCGTGCATTTCGGTAAAATGGAAAACAAGCCCATACTTTTCAAAAATTTTAGTAAAAAGCCTGTAAGAACCACCATACAAGTCGTTAGTTGATATTACCTCGTCACCAGGATTTAATAATTTAAGCACCGCATCAATTGCAGCTAGCCCAGACCCAAACGCAAGACCAAATTTCCCTCCTTCTATACTTGAAAATGAGCTTTCCAAGGCACTTCTAGTTGGGTTATGTGTTCTGCTGTATTCGTACCCTTTGTGATCTCCTGGAGTTTTTTGAGAATATGTTGAAGTTTGATAAATTGGAGGCATAACTGCACCATATCCTTTTTCTTCGATTTGACCTCCGTGAATAGTTTTTGTATTAAACTTCATTTTAAGTAAATTAGATTTTCAAATATATATCTTCTAAGCTCAAACTGAAATTTTTTAAATGAATAAATTATACTATTTATCCTCTTGTTCAACTTGTAAAAGAATAATTAATCAATGGTCTTTAACTAAGGCTATTGATTTAATTGATGTTAAAAAAACGCCTTTAGACGAAAAGAATTTAAAAGAACTTTATAAAATCACTAATAGTTACGAAACTTTGTTTAATAAAAGAGCCCAGATGTTAAAAAAATTAAATCTAAACATCAACCTTTTAGATGAAAATGATTTTAAAAAATTACTGCTTAGTCATTACAGCTTTTTAAAAAGACCTGTATTACTATTAATAGAAAAATTTTCGTTGGAAATTCTAAAAAAAATATTGAGGAAGCAGAGATTGAACTTATTAAAAAGTAGTTTAATCTATTTTTCAAAAAAATAAAAAACAGATTTTGTATTTTTAAAAAAAAGTTTAGGCATGAATATTTTTAAATCAATTACTTTAGTTTTTGTTTTCCTTTTAATTTCTGGTTGTGGTGATTCAAAAAAACCTAAGGAAAAATCGATTTATAAAAGAGTTAAAACAGAAAAAAAACAAGTTAAACAAGTAAATGCCGAAACTCCAATTGATCTTAATAATAAAGGTATTGGTCCAATAAAAAATTATAATTTTAGTTCTGAGGTAAATTTAGAATTAGCGAATGAAGGCAAACAAGTCTTTAATTCAAAATGTACAGCATGCCATAATGTAAATAGAAGATTAATCGGCCCCGCTATGTCAGGAATTTATGAAAGAAGAAGTGTTGAGTGGGTTTTAAACATAATGCTTAACCCTGACCAAATGTTAAAAGAGGACCCTACAGCAATAGCTCTTCTAAAAGAATACAATAATATTATAATGTTAAATCAGAACCTTTCTGAAAAAGAGGCTAAAAGTTTAGCAGAATATTTTAGAACTCTTTAGTATGAACTCAAAACTATTTTATTTCTTTCTTTTATTAGGTATTTCATTTGCCCATTGTCAAAGTAAACTTACCGAAGTATGGGAGCCAGTTCCAGAAAAAATAGAAGCATATAATTTCTCACAACCTCCAAGTGATGCTATTATTTTATTTGACGGAACAGATTTTTCGAACTGGGTCACATGGGGAAATAAAGAGCCTAAGTGGATAATTAATAAAGATGGTTCAATGACTGTTGTAAACGGCAAGGGTTCAATTCAAACAAAAGAATCGTTCGGATCTGTTCAATTACATATTGAATGGAAAACAGGTACAGATGATTTAGACAAACATAAAAACCAAAGTAGATCTAATAGTGGAGTTTTTTTTCAAAAAAACTATGAGATTCAAATTTTAGATAGTTATAAAAACCCTACTTATGTTAATGGTCAGTCAGGATCTGTTTACAAGCAGTACATTCCGTTAAAAAATTCAAGCAAAAAGCCAGGGGATTGGCAATCTTACGATATAATATTTACCGCCCCCATATTTAAAAATAAAAAATTAGAAAAACCAGGTTATTTCACTGTTTTTCATAATGGAGTTTTAATTCAAAATCATGTTGAAATTAAAGGTACTACAACAAATGTTGGAAAACCAAAATATTCGGCTCACAGCAATGCACCAATAATGTTACAAGATCATTGTTGTATCCCATTAAGTTTTAGAAATATATGGTTAAGGAAATTAGACTAAGCCTCACTTTTTTGTAAATTTGTCGACATGCTACAATCAATGACTGGTTTTGGGAATGCCTCTTCAGATTCAGAATTTGGAAAGATATCAATAGATGTCAAATCTTTAAACAGTAAAACTCTAGATCTAAATTATAGTCTAAATCCAATATTTAGAAATATTGAGAGTGATATAAGGTCAATATTGACAACTGGACTGAAAAGAGGCAAAATTGATTTTAAAATTAATTTTAAAATTTCAGAAAACAGTTTTACATCCAATTTAAACCACGATGTTATTAAATCTTACATTACAGATTTGAAAAAGTTGTCATCTGGAATTGACTCCGAATTTCTTAAAATTGCAGTTACACTTCCTAATTCAATTGAAAATAATAGAAGTGATCTTGATCAAAAATTATTAGAAAACATTAAAGAATTGTTTAATAAGGCAATTGAAAAAGTAATTGACTTTAGAGTTCAAGAAGGAAAATCTATGGAATTAGATTTAACAGGTAATTTGGATATTATACAAAAAAAACTTTTTGATATAGAAAAATTGGCTCCTGAAAGGATATTATCCATAAAAAAAAGATTAAATAAAAAATTAGAATCTCTAAAAATAGAAGTTGACCAAAACAGGTTCGAACAAGAGCTAATTTATTATTTAGAAAAAATTGATATTAATGAAGAAATAGTTAGATTAAAAAATCATTTAAATTATTTTAAAAGTACATTGAACGAAAGTCAAATTGAAAAAGGCAAAAAACTTACTTTTATTAGTCAAGAAATGGGAAGAGAAATTAATACTATTGGATCTAAGTCCAACAATTTACCGAT
>JGI20160J14292_10004628_pt1 | contig 10174 bp, 5 predicted proteins | sample COG_10_FD_14292 | JGI IMG/M metagenome (IMG submission 14292) | reverse complement strand
TGGAATCACTATCATTAACAAAGTACATCTGCCCATCCAGCCTTTTAAAAAGGCCTTCCATTTCTTCGCGATTGAACGGTCTAGAACCCAATCTTCCGAAGACGGCAATTTGATTACCGGATTCATCAACGGCCCGATCACGGTCGAGGCCCTTGGAAATCGAAAGTACCCGAGACTTACTCGGCATCCACCCGATGACTTCTGGCTTTGGTTGGGGTGAGTAGCCATAGAAATTCGGTTGTGAGGAGGGGCTGGTCAACTGAAGTAACTTAAACCCAAAGTCACCATCGGCCACATATCCAAACAACGACGCATTAGTCGTTCCTATAACAATATCGGATGTGTCTTTTAGCTGACCTTCGCCATCGAACATCTGATCCAAAACAGGTGCCTCTGGTTTTTCAATATTGATGATTGCAAGCCCATCTTCACCCGCAGCAACATACGCATAGGTTCTCGCAAGATAAAGCTTGCGAGCATCAGCCAGTGCAACCGCACTATCCTTCACCAGAACAGGCTGGCTGGGATCAGTAATGTCGACCACGCCAAGGCCTGTTTCAGAGGTGTAAAACAAATAACGAAACTGCGTTGCAAACGATCTCATACCGGCTAGCCGAATGACCGACGTCACAACCGGCTTGAGCGGGTTATCAATGTTCAGGGTTATCAACCCTTGATCCGCAACAATGTAGGCAAAGCTGCCGTAAAGTGAAATAAACCGAGCGCCATCCAACAAGCCGTTTTCATTCCAAGTTAGAGCGCGCTCCAAGAAGTTATTGAGCGGATCGCCATCACCAAACGTGTTGATATTGACGACAATCAACCCCTCTTCAGCATCCGTAACAAAAGCATAGCTAAACAACGGATGCATGCTCTGCTCTTGATTCACCTCTTGCATAAACTTNGTGTTCTTAGGGGGATGCACNGGTTGTGTCGTCCCAATTGCNAAGCAAGTTGCCTGCTTCGATCCAACATGCGCGTTATGGCCTAGCGGTGAAAAAGGCGCTCGAACAATCCGTTCCGAAATCGATTTATTCGCGATNTTAGCGATATCATAAACTCTAAAGCCNCCACGCCCCTCTGCAACATACAAGTACTCTCCTCGATGCTGAAGGCATTGGACNGCNCCGTCAGCGCCCTGAAAAACGTTGCTGATTTCCTCCAGCGCGCCGGTCTCACCCGAATAGCCATTGTCTCGATCGAATGCCGTACCGCGAACCCAGCTCTTCAACTCTCTGTCATTATCAGAAACATGATTTTCATAATAATCTGGATAAGCGTAACGATGGAGGTAAGACCCAAAAACAGCCTGCGGCTCCTCGTATTCGGTCACTCTCACGGCCCAAAGACCGTTCTCTGTTCCGGCATAGCTGTGGAGTCCAACAAAATTGATGAAGTTAGTTCCTAGAAGTAGGGTCTGAGCCATGATTGCATTGTTATCGCCATTTGCGGACAAATGACAATCCGAGCAAACCCGCGTCTCTTCTTTTCGAACGGTATGGGGAAAATGAGGCGCAAATGCCTGCGATGAGAAACCCGCGGCGGATACCGGTGGTTGCTGAACGTAAATTCTTTCTCGATTGATATTGGTAGAACTGAGAAGCAGCGCCGACGTCGACCGAATCGGCGCAATCACATTCCCTTTCGTTGTTTGATGCCGGCCCAACTGAAAGATTTGATCACGGGCAACCTGTGGATTGTATGTGGCAAAATTTCGAGTCTCGCCCACATCATACTTGTGGCTCTCAGTTTTCCAGTTCGCTTCTATGGGCAAGTGACAGCCGCCACACGAGGTTGACCAAGACAAATGACAGCTATAACAGGTCATGTTGTCCCCATGTGCGATCTGCTCATAACCTGATTCGCCACTACTTTCCTTCTTGGACGACTGTACCAACTTCGCGGCCGCCGCCTTTTCGTTAAAGCTTCCGTGTGTTGGATCAACTGCATCTCGGGTTAACGAAACTTCCCACTCAAGGTTGGGGTCCAAAACAGAACGCTGAATCAGAGTCCTCACGCCCGCGGACTCAATCCATTCAAAGCGCTTTTTACCATCTGAGTTCCTAATCAGACTCAAATCCTCACCACCCGTCGGCGCAGCAACATTTGACGTCATTAAGGTCGGATAACTTTCGGTCGTGCCATGACAATCTTTACAGCCGATCTGTACCGCGTTCGCGACCTCTCCATGAATAAACCCATTGCCATGACCATCTTGGCTAAAGTGACAGTCCACACACTGCATGCCCTTCTCGGCATGAATTGACATCAGGTGCACGGCTTTACCCGGGTTGACGCCAATTTCCACAAACTTCGCCTCACCCTCTTTGCGAAACTTTTCAGGGTCATCGTTAGCGACTTTGTTCCCTGCCTCATCTAACAGGTTCCCAGCTCTATCCCGTTTGAATACCGCCCTAAAATTCCATCCATGCCCATGATAGTCAGCAAATTGAGTATCTTTTAGCGTCGCATTCAGGTCGTAGACATCCCTTAAGAAATCTTCACTTGCCCACTTACCTCTGGGCGCCGCGCCTTCTGGATTCCTATCGAGCACGGCTCGTGCCTCGTCACTTGTAGGGTAAACCTGCGCTTCCGGCCACATCGACGGGGCATCGGATTCATAATCCCACATCGTATAACCGAGATAAGAATTAAGAAATATATTGGGTTGATGCATGTGACACGTCATGCATTGAGAGGTGGGTATCGCGGACGTGAACACGTGTTCTATCGGGTGCCCCGATTCATTTTTATCAATGGTGACGTCAGAGGTGAAGCTTTTGCCATCCCGACCATATTTAGCATACGTTAAGCTGTGTCTGGGCTCTCGATCGTTCGCATAAACGACGTGGCAGGACGCACACCCACTGGCTCTATAGTCTCCTTGCTGATCGTTCGTGCCCATCATCGTTGTAAAAGGGTCATTCAACCTGGTCTTGTGTATATTCAAGACAGGAATCGCCACTCTTAACCCGGTGCCGGGTCCTCGGTTGGATTGTCTTATGTCCGGGCGCCCAGGTTCTTCTAGCCGCTGCAACAACCCAGTGGCATTGGGCAGTCCGATTTCAGGAAACTGCGTGTTGATATTCCGCCCGCCTTTTTCAAAAACGCGAAAAACATCCGCCGGCGGCACCACCTGCCAAGCAGGCAAAGGCAACAAAGAGGGCAACGCACCTCTAAGCTTTTCTTTTTCGCTGAGCGTCCCGTCCTGGTCAGTCGGGCTCGTCAACATTGCAGGCAGCCCTTCCTGCGTATGCGCCTCGCCAAGGATATAGTTTTTGTAAGGCAAGATACCGTTATTGTAAGAAGCCCCACCCCAAAGCATGGCGCCAGTTGCCATCAAAGATCTTTCAGCAGCTTCAATGGTATCCAGATGACAAGCCCCACAGGCCATCCGCACAACACGATAATCTGATGGGTTCATGAAACGGACGAACTCCGGCGACTCTTTCAACAGTTTCGCAAAGGATCGTTTAGGATTCTCACTACCCGGCCAAACACTCGGGTAGGTTGGTAGGATATGGGCCGCGTCCATTGCCGCTTTGTAACCAGACGGGTAATCGTGGTCATTCCCATGGGCGTCATAATGATCGTCACCATGATGATCCTTACCTGCGAGACTTTTGCCTGCATGGCCTTTATCAGGATCAAGCTGCGGCCGAAGCATGCGACGCTACCGCAGTCTCCGGAGCAACCCAAAGATCGCCTGCCCACTGAACATTGGCGTTCCCACCGTGACAGTCAGTACACCCCAGCACAACGCTTGGCGCCTTGTGCATGGTTTTATGCTCAGCTTTCGCGTGGCAGGTTTGACACCCCGCTGTTTTCAGCTGGGCGGTCGCAGCGTTTTGAGAGAAAGGCGCTGGCACCATCTCAGGATAGATTCGGGGGAAAGCCTTACCCATTCCTTTGCTTGCGCCTAGGCACGAACTGACTACAACTAGTTGCATCAAAAACAATAATAAAAATTTAAAAATCATATTTATATCAATAGCTTATAACAATATTAAGGAGGCTGCTATAAAAGCGGTCATCGTCTCGAGTACTGTCAAATAAACGACTAAAACCGGCGCCCGGCGTCAGCTCCGCATAAGAAAATCGAATAACAAAATTTTGAATAAAGCCAGGTCGATAGATTAAAGAGGTTGAGGCATCAACGCCGATCTTGCGGGTGATGCCACTCTGCATCCTCAGCTGGCTTATCCCATCAACTTCGTCGAACCAAAGATGATTGTAATTAACAGACCACCGCAAGCTCGGCGTCAGGTCGAAATCAGCACCCACGCCTAAAAGCATCAACCCAGGATTACTAAAAAAGCTTTGCCCCTGCTCTTTGGAAGAACGAAGCGAGGGTAGTAACCCGTTGCGGCCGTTTAAGCCAATCCCTCGGCCACCACCTACGAAGGGTATCGTTTGACGCATCCAGTAACTGGTGTCTGCACCAGCGATGAGTGGATTCTCAAAGATCGCATCAAATCCCGATGCCTTGTCATCAAACACATTATCATCGCCAGATGCATAAACCCCGGACAATCGATAACGCTGCCAGTCGTTATCCACAGAGAGTTCTAAGGCAAGAAAGTGGCTCCTGATTTTACTGGGCCGAGAAGTCATCGGGTTATTTTTATCCTGGCCAAATGCCGCGTAGGCAGACCCTGCTACATTGAGTCTCCCGTATCTTCCATCAAGGGAATAACCCAGGTAGGTAACGTGGTAGCGACGAGGCCGCAAATCACCGATCAAAGCAGGCCGAGTGGGGAAGCCGTTGGCATCAATTGCTTGCCTGCGATTTTCCTCATTCAGATTAGCGGTAATTGAGATTTGGCTGGTTAAGCCTGGAGACGGAAAGTCTTGACGATACAGGTTTGCCGTTAAAATATGATCTCGACGGAGCGGCGTGCTCAAGTCATTCAAGCCACTATTCACATCTTTATCAAGCCGCCGAAAGTACGCTAGGTTATATTGATACCGATTGTTATCGCGATTGCCAAAGAGCCGAACACCCATCAAGGCGTCTTGAAGCAGAAAGCCTCTGAAGTCGCTCGAAAATGGTTGGATCCCTATCCGTACGGAGTCAAAATCATAACGACTTCCAACATTCCTTATATGATAGTCATAAAAGGCTTCTTGCAGAGTGCCGAAATTTCGGCTTCTCTTCCCAAATTTACTGGGTTGCACATAAAGAATTCGACGCTCGTTAATATCGACCCGGTTGAAATTAAATGCGGGTGTTAATCGAAATTCCCAATCTTGCGGTTTGAAAGTTGTTGACCCCTTAATCAGTGATAGGCTCGCGATGATTGTCTGACTAAAGATATTGCTTTGACCATCGCCGTGAAGATCATACTGCCCTGCGTCACCAGTTGTTTGAACCCCTACTGGAATCGGAAAGGTTCGGGGTTCGACAACCGTATCTGAGACCAAACCCAATGCAAAAAATAAATCTTTGGAACCTAGTATCGGCCGATCGCCCTTTAAGGTGTTCTGGTTATAAGGATCCCACCAGCGCTCATTCACACCTATGGACTCAACGATTCGCCATCGATCAGGCAAGGCTTCTAACATCCCGCCCTCGCGTTGCAACAACCGAATATCGAGCGGTGCCATCCGGTCTAAATCTTGGCGAGATCGATTCGGTCGAGGGTTTTGAGCAACAGAAACCGGGTCGTTACTGATTTCCAGCGATTTTTCATCCTGATCGTGCGCACCAAAGGCTTGTGCCGGCAGCAGCATTACCAGCGCAATAATCAGCACGTTATTTACCATTACAAACCTCTTGCTCACTTTCGTCGAGAAAAGGATTAAAAGGACATGAGATGTACCGCAACCGAACGTTATCGACTTCAATCGTGTCCGCTCTGATTTCTTTCGGCGCATTCCCAAGCGTGCCTAAAGCTTCTCCTACTCGATGCACACTTAAAAACGCAATCATGTCATCCTGGTCAACCCCATCGCCCGATACACCAATGCCACCAATCAAAGTTGATCCACGATAAATGGGCACGCTTCCTGGGAAAATCTGAATGCCGTTTCCAAGCAAATGGATATCGCCACCTTCATTTAACAACCCGACGCACTCATTCGCGGCTCCTTTATCAGAAGTCCCATCAACAAAGCCCAAATGCTTCACCACTTCAGGCCGCACAAGACTTTCCTGCAACCCCGTGGCAAATGGACTCCACTCCGTTATCGGCCTAGACAAAGGCCCATGGGGACGCCCTAGTTCGCCATCAGGAAAATAGGGCCTCGATAAATTTCCACCCGCTCTATCTGAGAAGGCATGCTGCCCAGTTAAGGCTTGCGGATCATTCAGAAATACACGTACCCTTTGAACGTAGTCCGAAATTTCATCTCTGTTCAAGCCAACTAAATAGGTGGCAGCCAACTCACTAGAGAAAAAAGTCGCTGTACGGGCTTTTTGAACGGCAACGTCAAGCCCAAAAATCGGCGCGTCTGAGCCGATCACTAACCCCAAGATTTCGCCGGTTGTATCCACAACAACCATGGACACGCGTGCCGACTGGTTGAGCGGTCGTCTAATTTGTCCGCGTGCTGCTGACATCGTCTGATGAGCGGTTTCGAGAAGCTGCCTGACCTCATCCTGCGTTAAGGGCATTTCATTGCCATTGCCATCGGCAGCAGCTTTTATTGGGAATCGATTCCTGCCTGCACCATCACTTAAAATAAACGCACCCGGAATCGCAAACTCATCTAGCGTGGACGGCCTGACACCAGAACCCTCTTGACCATACTGCTGCCCGGCTTTGATACCTTGAGCCGAATCAAAGTAGCCCGGAACTGAAATCAAACTGGCGTCGATCAAATCTTTATCAGACTGCGCCAGTGCATCAACGAGATTACTGGCGGGCTCTACCACCTGTGCATCTGAATACCTGAGTAAGGTGCCATCCACTGAAATTTTATCCGCGCGAATCTCAGCTGGTGGCAGAAAGTGTGACGACGCTAAAAGTGCAATGGCCTCATCTATATCTTCGTCAAAATCTTCAACATTATCGTCAAAACCATAGACTGCTTTCGTACTAACACCAATCCCACCCACCAATACCCCCTTCTTGTAGAGTGGGAAGCCGCCGGGATCTGCCGACATTCCCAGAGGCGACTTTCTGGGTCCAATGTTGTGGTCAAGCTCAGCTTCAGCTGACGCCATCACATCCGAACAGGCCAGTTGAGAAAACTGCAATCCAAATAAAGGTCCACTTTCCAAACCGACCGTGTACGTGGTGGGCGGGAAGTGAGGCTGGATTATCATGCTCGCTGTGCGCGTGCTAAAAGCGTTCCCGCCCGACGAGACGTACGCGCCCGTAACCGCTTTTGAGATTGCAACCGCCGTTCTCGGCACCAGCGCAGACTGCAGTCCAACGTTTCCGGCCGCCGTCTCAGCGCCCGGCCCCGGCGCGACCTGTACGTACCGAGTACTTACCCCGTGCTGAGACACTGCTAAAATATTGCCAACTCGATCACTAATGCTGACAACACCTGTAGCACCACGCGCAATCATCTGCTCAATCGCTTGGTCTAAAATACCGGCCACGTCTTCGGGCAACAGCCGCTTTGCCGCCACCAGGGTGTTATCAGGCGACAGAGCCGAGGGCTGAGGCATTGGCGCCTTTTCGACCGACTCAGAGCCACCACAAGCTGCGAGCAAAACAATCGTTAAGTGGCTAAAAATTTTAAGGGTTTCTTTAAGCAATCTATATATTATCAAATTAAACATTAAGCTGTTACCGACCTAAGAAATTGAAATTCTTCTGTCAAATTCATAAAAGTGAGTATGTCACGTAACGAAACCTAAAGCGGGTTTTTCTTAAAGAAAGTAGTGTACCCAGCGGGCAAATGTATGAGCCATTCATAAACAAAAAAAGACAATGGCTTAGGCATCTATTTCCTTTCGCGACTCAATACGTTCTTATTCAATCTAGCACCTCAACTAAAAACACTCAGGAATGCCCCACGATGATCGAACACAACCTAAACATCCAAACCCAAGATGGTCTCATGAACACTTTCGTGACCCATCCTGAAGAAAACGGCCCCTTTCCCGTGGTGTTGTTTTATATGGATGCCCCGGGCAAGCGCGAAGAACTGCACGACATGGCGAGAAGAATTGCAACGACCGGTTATGTTGTGGTCTTGCCAAATCTTTACTACCGTAAAACAAAAGAATTTGTATGGGACCGATCGGATGCGGCCACGAAAGCCATGTTTGAGATGACCAAACACTTATCCCTTGACTTAATCATGCAAGACACCGCTGCCCTTCTAGACTTTGTTGATCATTTTGAGGCCGCAAACAGCGACCGAATTGGCGCCGTCGGCTACTGCATGAGCGGACCCTTTGTGTTCAAAGCCGCTGGCTGCTACCCCGAACGAATCGCCTGCGCCGCCTCGATCTACGGCGCGAACTTACTCACCAAACGNGATGACTCACCTCACCTGACCGCTCAGAACATCACNGGTGAGATGTATTTCGCCTGCGCCGAGATTGATCACTTTGCACCCAAGGATACGATCGATGCACTTGAGGCCCATCTTAAAGAGAGCCAAATTAATTACCGATTAGAGTGGTACCCCGGGGCCGAACATGGCTTTGCCTTTCCGGGTCGCGGCGCGATCTATCACAAACCCAGTGCGGAGCGGCACTGGGAGAGATTGCATGATTTGTTTGATCGCAACTTAAAATCTGATGATTGAATGCCCCTTCTAATCGAGCGCCGCGGAAGTCAAACCTTATTTTAAAACGAGGCTGGATCCATCGGCTCGCCAACCGTGTCCTGCATTAAATTAAAGCGCAGGCCGACAACCCCTTGCTCGCAATGCCGCGCGCACCTGCTCCTTTTCCAAACGGCAAAACAGCACTTCGCAGCGGCAGCCTCGGGAAGTCGAACCACCTGTACGGATTCTGTGATATCTTGACCCCCGATTGAAAATCCCTAGGCTGTCGCTGTGAATCAAACCTTTTCGAATCGCTATCTGATCCTCGTGGTCTTTATCTTCACCTTGGCCTCCACTTTCTCAATCATCGATCGGCAAATTCTCAACGTCATGATTGGCCCCATTAAGCGCGATTTGGGCGGCATTTCCGACACGCAAGTCTCGCTGATCATGGGGTTCGCCTTTGCCCTGTTTTATACCCTTATGACCTATCCTGCGGTCGGATCGCAGATCGCTACAACCGAATCAAGTTGATGACAGCAGGCATTGCCGGTTGGAGCTTCATGACCATGATGTGCGGCGCCGCGTCCCAATACTGGCAGCTCTTCCTTGCCCGGATGGGCGTTGGCGTGGGTGAGGCAACGCTCGGGCCGGCGGCAAACTCAGCCCTGGCCGACTATTTCCCCCCTGAGCGCCTTCCAATTGCCATTGGCATTGTGGCCTCTGCGCCTTTTATTGGCCAAGGCCTCGCCAATATCGCTGGTGGGCCCTTAATTGACTATCTTGAAAGCACACCCAATTTCGTCGTGCCCGTTTTAGGAGAGATCTACTCTTGGCAGATGGTTTTAATGCTGGTTGGCGCGCCAGGCCTGCTCGTCGCCCTCGCCATGTGGTTTTTAATTGAGCCCGCTCGCAAAAATAAGCAGCTGGCGGATGACACCTCAGTGCCAATGAAAGACGTCTGGGCCTTCATAAAAAGCCGGAAACATTTTTTCTTTTTCGTCTTCCTCGGTTATTTATGCCTTGCAACCCAAGGCTGGTCTTTGTTCAGCTGGCTGGTGGAATACTTTGTTAGAAACCATGAATGGAGCCGAACAGAAATTGGCTTATCCTATGGCAGCATCGCGCTGGTTGTTGGGATAACGGGCAGCGTTGCCGGCGGGCTATTCGCGAGCGCCATGATTAAACGCGGCCAAGTGGATGCAACCTTACGCGTCGTGCTTTATTCGACCGTTGCTCTGCTGCCTTTGGCGGCCTTCTTAACTGTAGCACCCGATCCCTATGTCGCCTTGGCGCTGCTCGTTCCCGTCACATTTTGTATGTCGATGCCGCCAGGTCTGATTATTGCCACCCTGCAAACGGTGTCCCCAAATGAGCTTCGCGGCCAGATGGTTGCCTTTTATCTGATCGCGGTTAACTTCTTATCCTATAGCTTTGCGCCATCTTTACCCGCGGTGATCAGCGACTTTGTCTTCGAAAGCGAGCTGGCATTGGGTCAGTC
>JGI20160J14292_10004627_pt1 | contig 10176 bp, 10 predicted proteins | sample COG_10_FD_14292 | JGI IMG/M metagenome (IMG submission 14292) | reverse complement strand
GTTTTTCCTGAGTCACCGCCACCACCATTAGTGTGCTCTACGTTAATGCTTGCAGAACCAGCTACAGACATTTCGCCTGCAAATGCTGATGTTGCAACAAGTGAACCTGCTAATGCAGATAAACCTATTTTTTTTAAATTGTTCATATTAATTACTCCTTTATTAAATTGTTAATTATTAATAATAAACATTGTTGATATATCAAATTCTTATGAGATTTTTTTATGAATATAAAAGTTTGTATCAAATATGTAAAAACTGTTGCATTTTTACAACAACTTTTAAGCTTTTTTACTTATATTTTAACATTTATAGGACTATGTTGTATAAATTTTAAAAATTCAAAAATTTCAAAATGACTATAAAAAATATCACTAAAATACTCTTTTTTTCCTTATTAACTTGTTTTTTCTTACAATCTTGTAACGGAAAACTTCCAGGTGGTGATGCTAGAAAATTTCCCGCAGACCCTGAAAAAAGAGTTCAACAAAATCTAAAAGAAGGGCGTGGCTTTAAATTAATGGATACGATGAAAAACGAACGTGGTGGAACTTTTGATTTTGCAAGTTCAAATGAACTTTGGAGAGCTTCTCTTGATGTAATAGACTTTATGCCATTATCTTCGGTAAATTATAGTGGGGGTATAATTATAACAGACTGGTATTCTGCTGAACAAAATTCTAATGAAAGTATAAAAGTATCAATTCGATTTCTTACAAATGAAATAAGATCTGATGCTTTGGATATAAAAGTCTTTAATAGAAAATGTGTTAAAAGTTTAATTGATTGTAAAATTATAAATAGTGATGGAGTTTTAGTCACAGAATTAAAAAAAGAGATATTGAAAAAAGCCACTCTTTATAAAAAAGAGGATAAAGATAAAAAGAAAAACTAAATTAGTCTGTTTAATAAAAAAGATAATCAACTCAATACAAACTTTGTGGAACGATATAACTTTAAAACCATAGAAGAAAAATGGCAAAAATTTTGGGAAAAAGAAAAAACTTTTTCAACCAAGATTGATAAAAATAAAGAAAAATTTTACTGCCTTGAAATGTTTCCATATCCATCTGGAAAAATTCATATGGGCCATGTTCGAAATTATACAATAGGAGATGTGTTAGCAAGATATAAGGCTTTACAAGGGTATAATGTGCTGCACCCAATGGGATGGGATTCTTTTGGTATGCCCGCAGAAAATGCTGCTAGACAAAATAATCTAAGCCCAAAAGATTGGACTGAATCAAACATCTCAAACATGAAGTCACAATTAAAACGACTAGGCCTATCTATTGATTGGGATAGAGAAATATCAACCTGCTCTCCAGATTACTACAAACATCAACAAGAATTTTTTTTAGAGCTATACGATAAAGGTCTAGTTTATAGAAAAGAGCAAGATGTAAATTGGGACCCTGTAGACCAAACAGTTCTTGCAAATGAACAAGTTATAGATGGTAAGGGTTGGAGATCAGGTGCTCAAGTTGAAAAGAAAAAGTTAAATCAGTGGTTTTTTAATATAACTAAATTTTCAAGTGAGTTATTAGAAAGTTTGGATACACTTGATCAATGGCCCAATAAAGTTAAGGTGATGCAAAAAAACTGGATTGGAAAATCCTTTGGATGCGAAGTAAAATTTAAAATAGATTCATCAAAAGAAGTGGAAGAAATCAAATGTTTTACCACTAGGCCAGATACATTATTCGGCTTATCTTTTTTAGCTCTTTCAGTTGACCACCCATTATCTGAAAACTATAAAAATGATGAAAATTTTCTAGAATTTAAAAAAAAATGCTCAGAAACAGGTACTACAGAAGAATCTATTGCTAATGCAGAAAAAATTGGCTTTAAAACTGACTTAATTGCAGTAAATCCTTTGGATAAGAATATTAAAGTTCCTGTTTATTTTGCAAACTTTGTATTAATGGACTATGGCTTAGGTGCTGTTTTTGGTTGTCCGGCACATGACCAGAGAGATTTGGATTTTGCAAATAAATATAACTTGGCTGTCAAAGCAGTTGTAACCCCAAGTAAAGATGATCAGAATTTTAATGTAACTGATGAGGCTTATACTGGTTCTGGATATATTTTTAATTCTTCTTTTTTAAACGGACTTAAATGTCCAGATGAGTCAATTATTAAAACTATAGAACATCTTGAAGATAAAAATTTAGGAGAAAAGAAAATAAACTTTAGATTAAAAGATTGGGGTATATCTAGACAAAGGTATTGGGGATGTCCTATTCCAATTATTTATGATGAAAATAATAATCCACAAAAATTACCAAAAGAAATGCTTCCAGTTGAGCTTCCTAAAATTGAAAAATTATCTATCACGGGCAATCCTCTAGACAAAGCTTTGGAGTGGAAAACAGTTTCAATTGATGGAAAAAAATATACGAGAGAAACAGATACCCTTGATACATTTGTAGACTCTTCTTGGTATACCTTAGATTTTGTTCTCCTAAAAATGAAGAGTATGGTTTTAATTATGAAGACATTAATTATTGGATGCCAGTTGATCAATATATTGGGGGTGTTGAACATGCTATATTACATTTACTATATTCAAGATTTTTTATGCAAGCTCTCTCTCATGAAAATAACAAACTTGATATTAAGGAGCCTTTTAAAGGTTTGTTTACTCAAGGAATGGTTTGCCACGAAACATATAAAGATCAAAATAATAATTGGATAAGTCCAGATGAAATAACATCTATAAATGGGAAAAAATATTTAAAAAATGACGATTCAAAAGAAATTAGAGTTGGACCTTCTGAGTCCATGTCTAAATCTAAAAAAAATACAATCGATCCAGAAAATATAATTAATAGCTTTGGGGCTGACTCAGCAAGACTATTTATTTTATCTGATAGTCCTCCTGAAAAAGATGTGCAATGGTCTGAGGAAGGTATTTCTGCTTCTTTTAAATTCATTCAAAAATTATGGAATTTACATTCAAAAACTATGGAGGAGATAAATAAAGATTTTCCTAAAGATATTGATGAAGAACTAACAAAATTTACAAATAAATTTATAAAGAAAATAAGTAATAATTTAGATAGTTTTAGTTATAATATAATTATAGCAAACTTACATGAGATGTATTCATTCATGATTAAAGAAATAAATAAAGGCTATAAATCAAAAACGATCAAAGAAAATTATGAAAAAATTTTAACTACGATGATGCCTATAATTCCCCATTTTTCAAGTGAATGCTTAAATATATTAAGCATTTCAGATAAAGTTACATGGCCAACTTATGATGAAAGTCAACTTGAAGAAAGTACAAATATAATTGTTGTTCAAATAAATGGCAAAAAAAGAGGAATTATTGATACTAAAAAAGACATAAATGAGGATGATTTGATAAAATTAATAAGCAATGATGAGAAAATAACAAAACATTTTGATAAAAATAAAATAAAGAAGAAAATATATATTAAGAATAAACTAATTAATATTATTGCTTAAAATTTATGAAAAATAAATTAACTATTTTTTTATTAATATTTTTAACTAGTTGCGGTTACTCAGCAGTTTATAAAAATACAAAATCAAATAGCTTATTAATTAATGTAATTGGAATACAAGGTGACGTGGAAATGAATAATCTCATTAGAAATGAGTTAGAATTATATTCCAACCCAGAAGCTGAAGATATCTTTGATATCAATTTAAATACGACATATGAGAAAAAAATAATTTCTAAAGATAGCAGTGGAAAAATTTCAAACTATGAGCTTTCAACTAAAGTTATAGTCACAGTAATTACTAAAGAAAAGAAGGAAACAATTTCATTGATTGAAAAATTCAAAGTAGAAAATAACTTAGATTCTTTTGAACAAAAAAATTATGAAGATATTATTAAAAGAAATTTTGCAAATTTAATAAGAGAAAAATTAATTTTAAAACTTTCAAGCTTTGAATGATTATAAAATCTTATGAATTAAAAAAATTAGATTTAGATAAAAATAAATATATTTTGTTTTATGGCATAAACGATGGTGCTAAAATAGAAGAAATTAAGAGATTATCATTACTAAACAAAGATAAAGCTATTACAAATTATGATGAGAAACAAATTTTAGAAAACTCAAATAATATTTATAATACCATTTTTTCTAAATCATTATTTGAAGATAAAAAAATTATAATAATAAANAGAGCATCTGATAAAATAGTNAAAATTATAGAAGACTTTATTGAAAAAAATATNATTGATATTTCTATAATCTTTAATGCAGATAACTTNGAAAAAAGATCTAAATTAAGATCATTATTTGAAAAAAATAAAAATTTAATTTGTTCAGCTTTTTATGCTGATACACCCGAAATACTNGCAAGAATAGCTCATAATTTTTTTAAAGAAAAACGTATCTCGATATCACAAGCTAATATTAATTTAATAGTGAGCAAATGTAATGGTGACAGAGGCATATTAAAAAATGAGCTTACAAAGATTGAACTTTTTTCTCAAAATCAAAAAGAAATTTCATATGAAAATCTCATAAAACTCATAAATTTAGTAGAAAATCATAGTATTTCTGAACTAGCGGACAATTGTTTAGCAAAAAATGAAAAGAAAACAAAAAATCTACTCAATGATAATAATTTTAGTAGTGAGGACTGTGTTGTTATTACTAGAACATTTATGCTTAAATCAAAAAGAATTTTAAAATTATTACAAGAGTATCAAGAAAATAAAGATTTAAATAAAACAATTGCAAGTGCCAGACCACCAATCTTCTGGAAAGATAAAGATATAGTTAGACAACAAATTACTAAGTGGAAACTTGGCCAAATAAATGAATTAATATATAGATTAAACGAAATTGAACTGCTAATAAAAAAGAATTATTCAAATCCTGTTAATATTATATCTGATTTTATTCTAAACCAATCTTCTACAACAAACTAATAATTAGCTTTTATTATATCAATAATTTTATTTAATTGATCTAGACCCTTATACTCAAACGTAATCTTTCCTTTATTATTTTTTTTATTTTGAATAATCACACTTAGACCAACCTTATTTGATACAGATATTTCAAGATCTTTAATATTTATATCTTTTATATTGCTTGGTTTTTGTCTTTTATTTTTAAATATTCTTACAAAGTTTTCAGCCTGCCTTACAGACAATTTTTTTTCAATAATTTTGCTAGCAACAAATTCAGCATTATCTAATCCAACTAAAATTTTAGCATGTCCAGCTGTAAGTTGTTGGGTCTCTATTAGTTTTATAACACCATCTGGTAGAGTTAGTAATCTTAAAGAATTTGTTATATGACTTCTGCTTTTACCAATAAATTTTGAAACTTTTTCTTGATCATAAGAAAATTCTTCTATTAAGCGCTTATATCCTTGAGCTTCCTCCAGCGGATTAAGATCATGCCTTTGTACATTTTCAACAATAGCAAATTCTAATGATTTTAGATCATCTGCTTCTGTTATAACCACAGGCACATTGTGAAGTCCTGCTTTTTGAGCTGCAAGCCACCTTCTCTCACCTGCAATTATTTCAAACTTAGATCTATCATCACTAGATTTTCTAACAATAATTGGCTGTAAGATTCCTCTTTCTTTAATTGAATTTGTAAGATCGTTTAAATTATCTTCATCAAAAATTTTTCTAGGCTGATATTTGTTTGGAATGAGATCACTAACAGGTAATTGATTTTTTTGAATCTCCGCTTTGGTCTCCCCTATCAAAGATGATAATCCTCTACCCAGTCCTTTTTTAATTTTATTTGAATCCATTATGCAGCACTCCCCATGGTTGTTTCTTGATTTATAAATTCATCTGTAAAACTGAAATATGATTTACTTCCAGGGCAAGATTTATCATAAATTAAAACTGGCATACCGTGAGAGGGTGCCTCTGATAATCTGACATTTCTTGGAATTACAGTAGAATAAACTTTTTCATTAAAATAATCCCTTGCTTCTTTTTCTACTTGAGAAGAAAGTTTATTTCTCTTATCGAACATCGTTAAAAGGATTCCTCGAATCTTTAATTCAGGGTTCAAACTAACTTTTATTCTTTCGATTGTTTTCATTAACTGGGTTAAACCTTCAAGAGCAAAGAATTCTGTTTGAAGAGGGACCACTAAAGAATTGGAGGACACCAACGCCATGACGGTAAGCAAGCTAAGTGATGGTGGACAGTCAATTAATATATAGTCATATGATGCTCTAGAATCATTTAAATAAGCGGCTAATTTAAGCTTTAATATAAAGGCTCTATTCCCATCATTAGCTGTCTCAACCTCCAAGCCTGACAAGTCTACATTTGAAGAGATAAGATCGAGATTTTTGAACTGAGTTTTTTTAATTACATCAGAAATTTCTTTTGTTCCATTTAATACACCATAAATTGTATCAGTAGAATTTTCCATATTGGATAATCCAAGTCCTGTTGTTGCATTTCCTTGGGGATCCAAGTCTATAACTAAAATTTTTTTATTTTGTTGAGACAAACCTGCTGCGAGATTGATAACTGTTGTTGTCTTTCCAACTCCACCCTTTTGATTTATGACAGAAATAATTTGCATTTAATTTTTTTTAATTTTTTTTTTAATTTTTTTTATATTTAACAAAAAAGAATCTTCATTCGTTAAGCTTTTTTTTTCTGTATACTCTAGATCCCAATCATTTAAAGAATTTTCAAAAACTTTTTTTCCATTCTTGCCCATAAAGAAAATTAAATTTTTATAACTTGAAAAATTTTCACAAACTAGATCTAAAACAACTGGCATAGGCTTAAATGCTCTCGACATAATAGTTCCTGTTTCTAATTTTTTTTGTTCAAAAATATTTTCTTGAAATATTTTTGTTTTTAATTTTAATTTTCTTGATACTTCTCTCAAAAAAGTGCTTTTATGATGACTTTTCTCATATAAGTGAACTTTCATATTTTTTTTCATATTTTTTAACATAATTGCTATAATAATTCCCGGCATTCCACCTCCAGTGCCTAAATCTGTTGTTGAATTACTATTTAAATCAATAAAATCAATAATTTGTGCTGAATCTATAATGTGACGGTCTCTAATAACCTTTTTTTCAGAGGTTTCTTGGCTTATTATATTAATTTCTTTATTTTTTTCCTTTATCATTGATATAAAAATCTCAAAGTCAAAAAATGTTTCACGTGAAACATTTAGACTATTAAGTATCGAATATGAATTTAAAATTTCTCGTTCCATTAAGCTATATGCTTAATAGACTTTCTTTTTACATGTGACAACAAAATATATACTGCAGCAGGTGTAATTCCATCAATTCTCAGTGCCTGACCCATAGTTTTTGGTCTTATTTCTTTAAATTTAGCCTTAACCTCATTTGATAGACCTGAAAGACTATCATAGTTAACTTTTTCAGGAATTATTAAATTTTCATCTCTTTTAAATGCTAAAATGTCAGCTTTTTGCTTCTTTAAGTATCCTCTATAATGAGCATTAATCTCTATCTGTTCATCTATTTCTTTATCAAAATATGGTATTTCTGACCATATTTCTCTAATTTTTTTCATATCAACCCCTTTTTGGGTTAATATTTCATTTGATGATCTTAAAACGCCATCCTTAGCTATTTTTATACCAAAATCCTGTGCTTTTGATGGAGAAATACTTGATTTTTTCATCTTTATTAAAATAGAGTCTATTTTTTTTTGTTTATCCTCATAAAAATTTTTTCTATTATCTCCAATTAAGCCTATTGAGATACCTTTGTTAGTAAGTCTTTGATCGGCATTATCTGCTCTTAAACTTAATCTATATTCAGCTCTCGAAGTAAACATTCTATAAGGTTCGGCCACACCCTTTGTAACAAGATCATCTATCATTACACCAATGTATGCATCTGACCTATCGAGTATAAATGGTTCAAGTTTTTTAAATGACAAAGCAGCATTAATACCAGCTATAAGTCCTTGGGCAGCCGCTTCTTCATATCCTGTAGTACCGTTAATTTGCCCAGCGAGATATAAATTATTAATTTTCTTAGTTTCAAGAGTTAAAAGTAGCTCTCTGGGGTCAATATAGTCATATTCTATAGCATATCCTGGTCTAATTATCTTGACATTTTCTAAACCATTGATATTATTACATATTTCTTGTTGCACTTCACTTGGAAGTGATGTTGATATTCCATTTGGGTATATTGTGTGGTCATTTAAGCCCTCAGGCTCTAAAAATATTTGATGTCGACCCTTGTCAGCAAATTTAACTATCTTGTCCTCTATTGATGGACAGTATCTAGGTCCAATTCCTTTTATACTGCCAGAGTACATCGCACTCTTAGATAAATTTTTTTCAATAATTTTGTGAACCTTGTCATTAGTATAAGTCATACGACATGAAACTTGTTCGTTAATATTTTTTTTTGTTAAGAAAGAAAAAAAGTAAGGCTCATCATCCGCGAACTGTTCCTCTAAGTTTTTGTAATCAATCGTTCTTGAATCAAGTCGAGGAGGGGTTCCTGTTTTTAATCTTCCAACTTTAAAATCATATTTTTCTAATTGTTCACTTAATCCTGTTGAAGGTTTCTCATCATACCTTCCTGCTGGTGTTTTTTCATCACCTATATGTATCAAGCCATTTAAAAAAGTACCTGTTGTTAATATTATCTTAGAGCATAAAATTTTTTTACCTTCTTTAGTTTCAAAACCACTTATCGTGTTTTTATTAAAAATAAATTTTATTACTGGATCTGAAAAAATGCTTAAATTACAGTAATTTAGCAATTTTTCTTGCATATATTTGCGATATAATGATCTATCTGATTGTGTTCTTGGCCCTCTTACTGCTGGACCTCTACTTCTATTTAATAATCTAAATTGTATTCCTGATTTATCTGCAACCTCTCCCATAACACCATCAAGAGCGTCTATCTCTCTTACCAAATGACCTTTGCCCAAACCCCCTATTGCAGGGTTACATGACATCTCACCAATTGTTTCTATCTTGTGAGTGAATAGGGCAGTGTTAACTCCTAAACGTGCTGAAGCTGCTGCTGCTTCACAACCTGCATGACCACCACCTATAACCACAACGTCGAATGATAAATCATTTTTCATAAGTTAAATTTATAGCTGATTAATATATTTACAAGGTACGTATATTTTTCTTTAATTTAAATGTTTGATATCAAGTTTTTTAGGAAAAAGGTTAAAAACTACGAAAATAAGAGATTATTTACCTATACAAAAATCGTTGAAAATACTGCCTAATATCTCCTCAACATCAACTTTTCCAACAATCATCCCAAGATGTCTAGTGGCCAGTCTTAAATCTTCAGCAGCTTTATCAAAATCTTCAACTTCATTTTTTTTATTAAAATTTTTAAGATGCTCTAAACATTGTTTAAGATGCTGTCTGTGTCTTTCTCTAGTAATTAAAATATCATCACTTGTTATAAACTTATTTTTTAGATTATTTTTAATTTTTAAAATTAGTTCATCAATATTTAAATCTTCTTTAATTGAAATTAACACATGATTTAATTTTTTAATTTCAGGATTAATATCTTCATCCAAGAGATCTGATTTATTTATCACTAAAATTGCATTTTGATCCAATAAACCCTTCAGAATATCAGTAAAATCAAGGTTTTTTACATCAACTACTATAAGCTTTAAGTCTGCCTCTTCTGCTCTATTTAAAGATAATTTAATTCCTTTCTTTTCAATTTCGTTCTTAGAATCTCTTATCCCAGCAGTATCAGAAACTATTACCGGATAACCATCAATATTAAGATGTGTTTCAATTACATCTCTTGTTGTTCCTGCAATTTCAGAAACTATTGCAACATCTCTATTAGATAAATAATTTAAGAGACTTGATTTACCTGCATTAGTGGGTCCAAGAATTGCAATCTTAAAACCTTCTCTAATTCTTTCTCCAACTTTTTGATCGTCTAAAATTTTTTCAATATTTTGTAAAACTTCATCTGAACTTTTTTTAATTTGTTTTAAAATATCATTAGGCAAATCTTCATCTGGAAAATCTATTTTTGCCTCAACATTAGATAATATTTTTAAAAGTTTTTCTCTTAAAAAATTAAATTGGTCAGCTGACTTGCCGTTCATAATTTTGATTGCTTGTTGTCTTTGAATTTCAGTTTCTGATGAAATTAAATCAGCTATACTTTCTGCTTTAAGTAAAT
>JGI20160J14292_10004624_pt1 | contig 10177 bp, 1 predicted proteins | sample COG_10_FD_14292 | JGI IMG/M metagenome (IMG submission 14292) | reverse complement strand
AGCCGTGTCTTGACACCCCTGCTGCGTCTCTACAACCAAGGTGATTGTCTCCATACCGTGATTAGTAAACACGTTGGATGTCAGCGTGTTGTAGGAGTAGACCGTCCCGTCTGTCAATATCCAATCGGAGACCACCAACAGACCAGGGGCAGGTACTGAACTCAAGTCATTGATCACAAGGGTATTTTCTGCACAAATGTTGTCCGTCTCAAATTCGGCAGAGGGCTTGGGATAGACCTCCATCTGAAAGGTCGTGTCGACCACACAGCCAAGGTCACTAATCAGTCGCAGGCTGATGTTCTTAATGCCATAAGTACTGAAAACATGCTGTGGCTCAACATCGGTATAAATAACACCATCTATATCCCATATAGTCGAATCTAAAACGCCTCCAGGCACTGAACTGTTGTTTCCGGGTGTGAAAAGCACCTCCTGACACACATCCGAAATCGCTAAGTCGTATACGGGAAGAGGGTTTACAGCCACTGTTTGAGTTATAGAATCTAGGCAGCTGTTATTGGTGGTTACCAGCAGTTGCACATCGTAGGTCCCAGCAATAGCATAGGTATACTGACCGTCAGGTGTATTTATGGATGCTCCATCTCCCAAGTTGTAAGACCAGGTGGTGATGGCATCATTTGAAAGCAAATCAACCGTACTCTGATCGGTCAATGTCATCTCATCCTCATTACATTGCTGAAGGTTGGCATCAAAATCGGCAACAGGCAGCGGATGTACCAAGGCATCATCTAAGGTAACTTCGGACTGACACCCCACGCTGTTTGTCACAGTCAATGTGGCACCATACGCACCAAAAACGGGAAATGTCATCAGTGGGGACTGCTGAATGGTTGTTTGATTATCGGTGAAATCCCATGACCACTGCGTGATGGAATAAGCCCCATTGTCCAAAGACTGATCTGTGAACTGGATTGGTAGGGGGAAGCAAACACTATCAAAAAGGAAATCGGCTATTGGGTTTGGGTAAACCTCAATGGTTTCTGTTAAGGTGGCAACACAACCATTCGAACCAGTAACTATAAGCGTCACATCATAAAATCCAAACTGGGTATAAGTATAACCGGGATCTGGCAGAGCGGAAATTCCATTATTATCACCAAATTCCCATTGCCATGATATCACATCTGGTTGTAACAAATGTTCGAAAGAAGTGGAATTGCCTTCACAGACCGTGGTAAAACTGAAATTACTCGAAGGTAGTTCCAATACAGTCAGATCAACCACATTTGAATAATCTGTCTGACATGCATTGGAGACCTCGGCCCTAAAAAATGCATTCACAATAGCTCCGGCATATGTGTATGTGGTGGTGGTTGCACCTGGAATATCAGTCCATGGAGGAGCCCCTGATGAGGACGTTTGCCATTGAATATCCCCCACGGCACCAGGAATAGTCAAGCTCGCATCGTCTCCAACGCATACTACAGCAGGTTGGATGGAAGCAATTCCCACAGAGAGTGGTGGTTCGAGATTAACCGTTACGGTGTTAGTTGCAGTAAGGGCACCACAAATATCACGTGGGTCGGTTACAGTAACCGTATAAGATGTGTTCTCAATAGGGCAAACATTCACCGTCTGACCATTTCCGGCCCCGTTAGACCAACTATATGTCAAATTGTTTCCACAAGACCCCGTAGTTACAGCAGACAAGTCCGTGCATTCGCCAATACACACGCTTGCTGGGCTTGCGCTAGGTGTAACCGCTAACGCTACATTACCAGGAACTGTTACTGTGTATGTTGCCGTTAATGGTCCGTTAGCTTCTCGCGCTCTCCATTTCAGAATCGTTCCGGGACAATACTGACTTATATCGATGTTCAACTGATTGTAAGCCATTGGCCCAGTATTGGGCTTGCATATCTGATTGGTGTTGTACTGAAAATTGTTGGTAAAGTTCTGCGATGCACAAACCAGTTCTAGTCTTGTGGTATAACAACAGGCCCAAGCGGTATTACTTGTGATATTGATTTGCAATGTATTGCCAACTATCTGAGAACTATTGACGGTCAATGCTGCGTAAGGCGAACAGGCGCGCAAGTCACTATTCAAGACAATTCCTAAGATAAAAGAGAGAAAAAGTGTGCGAAACATAATATGGGATGTGTCCTTAAGCCATTGTATCTTTGCGGTAAACGAACCGTTAATCCATCAGTTGCCAAAAATATACAAAACACTCATGTTAGCGTGTATTGCTCTAGGTGGAATCAAGGCTTCGATTGCATTTGAACGAAATGCAGGGCAGGTACATGATGCTATCGGTAATAGCAGAGTTGATGTTCTGTTCACCCGCGCGTTCAACGGCTATTCGGTATTGTTGCGTGAAGATGGCTTTTCTTACCAGTATAGTACTGTTTCTGAGCATGCAGAAACAGTACTTGAAGGAGACTTTAAATTCGATTATCATCGAATTGACATTGACTTTGTAAATCAGAGCGAAAGTTTCTCAGTCCGAACACCTAGCCCAACTCACAAAAACACTTACTATCTCGAAAACGGCCGGAAGCATATTGCAGCGGTTTTCAATGAGGTGGTTTACGAAAACGTTTTTGACGGTGTTGACATTCAATTCTTAATTCAGGGAGACTCATTTAAGTACAATATTATATGCAGGGATGAGAAGGCGCTAGAAGACTTTCGACTGCGCTTCGATGGAAGTGTCTCTCCGATTACGCTGTCTCAATCGGGCGCAATTATTTTAGAAACCCTCAATGGAAAGGTGGAAGAGCGAGTACCATTAAGTTTTTTTGAAATAGCTGATAAATTTCATGAAACAAATGTGAAACCAGCGATATCGGATTCTGGCAATGAAGTTTCTTTTAATCTAAAAGACGAATGGCCAGTTGGAGCCAAGCTAATCATCGACCCGCTTCCCTATCGACTATGGTCTACGTACCTAGGGGGTCAGGAGGTTGATGAGTTGCATCGTGTAGATGCTGACAGTAATGGAGACATCTATGTCAGCGGGTTTACAGGCAGCCTAAATAACATTGCAACTTCTGGAGCCTATCAAGGAAGCCTTGTTGGTTTCCAGAATTCTTTCTTAGCTAAGTATGATTCTGATGGAAATAAGATTTGGGGCACCTACTTTGGCGGAACTGCAGCTGATCGCTGCTATGCATTGCGCTTAGATGAATCTAGAGGATGCTTGTATATAGGTGGAAGCACCCTAAGTAATGGTCTTGGGACTATCGGAGTGCACCAACCTATACTTGCAAGCACCGATGATGCATTCTTAGCAAAGTTTAATTTGGAAGGTCAATTACAGTGGTGCACGTACTACGGAGGAGAAGAGCATGATTTCATTGCAGATATTGATTTGGACTCCTTAGGTAATCCGGTGGTTACAGGACATACTCGAAGCACGACAGGCATTGCTAACGATTTTACTGCGCTTCCTGGATTCGAAAACGCATTTATAGCCAAGTTTTCGACAGGTGGGCTTCGAATTTGGGGCACCTACTTTGGAGGGTGGTTCGATGAAGGGTGGGGTGTCGTGGTAGACGAAAGTGATGATATTTATGTATGTGGTGTTACTTCAAGTACAGACGGCATCAGCACTATAGGTGCTCACCAGACTCAAAACGGTGGCGGACTTGATGCTTTTATAGTCAAATACTCTACTTGGGGAGAGAAGTTGTGGGGAACATACCTCGGAGGAACGGGCGGTGAAAGTGCAAATGATTTAGTGCTTCGGCCTGACGGATCGGTTGTTATTGTCGGAGATACGGAAAGCTTTAGCGGCATAGCCACATCTGGAGCTTTCCAATCACAGCCTGGTAGTACTGAAGATGGTTTTATATCACTTTTTGCTCCTGACGGTACTCTTAGCTGGAGCACTTATGTCGGGGGCGAAGGCGTTGAATACCTTCATGGCATAACCTTGAATGCAAGCGGTAATCTACTTCTCACAGGGCAGTCGGAGAGTTTGAACAATATAGCCTCTGTCTCAGCATTCCAGCCACAACCAGCAGGAGGATATGATGCGATTCTACTGTCATACGACTCAACGGGCCAATTCCTCTGGGGAACCTATTTGGGTGGTCAATCGCTAGATATCTCCTATGATGTTACAGTTGATGAACTAACAGGTCACGCAGTAATAGGAGGAACTACCCGTAGCCAGTCGGGAGTCGTTTCTAGCAACGCACCGCAACAAAGTTATTCGGGAGGGTTGAGCGATAGCTTCTTAGCCAGAGTTTGCGCTCCTATTCGGACAGAAATTGAATCAATGGATGGAACGCAACTTTGCGGTGATGGCGAACTTCAATTTGCGCTTCTGCCAGAACCTGCTTCTGCTACGTGGCAGAATGGCGATGACAACCTATTCCTCAACCTAGGAAGTGAAACGGAAAGTCCACAGATTGTTTATGCAGATTTGGTGGATACAACGGGTTGCCCAGGCTCTTCGGACACGCTGGAAGTTTCTTTCTTTCCAGCATTTGATGATGATATCGAGATCAGTGTTTCCCCAAGTGGTTCGAGCTGCTTGGGAACATCATACATTTTGTCGGTTGCGCCTCAATTTGAGGATTTACTTTGGTGGGATGAAACCACAAACATCTCAGCGGAGTTTACACCTTTAGACACATTGCCATATCCCTTATACGTGACCGCTTTTGACAACAATGGTTGTGCTGTGGTAGATTCTATCACCGTTCAGGCGCAACTATGCGTTGGTATTACCGAAGTGGCTGAACCCATTTCATGGAAGCTATTCCCAAACCCAAGTGGCGCAACAGCTATACTGGCTAACGAAGGAAAAGATTATGGTCCAGTTAGATTAGATATAATTTCTATTGACGGCAGGCTTGTCGACCAAAAGACTCTTTCTGTGGGTGAAAAATTCACCCTGTCTGTGCCTTCTGGGATGTATCGAATCAGAATAACTCAAGACAATGGAAAAACACATCATTTTGGACATGTCGTTCGATAGAAGCGGTGGTTTTTCTGCGTTGCGCGAAAGATAATCTCGTATTCTTAGTCTCAGATTGAAATACCACTGCATGATAACACGCATTATTTTACTTTTTATTGGATTGACTTTTCTCATCCAAAACGCCTTTTCTCAAAACATTCGAGGCTCAAAAGCAGACGAGATAATCTCAGGAAGCGAGTTTGTCCGTTTGGGCGAAAAATCTGCAACTCCAGAATTCATCAGTTTACGAAAGGCAAGTGAGTTCCCAGCTTCTAAGTTCCCCATTTGGGCTAAAAAAGCATTCGAACTGAACGAGAGTATTGGCTTTGTAAAGCTTCGCGAAGAAGTAGACAACCTCGGAATGCAGCATATCCGTTACCAAATAAGCAACAACGGAATTCTTGTTTATGGAGCCTTCGTTTACACCCACGGCCGCAACGATATGGTTTCTTCCATCAACGGGAAGATGCCAACTCAGATTGATCTCAAACAAGCTTCATTATCGGAGGCAAATGCACTGGCCAGTGCCAAGCAACACATTGGCGCAGCTTCCTACAAATGGGAACTACCGTGCGAAGAAGAACACCTGAAATGGGAAACAGAAGACCCAACGGCAACCTATTTTCCTAACGGAGAATTGGTGTACATCAACCCAAGTTTCGATTTCAAGCAGACGGATAAGTTCCGATTAGCTTACAAGTTTGACATCTACGCCCACAAACCTGTTGGGCGGTATGAGGTTTTCGTTGATGCAGAAACAGGAGAAGTCCTTTTTCAGAATGATCGAATTTGTTCTGCAGATGCNGTTGGAACNGCTNAAACAGGTTACAGCGGAACGAAAACCATTGTTACAGATAGTAACAATGGCGGATTCAGACTTCGCGAAGCAGGAAGGGGAAATGGCGTACGAACCTTCGACATGAATGAAGGAACCAACTATGGTAATTCGGTGGATTTCACAGACAACGATAACAACTGGAATAACGCAAATGCCAACCTAGATCAATACGCAACAGACGCGCATTGGGGTGCCGAAATGACCTATGATTATTTCCTAAACGAACACGGTCGGCAAAGTATTGACAACAATAACATGCAGATTAACAGCTATATCCACTATGATGTTGATTACTTCAATGCCTTTTGGGACGGGCAGCGCATGACTTATGGAGATGGAAATGGCAATCCGCTTACAGCATTAGATATCTGCGGTCATGAAATGACTCATGGAGTAACCGAGAACAGCGCTGGTCTTATTTATCAGGATGAATATGGTGCACTCAACGAATCGTTTTCAGACATTTTTGGCGCTGCGGTTGAATGGTTGCAAAACCCAACCTCAGGCGATTGGCTGATGGGCGAAGACGTTGGAACGCTGCGCTCCATGAATAACCCGAATGCTTATGGAGACCCAGACACGTACAACGGAACCAATTTTTATGTTGGACCCAATGATAACGGTGGTGTACACATCAACAGTGGCGTGCAGAACAAGTGGTTTGTGATTCTCACCGATGGTGAAAGTGGCACAAATGATTTAGGAGATGCATACAACGTTACGGGAATTGGCATTCAGGATGCTGAGGCAATTGCTTATAGAAACCTCACGGTTTACCTCGGTCAAACTTCGGAATATGCTGATGCTCGTTTCTACGCAATTCAATCGGCAATTGACCTTTTTGGCGGATGTTCTCCTCAAGTAATTGCAACCACAGATGCGTGGTACGCAGTTGGGGTTGGCGATGAGTTTGACCCAACGGTTATTGGTGATTTTTCGGCTTCTATTACGGCAAACTGTGAAGCTCCTGCATCGGTTTCTTTCTCTAATCTGAGTACGAACGGTTCATCATTTGAGTGGGATTTTGGCGATGGTAGTACCAGTACAGATGTAAATCCAACGCATACGTATTCATCGCTTGGAGATTATACTGTCACCCTTTTGGTAGATGGAGATAACTGTGGAACGGCTTCTGAAGTTAGACCGAATTACGTGAGCTTAGACGAGAATAATCCTTGTGTTGCCGTTATGCCATCCAACGGTAACCAAACGCTTACGTGGTGTACGGGAACGCTTTACGATGACGGTGGACCATCAGGTAATTATTTAGATAATGGCGAAGTTGTCACAACCATTTCTCCAACAGGAGCAACATCGGTTACGCTCAACTTTAGTTCTTTTTCTTTTGAAGAAGGCTTCGATTACATCTATATCTACGATGGCCCAACTACCAACAGTCCGCTTATTGGACAGTTTGATGGAAACGGATTACCGCAAGGAGGAACAATTGCTTCGTCTGGAGGCTCCATTACCATCAGACAATCTTCAGATGTTTATTTGAGCGAATCTGGTTTCGCGCTGACTTGGGAATGCGTTCAGCCAAATTCACCACCAACCGCCAACTTTGCTGCTTCTGCATTGATTTCTTGTGATGGAGAAGTTAGCTTCTCTGATCAATCCATTAACGGAGCTACTATCTGGTTGTGGGATTTTGGTGATGGCAACACATCAACGGATCAAAATCCATCTCATACGTATCAAAGTGAAGGTACATTTAGCGTTTCGCTAACTGCCACCAACAACTTTGGTAGTGATGCTGTTTCGCAGAACAATTACATCACTGTTGACCGCCCTGATGGACCATCAGCTTCCGGAAACTTCCGTTGTGATGAGGGTGTATTGAGCTTAACGGCAAATGGAAACGGAACGCTTTCTTGGTTCGACCAAGCTTCGGGCGGTGCACAAGTAGGAAGTGGCGCTAGTTTCAGTACACCGTCACTCAGTTCTACAACCACTTATTACGTAGAAAATGAGGTGCTGCCAACCGCATATAATGTCGGCCCATCAGACAACACCTTTGGCGGTGGTGGAAATTTTGAAGGAGACCAACATTTGTTGTTTGATGCGTTTGAAGCATTCACATTAAAGACTGTGAAAGTTTATGCCGAGGGAGGAGGAAACAGAACAATTGAGCTGCGCGATAATACGGGAACAGTTTTGCAATCTCTGACAGTAAATGTTGCGAGCGGAGAACAAGTTGTGAATTTGAATTTTAGCGTTCAGCCTGGAAATAATTACCAGCTAGGGACAAGTGGCGTTCCAAACCTGTATCGAAATAACGAAAGCCCTGCATATCCATATCAAATTGCCAATGTTGTTTCCATCGAAAACAGTAGTGCAGGGACAGATTACTACTATCATTTCTACGATTGGGAGATTGAAACACCGGGCTGTACTTCAGAAAGAACGGCTGTTACTGCTGAGATTGCTGCTGCACCGGCAGGTCAAAATGCTTCGCGATGTGGAACGGGTTCTGTTGCTCTTGGTGCAGCAGGTTCGGGTGATTTCAACTGGTACGATGCAGCTGCAGGTGGAAATCAAGTCAACACTGGAGCAACTTTCAATACGCCATCTGTAAGCACCACAACATCCTATTTCGTGGAAAGCGAAATTCAGCCAGCACCAGTTTTTGGTGGACCAGCAACCAACAATTTTGGAACGGGAAGTGAGTTCAATAACGTTCAGAGTTTGTTGTTTGATTGTTACGAGCAGGCGACACTTGTTTCCGTAAAAGTCTATGCATTTGGCGCTGCAAACAGAACTGTTGAGCTACGGGATAACAATGGAGGGGTTCTTCAGAGCGCAACGGTAAATATTCCGGATGGTGAAAGCAGAATTACGCTCAACTTTGATTTGCCGACAGGTACTGATTTACAGCTGGGAACTGCTGCTGCTCCAGCATTGTACAGAAACAATTCGGGTCCCAGTTATCCGTACAATGTTTCGGATGTATTGTCTATTACATCAAGTTCCGCTGGAGAAGATTACTACTATTTCTTCTACGATTGGGAAGTGCAAAAAGAAGGTTGCATTACAGCTAGAACTGAGGTTGTTGCAACGGTAAGCCCGAACCCAACAGTTTCGATTTCAGGTGGTACAACTATCTGCGAAGGTGAATCCACTCAGATTACAAGTTCCGCTACAGATGCAGACTCGTACCTATGGTCGAATGGTGCTGCAACATCTGACATTTCTGTTAGTCCAACGCAACAAACTACCTATTCAGTGACGGTGAGCAATGTTTGCGGTGATGCAACCGATGACATCACAATTGATGTAAATGCAACACCTACTCTAAGTATTTCAGGAAACACGTCTGTTTGCGAAGCCGAATCTGTTCAGTTAACGTCTAGCGCAACAGATGCCGATTCATATCTATGGTCTACAACGGAGACAACGGCCGACATTTCCGTTTCTCCAATCCAACAAACTACTTATTCGCTGACCGTGAGCAATGTCTGTGGCGATGCGACTGACCAAATTACGATTGCTGTAGACCCAGCGCCTGCGATTACTGCTTCGGCTGATGAAGAAATTTGTGAGGGAGAATCTATCGAGTTGGCTTCGTCAGGAATCGGAACAATTACCTGGCAGCCGAATGGCGAGACCACCGAAAACATTACTGTTAATCCAGAAACCACGACCGTTTATTCCGTTAGCGCAACCAACAATTGCGGAACCGTTTCAGAAGAGATTGAAGTTACCGTAAATCAACTTCCACTAGCCGATGCTGGAAGCGATGTTGAAATTTGTGTTGGAGAATCAGCCACGCTAACCGCTAGTGGTGGAGAGGATTATTCTTGGAATACAGGAGCAGCAGGTGTGTCAGTTGATGTGGAGCCTAGTGAAACTACTTCGTACCAAGTTGAAGTGACTGATGTTAACGGTTGCTCTGATGTTGATGAAGTGGAAGTGGTTGTAAATCCCCTTCCCGCCATAAACGCGGGTAACGATTTAGCAATTTGTACGGGTGAATCGGTCAACCTAACCGCAACCGGAGGCATTGATTATTCTTGGGGTTCAGGAGAAATAGCGGCTACAATTTCCGCTGGGCCAACAGAAACCACAACCTATCAAGTAGAAGGAACTGATGCAAACGGATGTACTAATTCTGACGAGGTAGAAGTTGTAGTTAACTCAATCCCCGCCCAGCCGACCACCACGTTAAATGGGGCCGATTTGGAAGCAAGTGTTGGTTCGAGCTATCAGTGGTATTTGAATGGAGCGCCAATTGAGGGCGAGACTGAACAGACGTTTTCTCCGACCGAGGGAGGGGATTATGTGGTGGAGGTTTTTGATGCAAATGGTTGTTCTTCGATTTCCGAACCTTACAATTGGATTACGGTCGGAATTGGGGAGCTTGAGTTTGATTTGAACGTCTACCCAAACCCTTTCAGCACTCA
>JGI20160J14292_10004620_pt1 | contig 10188 bp, 8 predicted proteins | sample COG_10_FD_14292 | JGI IMG/M metagenome (IMG submission 14292) | reverse complement strand
TGTCTTGGTCTTTCTTGTCAATTACAATTACTTTGTTCTTCTTCATAACCATTACTTCTTTATCTGGGTTTAAGAATTGTCTTGGAAGTTTATCAATNCCNTTTTCCATTCTCTCATTTTGCATACTAGGAACAAGTAGATAATCTCTTATCTTGTTCATACTGTTTGATGCGACTGCAAGTTTGTTTGACCACCATGTAGGTAATGATTCTTCACCATTCATAGATTGTAACTTACCCATCATCTGTGTTGCATCTTCTACGATTGTCTTACACTGACGAACTGCACTTGGTACATCTGTGTGTCCATCTTCTTTGATTGTTTCTTCATATGCTGGGTTGATTGATAATAAACCTTGTTTAGATTTAGGAACATTCATCATTTTGATTGCAATTTGTTTTGCTTGATATAAATCTTTTGCTTTGTTCAAAGGGATTTCAACTTTCTTATCACCATACATTGCAATATAACCAGCTTGTTTTTTCTCATCAAGTGCATCACCCATTTTGAGTTTTAGTTTTGCACCTTTCATTCTTTTCTTTTCATCATTCTCATCAATATTTTCGTCTAGGTGTCTATGTTGGTATGCAATCCTTGCTAAGAACTCCCCACCTCTTGTATTTGGATACATTTTATCAAAGAATGGTCTGTCTTGTATTGATATAAGATTCATTACAGTTTCTAAAGGTGATGTATCTAAACTGTAAATATGTTTTCTTAGTCCTTTTACATCTTTTCTTTTATATAACTCTTTTGCTTTAATTAAATCTTTTCTATCCATTGAAGCTGCATCTCTAACACGATTATCAAATCCAGCAAGTGCGTTCTTTACATCTTCATGTAGTGTTTCTTCTTTTGCAACCACTCTTAACTTACCTGCTACATATAAAGGGTCATTCTTTAATATTTTTTGTGCATCATCAACATCATTCACATGGACATACAAGTGTGTAACTTTGTCTTTTGTTCTTGTGATTGTTTTAACTCCAATTTTTTTTGCCTTTAATCTTTTTGTAACATCTGCAAGACTACTTTCATCAATAGCTTCCCTGTCTTTATCGGTTAGTTCACCGATACCTATGACTGTGTCACCTTTTTTCTTATTACTCACTGGCATTATTTTAAGGGGTTTCTTAATACCAACTTGTCTTTCTGCACCTTTCATATTCATCTGTGCTTGTTTTTTAGCCATATTACCTTTATACAATCCTATGATTTTATTATCACCATCTATGATTGCGTAATCCATCATTTCGTACAGTCCTACTTGTTTGACTGCTTCTATCATTGATTTACTGTATCTCATTACTTTACCCCTTCATTAAGTCTGTTACAGATTTGGTACTCCAAAACTTACATGACCAATATTTTGCTTTCCATTTAGGGCCTGGATTGTCGTCACAACCATGTCTTGCTCTAAATGCTTTTCTTCTTGCTGGGTCATCTCTTTTAATAGACATATTTGGGTCACCGTATTCTACTTTGACCACATTACCCTTATCGTTCTTTACATAGACCTTGTATTTTTTTGTATCACCCTTTGTAGGATTATTTAGTTCGACAGGTCTTCCTTGATACTCTGATTTCTCAGTTATTTCACCCCATGCGTTTCTTAGTTGAAACTCTTTGAAGTTGTGTAGTTTGTTTTCACCTTGTGCTCTTTTTAATTGTGCTGGTGTAGGTGCTCCCTTCTCACCCTTCTTTCTCATTGGTCTACCTTCTTTTCTCTTCTTATGAATATTTGCCCATAATCCTGGCCCCTTCTCTTTGAGGTCTTCATTCTTACTTTGCCAATCATATGACTTCTCATCTGATTTGATAGGGCCACCCTTTGCCCAAGTTTCACAACTTCTTGCAGAATGACATTTAAAATGATGCATGTAACAATATCCTAGTTCTCCATCACCATCTGATGTTTCGCCAGGCATACACTCTTTCATTCTTGGTGATATGTCAAATGCAACACAGTTTCCACATAATGACTTCTTTGCAGCTTCTGTTGTTGTGTCCCACTTCTTTGCAATCTTTTCCCAGTAATCCCCAGGCTCATCTACATTGAGTGGGCCATACATATGGTTCTTAACTGTTAAATCTCTGTTCTTGGTGTTTAACTTTACATCTTTTGTTGCTGGTGGACAAGGCATTTCTTCTTCTGTGATACAATCTTCACAACAATCACCATTTTTCTCTAACATCTTATCGTGTACCTCATTAAGTTTCCACCACCAGTCATCTCCATGTTGCATCTGATACTTTGCTCTTGTAACATTAGACTCGAACCATTCTTTGACTGACTCACCAGATGCAAATGGGCCTCCAGTTCCAAGAACTTCATGTCCTTTTTTCTTCTTCTTTGGTATCATACCAAAGTCTTTATCAACTTCTTCACTTGCACGAACTTTAGCTGCAAGGTCTTTATCTGCCTTACCCCAAGTTCCAGCACTTTTTGTTACAAATGAATTAACTCTCGCAAATGCCCACTGTTGTGCAGTAGTTCCTGGCCTGTGTCCTGTTTTGTATGCAGCCATTCCTCTGTCATATACTTTCTTCAGAATACCATAAGGCATACCAGATTTTTTTGCTTTGGTCACTAAACCCTCTATTTTTTCATCTATTTGCATTTCCTCATTCCTTGCTAAGTATGCGGCTATTGCCATGTCTTTTCGTTTTTCTTTTGACTTACCCTTAAACTGTGGTGAGTCTGACTTTTCGAAATCATCTATGTAATCACCCATATCTGCGTTCTTACCCAACTTCTCTCCATACATCTGTTTAAACTTACTTGTATGTTTAGAAGGTCTGGTTTTTGCATCTGCATCGCCAGGAGCAGGGCCTTTTTTCTTTTTAGTAAAGTGTGCATCTCTTTTTTTCTTTGTCGACACTGACATTCCTTTACCTTCAGCATCTTTTGCATAATACTTTGCTGGTTCAGTGCCTGGACTATCCTTAATGTCTGGGTCTTGTTTTACCTCTATTGTATATTTTCTATCTACTTTACCCTTACTAACTAACTTGTTAATATACTTGACTATTTCTCTTGGAGTCATTCCGTATTTTCTTTCTAAACCATATTGTACAGCAATATCTTGTATTAATTTATTCTTAGAGTTTTTTCCAGATGTTCTTGCGTCACCACCTTTATCATCACCTTTATCAACTCCGTCCATGTATTTTTTGATAACAGCTGATATTACTCTACTATCTAATTTACCTCTAATCTTTGATATAAATCTTGATGGGTCTAACATACCACCTTTGAATGGATTTTCATTTACATTGATTTCATGTAACCAAGCTTTGTGTACTTTATTATTCTCATCTACGAATGATACATAGTTTGTTCCTCTACGAATAATCTTACCTGTAATACCTCTTGCTTCTATAAGGTCATCTATGTTCCAAACATCTCCTGTAAGATATGCATCTCTGAGTTCTTCATAGTCTGTCATCAAACCCATATCTCTTTCTTCACGAATACCCATATACTTTCGTACATCATCAAACAATTTCTGTCCGTCCTTGAAACCCTTTGGTAATCCCATCATAAATGATTTACTGTCACCTAGTGATGCAGCTGCTCTCATTTTAGATGCAGACATTCCTGATACACCCTCTGCATCTGGGTCACGTTCTCCAGCACTCACCACATTAATTGTATTGAATTTATAGAAACCATGTCTTTTACCAGTCACACCATTATACTTGTCTAATATAGTTTGAAACTCTTTTACTCTGTCTGAACCAACAACCATTGTAACATCTGTATATTTTTCATTAAATAACTTGACAACTATATCAAATGCGTTGTATACTTTTTTGTCTGCAAGTATACTTTTAGAATGTTTAGGAAACATCTTCCTCATGTATGCAACTTTAAGTGCAAATGGTAATGGGTCTTTCTTCTGATTCTGTGATTGAGATGGAAAGACCACATATCTACTTGTACCAGCAACTGACTTTAATTTGTCTAATAGTTTCTCATGTCCTGTGGTGGGTGGATTAAATCTACCAAAGGTGAATACTACTGAACTAACCTGTTCGTGAAACTTACGCATCTGCTGTTTTCTCTCTAGATTTTTTTACCTTCTCTATCTCTTTTTTCTTTACGACCCTCATAAGTTTTACAGATAGTTTGTTTATCATACCACCGTATCTCTGTTGTATCTTTTGGTCAATCTTAACTCTTTGTGGAAGACCCATACTTTTATATGTTGGAAAATATTTGTCTATGACTTTTTGTTTTGCAAGTTTAGCAGCCTTAACTTTTTGTTTTGCAAAAGATGCTATCTTTCTTTTAGACCTTTCAACTTTCTTCTTAAAACCAGCAGTCTTAACAAGTTTGGCCATTCTTCTCGCAATCTTTCTGCGTTGTGCTTTACCTATAACTCTGAACTCTGTTAACTCATCAAGGATTTGGTCAAGTTCCTCATCACCACAATATAAATCCTCTTCGTATAACTTTTTAAACTGTTTCATTTGTCCCATGCCTTTATAGCCGTGAAGTTATTATAACTAAACTCCATACGGTCTACTAATTTTACTGCGTTACCTTTAACTCTATCAATTGCAACATAACCCTCTGGGTTTGTTACTTTATATCCATTTGCAGTTCGTATAAAAGTGTCCGTTAGACCCTTAACACTATTTAGTTTNNTTACTATTTGCATCTTCGCATCTATCATAAGATTTTGAAAGAGTATGACATTTCCTAAATTACTTGCGTGTTTTCTAAATTCTCTGACATATTCTCTTTGTTGTTTCTGATACTTGTTCTTTGCAGCTGGTGTTTTTACCTTATCAATCATTTTGTCAAAGTGTTTTTGAACATGAGATGCATAGTCTATTGCGTGTTTCTTTGGATTGGTAACCTTTTGTCCTTGTCGAACTTTAGTATTATTGAATGTCTTTAATGACGCACCGACAAGGTTACCAGTCATACCATCTTGAAGTTTAAGAAAACTTCTTAACATTGGTGCGTTTATTCTCTGAAATGTCTTACCCACATTTGATAAGACAGCTGTTACCGATTCTGTTTCTTTTGCATTGAATGTTGCAGTGCCAGATACATCTTTGTATGTTGCATCATCTAACCATACTGAACTTGTCTTATTAAGTTTAGATGTATCTGCACCAAACTTTGCTTTCATACTTTGTAACTCTTTACCCTCATAGGTTGTGTGAAACACAATACCTATCTTTGACTTGTTCATAGTCTTACCTAAATCAGAATCTACTGGAACTGCATACACGATTGTATTAGGTTGGAATGTATAATACTTTACACCATCTATTGTTTCTGTTTCAATATCATCTGTATACATCAAGTCACCTTGTAGTACATTCTTGATACCTAACTTTGGAAACTCTGCAAGTGCAATCTTAAACTTTGAGTTCAATGCACCAGACAAGTCTGCATCTATCTCTGCGTCTGTCTTGTATAGTTTTGGATTGATATTAAATACTGATTTCTTTGCAACAAAGAACTGTCCATCTGATGGGTCAATACCTGTAAAGATTGCAGGAGCTCCGTCCCACTTAACAGTCATACTGACTGAAGACCTAGAACTACCAGATAACATATCTCTTAGTGAACGCAGAAAGTTGATTGCAGCTCTACCACCATCAACACCAAAATTAATTATCTCATCTTCAATGTGTTCTAGGTGTAAGTTCTTACCTGCCTTACTTTCGGTTATAACTTCTGTAAATCTTAACATTTATTTTCCGTACTTTATATAAGCTGCAGACTCTTTGCTCTCTGACATTGCGTAACCGAGCATACCATCTATTGCTTTGTTTCCCCTAGATTGGTCATTTTTTATATCAGCACCATTATTCCCTAAAAGTGTTTGTACCACTTTTAATGATATATATTTTGAGTACAACCAATTATGTTGAGAAGCAGGAGTTCTATATTTAGTTTTACCCCCTATACCTAATAAATTTTGTTTAAACTGTTTTTCAAATGTTTTATAATCTTTAATTAAAGGTGCCCTACTTTTTTTGTCAGTGCCTTTATTATAATATCTAGATTTCATTAATCCTTGATATAACTGAAAAAACTCGTTTAAGAATATAGGATTAATTTTTTTACTTAAATTTTTATCTGTTACAAATGCAGTATCTCTTTTTAATTTTGAAAGGTCAATCTTAAAACCTGTAAATTCAGATGCTATAGTATTTAAAATGACACCACCACCAATCTTACCACCAGCAGCAGCTAATCCTTTTACATTTGCTTGCCACTGAAAATCACCGAATGTTCTTAACTGCATTGATAAAATATTTTTAGAACCACTTGGTGCCATATTAACATAAGCATCTAGAGATTCCCAAATACTTTTTGCACCCATTGTAAAACCAATGAACCTAACTGGTCTTCTAATAAAACCTGTTGTATTGTGTTGTGACACAGGAACTTTTTCAGTGGTAACCTTTTTCAAAGAAACACCCACTAAATTTCCTTTATCATACATTTCTTTTAGGTCATTATTAAATTCACCAATACTACCATATTTACTTAAGTCTGGGTTAAAACCTTTTCTTTGACACCATATATCAGCTGGACTCCACTTGTTAACATTCGCAAAAGGTTTTGGTTTTGCAAGTTTATTTAAATAAGAAAAAGTTTGATTTATATTTTGTACAAACTGAGAACCTCTATGAAAAATATATTGACCTGTCATGTTTTTTCTCATCTCTTGTGCAACTTTAACACTGGAAAAAATCCAATCATCTGTCATATCTTTTTGTATTTTTGTTATACTTTCATCAATATCAAAATCTTTAAACTGTAACGCATTTAAATCAATTTTATCTGGGTTAACACCGTTGAATATTTCTGATAACCAAATACATTGAGCACACTCTGTTACTCCAGTATTTTCTGAACCACCACCAGAACCACGACCACCACCAAACATAGTGGTTTTTAATATATCGTTTAATTTTATTTCTTCACCTTTATCGGTCATAAAAACTTTTTTATAGGTTTTCTTGCCTGGCATAAGAAAGGCTGATATTAAATCATTAGTTTCCATTGCAGTTTTGTCAAGTTGATTTATAAAATTAAGAGAAGTTTTACCTTTGGTTGTTTCAACTTTAGTTTGATTGTTTATGACATCTATTAAAATATGTAATCTAGGTTTACCATCACGAATTTTTTGTAGTTCATCAATATTTAAACCCTTTGCTTCCATGATGTTTTGGATAGCATCTACATAATCGACTTTATTTTCTTGGATTGGTCTTAACTGTTTAACGTAGCCTCTTAATGACATAAATCAAACTCCCATTAGTACAAAATTATTTTATACTATTTATTCTTTCAAAAATTCAGGGATTCCATTATAGCCAAATGTTGGTGTTTTATTTTGAAACCTTGCAATACCTTCTGCAATATCTCTTGTTTCACACCTAATTATAACCTTTCTTGATGCATACTCTACAACCGTAAAGGGTCTTTCTACATCTTTGTTGTCTTTGCTAACATAAAAGTTAGACTTTGAAGTCTTGAAATTTCTCATATTGTTTGTCTTTCGTGTTTTTCCCAAAAGACGGTTTCTCAAATTCTTTATTAAGTTTATTTTGACCATTGTCTACTATCTCCATTTGTGCTTGTGATTCAACATCATATAATCTCATCTTACTTCTATCCACTCCCACAACAAATCGTTTGTTCATGCTGGGGTCGTTATATCTGTTCTTCAACTGTTTAACTTGCATCTGACCTATTTCTTCTAAGGCCTCTGTGGATATGAGTGCAAACATAAGGTCAGCAGTAGCAGGTAGTCCAAAACTTTCAGAAGTATCTTCCAGTCCTATATCACTAGATACAAAACCTGTTCTGGTTGTTTGGGTTGCAGACATGAATGGAACATTTGTTTCCACTGCAAGTCCTCTTAGCTCTTCTGCAATCGACTTTATGATTGTATATGAATTGATATTTGTACCACCTTTAAATCTACTTGATGCACAAATATTGAGATAGTCAATAAACACAATGTCTGGTTTAAATGACTTCTTAATAGCTAGTTCTTTGATTAACCCTCTAAAATGTCCACTATGTGCAGACGCAGTTGGGTATTCTTTAATTATTAGTTTACCACTTGTCTTTTTTCTAATCTCTGTAAGTTTATCGTCAAACATCATCTTAGATAATTCTGGCAAGTTTTTAATTTCTACGTTCATCATATTTGCATCTATTCTTTCGGCAATCTTTTCCTCTGCCATCTCCATTGTAATGTATAATACATTCTTTCCTTGTGCAAGACAACTAGATGCTACATGACACATAAACAAACTCTTACCTACACCAGTTCCAGCCAGTGCAATGTTTAGTGTCTTTGGTGGTAACCCACCCTTTGTTATCTTGTTGAAAAATTCTAAATCAAACGGTATCTTCTCCTCTTTTTTGTGATAGTAGTCGTATCTTTGTTGACCATCAGCTAGGTAATCGTGTCCTACACTGTTGTCAAATGAAACACCAAGTGCTTCTGTAAGAATATCTGGTATTGCATCTGGTGTTCTCTTCTTATCTTTACCTTCGATAATCTCTACACCATCTACAATCGCATTGTATATAGCTTTGTCTTTACAAAACTTTTCTGTTGTTTCAAGTAGCCATTCTAAATCTACATCTGTAGAATTTAAACTTGTAATAAGTTTTACAATTTTACTATGGTCATCTTGACTTAAATCTTTTCTATTATCTACTTCTATTTCTAGTGCAGTTTTGGTAGGTATCTTCTTATACTTGTCGACAAACTTTTGTATTTCTTCAAATACAATTCTTTCTTCTCTTACTTTAAAATAGTTACTTCTTAGAAATGGGATTACTTTTCTTGCGTAATCTTCATTCGTGATTAAGTTACTTAGAGCTGTTCTTTCTATCGACTGATTCATTATTTGCTTGTTCCTCTATTACTTCTACTAGGATATCTCCTATAAGGGTGAAAAAATCTTCACCAAATTGTTCTCTTGGTATTCCATTATTATCTACTATATCATATTGAAACCTCATTGGCAAGTTACCATTTTCATCTTCTTTTTCTGCAAATGATACTTTACCATATTTGTATACCACACCAGCAAACTTACCTTCTTTAATACCTATCAAAGTTTGGTCTTGTTCTTTAGTTGTTACATATGCAAACTTATCTCTTATACTCATATCTTTTTCACTGCGTAATCTATTGCGAATCTTTTCTTATCTGTCAAAACATCTTGAGCACAATGTACTTTATTGGAATCAAATATAACGAAACTTGTAGGCTTCAGGAAGTGTAATTTATTATCGTGCATAAACCCACCACCCATTGTTTCACTATTCCAATCACTATTTAACAATCCTAGAATTTTGACTGTATCCTTATCCCAAGTATCTGTGTGTGGGTCATCTATACCTACACCTTTGACTGATATACCACAGAACTTAACCTCTGGTTCGAAGTATTTGTATCCACCAGCATCATAGATTTGTAACAATAAACCCATAGCCATACCAGAGAGAGATGTGTCTTGATTATCTGGTACTAGATTTATCTTTGCAAACCTCTGTTCAAAAAGCTTACCTTCTGGATATCTAAAGTTCCATTGGTCACTTCTCTGTGATAATAACCTCATAGAGTCTAGATAAGTTTTTGAACAACAATTATTTAATGTAATGAGCATAACTACCTATAATATATTTGTTTGTTTCCACACACTTTTCACCAGAATGTAAATACAACCAGTTCGGTGGAAATATTAAAAGTGAACCCTTCGTACAAGATGATTTCACTTCATGTTTAGTAAATATTGTACTACCTTCTTTGTTGTTTGTCAAGTATAGAAAGAAAGCAAGAAATCTACTACAGTTGTTTTTTGTGTTTACATCAACGTGTGGTGGAAAGTTTTGTCCATCAGGTAAGTATCTTTTTATTCTAAAAGGTTCTAATCCAAAACTATTAGGCCACTGGTTACCATCAATCTCACATTCTTTTTTATATAACTTGATATATTTTTCAAATACTTCTTTTAATTCAGATTGTTCACTTTCCCAGATACCACTCTTTTGTAAATTGATTTGAGTAAAGAATGGATTGTTTATAGGCCATTGTTCGTGTTGAGTATAATCACCTTCAAATTTTGTGACTGCATTTTCACAAAACTCATCTGTTACTACGTTATCATAACACTTTATATAAT
>JGI20160J14292_10004601_pt1 | contig 10210 bp, 8 predicted proteins | sample COG_10_FD_14292 | JGI IMG/M metagenome (IMG submission 14292) | reverse complement strand
CAAATGACCGGCTTTATACTCATTATCATGATCAAGAATGGGGTCGTCCTATTAAATGTGAAAAAGAGCTCTTTTCTAAACTTATTCAGGAGGGTCAGCAGGCTGGTTTGTCTTGGATTACATTACTACGTAAACGACAGAACCTACTATTAGCCTATAATAATTTTGATCCAGATTTATTAGCTAACTTCGATGCCTTAGATTGTGAAAGACTCATGAAAAATCCTAATATCATTAGGTCAAAGTTAAAGATCAATGCAGCAATCAATAATGCCAAAATTTTTATTTACATGCGTGATCAAGAGAAAATAAATTTTAGCGAATACCTTTGGAGTTTCATTAACCATACTCCCATTCAAAATAATTGGCACAAAAGCAAGGATATTCCAAAATACAGTAATGTGTCAAAAATTATGGCAGCTGATTTAAAAAAACGTGGTTTTAAATTTGTTGGTCCCGTAATTATTTATGCATTCATGCAGGCAGTTGGCATGGTCAACGATCATACATTAAATTGTTTCGCACATAATATTTGTAGGGATTTAAATTAGCTGAACTCATATTTAATTAAGTTTATATTATATATACTAAATTAAATAAATCTTTAAACTTGAAAGGCTTAATTTTAATGTCATGTTCAATTATATATAATTAATAATTAAAAGGGTATCGAATGAAAGCCGTAATAAGTTCAACAGGTCTATGGACACCGGAAGAATCTATCTCAAACGAAGAATTAGTTGAAAGCTTTAATGAATATGTTGATATCTGGAACGCAAAAAACTCATCCGCAATCAGTGATGGAAAGAAATTAGAATTAACTCATTCAGATGCCAACTTTATTGAAAAGGCGTCAGGTGTAAAATCACGGTATACGATTTCAAAAAAAACAATTCTAGATCCAAACATAATGGCACCTATAATTCCAGCAAGAAAAAATTCAGAGCCCTCAATATTGGCAGAAATCGGCTATAAAGCCGCACAAAATGCTTTAGCTAAAAAAAATCGTAGCCCAAAGGATATTGATGCAATTATATGTGCATGTTCAAACCTTCAACGCGGTTACCCAGCTATCGCCATTGAGATACAAAGCCTTCTTGGGGCGAAGGGATTTGCATTTGATATGAATGTGGCATGCTCATCAGCTACTTTTGGAATAGAAACAGCAAGGTGCCTTATCAATGGAGGTCAAGCAAAAACTGTTCTTGTGATAAATCCAGAAATTTGTACTGCACATCTTAATTTTAAAGACAGAGATGCGCATTTCATTTTTGGAGATGTTGCGACAGCCACCCTAATTGAGTCAGACGAAGTTAGCGAAAAAGAATACTGGGAAATAATTAGCTCTAAATTAATAACAGAATTTTCTAATAATATTAGAAATAATTTCGGCTTTCTCAATCATTGCGACCCAGAGGATGATGGCATGAAAGGAGACCGTGGAAAAAAAGGCTTAACGGATAAACTTTTTGTTCAAAATGGACGTAGCGTTTTTAAAGAAGTAGTACCAATTGTTGCAAATATGATAATAAAAGAATGTGAAAAGAATAATATACAACCCGGAAACCTTAAAAGATTGTGGCTTCATCAGGCGAACCTTTCGATGAATCAACTAATTGCAAAGAAAGTACTTGGGAAAACATTTGAAAAAGAAAAAACTCCTATAGTTCTTGATGAATATGCAAATACTAGTTCTGCTGGGTCAATAATAGCGTTTCATAAATATAACTCTGGCTTTAAAAACGGTGATATAGGTCTAATTTGTAGTTTTGGGGCTGGTTATTCAGCTGGTGCAATATTTGTCAGAAAAAATGCCTAAAAATACTAAGTCAAAAAGAGCTTGGCAACGCATGCTATCTGGTAGGCGTTTAAACTTAATTGACCCCTCACCACTCGACATAGAGATCGAAGATATTGCTAGGGGTTTGTCTCGTGTTGCAAGGTGGAACGGTCAAACATCTGGTATTCACGCCTTTAGCGTCGCAGAGCACAGCTTATTAGTCGAAAAAATATTCACATTGCAGAATCCTAACTCGACTTTAAGTGATCAATTAGCAGCTTTATTACATGATGCTGCTGAATATGTAATTGGTGATATGATTAGTCCGTTCAAAGCCGCACTGGGAATAAATTATAAATCTTTTGAACTTCAATTAGAAGAAGCGATAAATATAAGGTTTAGTCTTCCTGCTATTAAAAATGCTAAGCTACAGAAAAAAATTAAACAATCAGACCTTTATTCTGCCTGGTTTGAAGCAACTCAAATTGCTGGTTTTACAATACCCGAAGCTAATAGGTTTTTTTTAAAGCCCCCCCCTTCATTAAAAATAAAAATTAAACCAATTGCTGTGGGATTTGTGGAAAAAGCTTTTTTAAATCGTTTTAATGAATTAAATAAAACTAGTTATTGATTACAATTATCTTATTAAATGTTGGCTATAAATACTTATCACCTTTATAGGGCATTAGAAAATAGGAGTATAAAATGGAAAAAAAACTCAACAACTGGGAAAATGGCCGCTGGATAGGCCAGACCCTAGAAGTTGAAAATGGAGTTTGTGCTTTACCGTCTGACATAAAATATAAATTAGATTATAATGATGAGGTAAAATTATCAACAGATCATCTATATGCTGATGTATCGAATTTCATTCCTAAGTTTGAATGGCCAGCATATGCCCCATTAGTGCATGCAATAAATGCATTAAAAAAAGATAAAAATGCTGTTGTATTAGCGCACAATTACATGACTCCAGATATCTTTGGTCTCATCGGAGATTATACTGGTGATAGCTTAGGATTAGCAATTGAAGCCACAAAAACAAACGCTGATATAATAGTTCAAGGAGGGGTCCATTTCATGGCGGAAACCTCTAAAATTTTATGCCCTAAAAAGCGAATACTTATACCCTCCTTACGAGCAGGGTGTTCTCTTGCCTCCTCGATTACAGGCGATGATGTAAAACTGATTAAAGAAAAATATCCAGGTCTTCCAGTGGTTACTTACGTCAACACATCAGCAGACGTGAAAGCAGAATCCGATATTTGCTGCACATCATCTAATGCAGTAGCAATTGTTGAATACATTGCAAAAAAATGGAATGTTGATACAGTTATAATGCTACCGGATGAATATTTAGCTAAAAATGTAGCCAAGCAAACTCCAATAGAAGTTATCGCATGGCATGGTCGTTGTGAAGTTCATGCAAGATTTTCTTCGAGTGATATTAAAGATATGCGCGCAGAAAACCCTGGCGTTGTTGTTTTAGCACACCCAGAATGTCCTCCCGATGTAGTTTCGGAGTCAGATTTTACTGGATCTACAAAAGCTATGAGTGACTATGTATCAAAAAATAAACCAAAAAACGTTATACTACTTACTGAATGCTCAATGTCCGATAACGTTGCTATGCAGAATCCCGAAACTAAGTTTGTTCGCCCATGTAACCTTTGTCCTCATATGAAAAGAATTACATTAGAAAACATATATGAATGCCTCAGCGATGAAAAATATGAAATTACTCTGCCAGAAACGCAAAGAAAAAAAGCTCATAAAGCAGTTATGGATATGATTAATGTTGATTTTGATCCAATTAAGGGACACTTTAATCCTAATTTATCTGAAACTAACGTTAAGGTCATTTAAGAAGTGGTATCTGGTAGTTATGAGTCAAAGAGATTACCTAGTGGTTCCGTTTTAGTAATTGGCGCTGGTCTTGCTGGGCTCTATTTAGCTCTAAAGTTATTTCCAAGAAAAGTTTATGTACTGACTTCAAAACGCTCATCTAAAGGAGCAGCTTCAGCATGGGCTCAAGGAGGAATAGCAGCTGCTTTATCAAAAAATGACTCCGTAGAACTTCATATAAAAGATACAATTAAGGCTGGTGATGGGTTGGTAGATCCAGAAATAGCAAAAATACTTGCTTCAGAGGGACCTAGCTGCGTTCATGATTTAAGCGTCCTTGGCGTACCATTCGATAAAAATAGCCANGGAGAACTCTCTCTTTCTTTGGAGGCAGCTCACTCTATAGCGCGAGTTGCAAGAGTTAAGGGTGATACAACTGGAGCAGAAATTATCAAAGTAATGGTAGCTCGAGCTCAAGAAGCAAAACACATTACGGGGATTATTGGCTGGCGAGCAGAAAGTCTACTAACTGATATTAACGGGGGAATAGCAGGAACTCTAGCAAGAAGAGATGATGGCTCACTTCTAAGTATTGAGGCTGATATTACTGTTTTAGCCACCGGTGGTATTGGTGGACTATTCTCAGTTACCACTAACCCGAGGACAGCAAGAGGAGATGCATTAGGCATGGCAGCNGTGGTTGGTGCACAAATGCGTGACTTAGAGTTTGTTCAATTTCACCCCACAGCTATTGATATAGGTCGCGATCCAGCACCTCTAGCGACAGAAGCACTAAGAGGAAAAGGGGCTGTTTTAACTGACTCCAATGGCATTCGTTTTATGAACAAATATCATAAAAAAGGTGAGCTAGCACCACGGGATGATGTAGCAAGGTCTATTTTTTTAGAAATCGAGTCTGGTAAACAAACATTCTTAGATTGCAGAAAAGCTATAGGTAATAAATTTCCAGTCGATTTTCCAACTGTTTTTGAGAGTTGTATGAATGCGGGAATAGATCCTAGAAATCAATTAATACCAATTGCACCAGCAGTTCACTACCACATGGGAGGTATAGCTACAGACAGTTATGGACAGACTAATCTAAATGGGCTTTTGGCGGTTGGGGAATGTAGTGCTGTAGGGGTTCACGGTGCCAATCGACTTGCAAGTAATTCTCTACTTGAAGCAATCGTATTCGGAGAGCGAGCAGCAATATACATAAATGGAAAAAATTGGACAGAAAAAGTATCACAAAAAATAAAATCGCAGCCATGGCTATCAATGGGGAAAGAAATAAGTCACTCTTTAAGAAAATCCATGACATTGAACTGTGGCGTACAGAGAAACGAAAAAAAATTAAATATGCTAATTAATCATATAAATTACTTAATAGAAAAAGTTGGACCTGCTAATCCACTAGTAGCGTCTAAAATGATAGCATCATCCGCTTTAGCGAGAAATGAATGTCGTGGTGCTCATTACCGGGATGATTTCAATTTTACAGAAAAGAATGCATATTCAAGCTACATAACTTACGATATGTTGGATTAATAATGAAAAATAACTTAAACATTCCTCCTTCAATAATTGAACCAATAGTACGCTTAGCGCTTAACGAAGACTTCGGTAATTATGGCGATATTACATCATCATTATTAGTGCCTAAGTCAGCTAAAAATAAGTTATATTTAAGGTCGCGTTCTGACGGTATTATTTCGGGAATACAGCCCGCAAAAATGACATACGAATTAATAGATAGCAGTGTAAAGTTTACCACTATATTAAAAGATTCATACTCTGTTAAAAAAGGTGATATAATTGCCGTCATAGAAGGTTCCGCCCTTTCTTTATTGGCGGGTGAAAGAATTGCTTTAAATTTCATGGGTAGGCTGTCAGGAATAGCAACGTTGACAGCTAAATATGTAGCTATTGTAAAAGGCACAAATACAAGAATTGCAGCCACAAGAAAAACAACACCAGGTTTGAGAGCACTAGAGAAACAAGCAGTATTAGCTGGTGGAGGCTTTACTCATCGTGGAAGTCTATCGTCAAGTATAATGATAAAAGATAATCATATTGCTTTTTCTGGTGGTATAGAAAACGCTTTGAATACTTTAAACAAAAAAGCAGATCATATGGCACATATCAATGTTGAAGTAGATACCATAGATCAATTGGAAGTAGTTCTAAAGTATAGTCCCGATGTCATTCTATTAGACAATATGAGTATAGAAGATTTGTCCCATGCAGTAAAAATTATCAAATCATACGATGGCTATTCTCCAAAAATTGAAGCTTCTGGAAATATTAATCTAAGTACAGTAGAGGAAATAAGCAAAACTGGAGTTGATATAATTTCAATAGGTTCCCTAACGCATAGTCCTCAAAACTTTGATTTAGGAATGGATACAAACTAAAAACTAATTTCTTTATCAAAATTTATATTACCAGGACTTACAAGGCTCACGCGAGCTAGCCTATTTTTCCAATCAATATCCATCAAACCATAGTTAGGTTCATACTGCATCGGAGTAGTACGGTAAGGTCCTAGTTCTATACTCGTATCGTTATTTTTTGACCGCCAGTAACTCCCAGGTAAATTTAACGATGACGAAGTTACCTCATGGATTTTAAAAGGGGCTAGATCGTTGCGTTCATAGAATGCGCCAGCATGCCTATCACCAGAAAGAATAATCAAATTTTCAGCATTTTTATCTTTGATTAATTGATACAGCTTGTTTCTTTCAGACGGCATGGTTCTCCATGCTTCCCAACCATGTCCGTCAGCAATTACTTGAATTGTGCTTACAAGAATACGTAAGTCAGCAGGCTTTTCAAGTTGTTCCTCAAGCCATGCCCACTGTTCTAATCCAAGTAATGTTCCTTCCGATGAAGTCGAAGGAATATATCTTTCTTTTCCTGGGGCGTTATATTGATCCGTTGCCTTTAATTCTGTTCTAAAACTTCTGGTATCGAGCATTATGATTTGGATTTTTTGCCCTTTTTGGCCTAATATTTTTGAAGAATAAATACCCGGTCTTTGATAACGCACATCATCAGATGGAATATTCCAAGCTTTTAAAAATAGTTTTTTAGATTCTTCTTTAAATTTATAAGACGCTCCACCATCATTTACTCCATAATCATGATCATCCCATATTGGAATTACAGGAACTTGGTTTCGAAATTTTTTAAAATGGCTACTTTGTGCCAATTCATAATAGGCGGCCTGCATTTTAGGCATCTCAGGATCATCAAAAGCAGGGTCTTTATAATAAGCATCACCATAAACATTATCACCCATAAAAATAAAAGCATCAGGTTTTTCGTCAGCAATAGTAGTCCAAATTGACTGGTCTTCTTTCTCTGATAGACATGACCCAAAACTTAACCTATTAATCGTTTCTGGAAGAGCCTTTGAAGGCATGGGCATAATTTCCACATCACCACGAACTAAGCTAATAGAAGCCTTAGAATCATCATTAACGCTTTCTCTACATCCTTGTGAAATTGTACCAATAATAATTAGATAAATAAAAAATTTAAATGGTGAATAAGAATTCATAATATTGTTCTTTGAAAAGTTACTTTAAATCAAGGATTTATATAACTGGTTTGTTTTAGCAATGAAAAGTTTATGAATTTAAGAATAAATAAAGTTTACACTTGATAATATTAATCAGATATTTCTCGGAATTTAAACCGATAAAACATATGACTTCCTATTTTCATTGTTGGTCGCAAATCATCGATCCAAGGAGGACTGATATCTATTGTATGATAATGTGTTGAAATTTCAGTAAATGGCCTAACTCCACCCATCATTACTAATTTCGCTACATTTTGGGATCTTTCCCAATTTTTTTTGTCCAATTCACTAGAAATTGAACCATCACATGTAAAACTAAATTGACACCCTGTCTTACGGTGTGATCCCTGATAAACAACTTCACATATAGTATTTGGAAAATGCTTAGATTTTACTCTATTTACGATTACCTCTGCAACAGCTTTTTGTCCAATTTCACTTTCTGATCTTGCCTCATAATAAATGGCCTCAGACAAACATTTGTGCTGATTAATTTCTGTTTTATAATTATACAGATATTCTCTTTGATGATTTGAATAACTATCAGGATTATTACTTTTTTTATATTTATTACTTAAGTAATTTTTATCTTGAAATGATTTTGCTTTAATTGCCCATGAATTTTTTTCTTTTTTTTGCAAAGCATTATTTGATATTATAGGAAATGTACAAAAGGCAACAATAAAACAAGTTACCACAATAGCCCAACTAATAACGATGGTGCTTTTTAATTTCATATAGTTTCCTTAAGCTCTACAATAAAATTACAGTTTAAAAATAATACAAAAAAAATCTATACTCTCTTTGATAATATAGCTGCTTGAGCTGCTGCTAGCCTTGCAATCGGAACACGATAAGGTGAACAAGAGACATAATCTAAGCCAAGGTTGTGACAAAATTCTATTGAAGAGGGGTCTCCCCCATGCTCACCACAAATACCTAATTTAATATCATTTCTTGTTTTTCTTCCCTTCGAAGAGGCAATATTAATTAATTGACCAACCCCAGCTTTATCAAGTGTAACAAAAGGATCTTTTTCAATAATACCCTCCCTTACATAATCTGGTAAAAACTTACCCGCATCATCACGTGAAAGGCCATAAGTTGTTTGAGTAAGGTCATTTGTTCCAAAGCTAAAGAATTCTGCATGATTAGCTATTTCGTCTGCTAACAAAGCTGCTCTTGGCAATTCAATCATTGTACCTATTGAATAGTTTTTAGCATCAATCTTATCAGCTAAAGTTTTGATGACTTTGCATAAAATTTCTAATTCTTCAGGTGAAGAAACTAACGGTATCATTATTTCAGCATTAGGTTTTTGTCCGGTTTCACCCTCAACTATTATTTGAGCCTCAAATATTGCCCTAGCCTGCATCTCATAAATTTCAGGATATGATATCCCAAGTCTGCAGCCTCGATGACCCAACATAGGATTAGTTTCCGCAAGCTCCCTAGCTCGCAACATAAGTTCTTTTGCTGTTACCCCTATGGACTTAGCAACTAATACAATATCTTCTTCTGTATGTGGTAAGAATTCATGCAAAGGGGGATCCAACAACCTGATAGTACATGGACGACCCTCCATAATTCTGAATATAGCAGCAAAATCTTCGCGCTGAACTGGTAAAATTTTTGCTAATGCATCCTCTCTTCCTTTTTTATCAGACGCTAAAATCATTTCACGAAAATGTGCTAATCGACTTTCTTCAAAAAACATATGCTCTGTTCTGCATAAACCGATTCCTTCAGCACCAAATTCTTTAGCAGTTTTAACATCCAAGGGAGTTTCTGCATTGGCCCTTATTTGAAGGGTTCTGGCGGTATCTGCCCAAGCCATAATCTTTGAGAAATCTTCAGATAATTCTGGTTGCATCATATCAACCGAACCAACAAATACTTGACCTGTTGCCCCGTCAATTGTTAAAGTATCTCCTCTTTTAACAACCCTATTCATAACAACAAACTTTTGAGATTCATAGTCAATACGAATATCTCCCGCTCCGGAAACACATGGTCTACCCATACCCCTCGCAACAACAGCAGCATGAGATGTCATCCCACCTCTTGAAGTGATAATGGCTTCAGCAGCATGCATTCCATGAATGTCCTCTGGACTAGTTTCTGTCCTAACTAATATAACCTTTTTTCCTGCTTTTTTTAACTCTTCAGCTTCATCAGAATCAAATACTACCTCCCCAATGGCTGCTCCAGGAGATGCAGGCAAACCCATGGTGAGGAGATCTCGTTTTGCATTTGGATCAAGTGTAGGGTGTAACAGTTGGTCCAATGATAGAGGGTCAATACGTAGTAACGCGTCATCACTTGAAATTTGTCCTGCTATTGCCATATCGACAGCTATTTTAAATGCAGCTTTCGCAGTTCTTTTACCTGAGCGTGTCTGAAGAATCCAAAGTTGACCTCTCTCAACTGTAAATTCGATATCTTGCATATCTTTATAATGATTTTCTAGTCTTTCAAAGGTTTTGGAAAGCTCTAAAAATACTGCTGGCAAAGACTCTTCCATAGACGGAATATCATCACCCATTTCTAAACGAGCCCTCTTGGTTAAGGCTTGTGGAGTTCCCCATTTCTAAACGAGCCCTCTTGGTTAAGGCTTGTGGAGTTCTTATACCAGCTACCACATCCTCGCCTTGGGCGTTTATTAAAAACTCACCGTAATAACTTTTTTCTCCAGTAGATGGATTTCGAGTAAAAGCTACACCAGTTGCTGACGTCTCACCCATATTTCCAAATACCATTGCTTGGACATTCACTGCTGTTCCCCATGCAGCTGGTATACTGTTAAGTCGACGGTATACTACTGCACGTTCATTCATCCAACTCCCAAAAACAGCATCAATAGCTCCTTGCAATTGCTCCCTAGGGTCCTGAGGGAAACAGTATCCTAACTCACGTTCAACAGCAGCTTTATATTTATCTATTATAATTGACCAATCATCAGCAGTAAGCTCTGTATCAAGATTGTAACCTTGATT
>JGI20160J14292_10004599_pt1 | contig 10213 bp, 12 predicted proteins | sample COG_10_FD_14292 | JGI IMG/M metagenome (IMG submission 14292) | reverse complement strand
CGGTTTAGTGCATGCTTTGCCGTTTAAAATGCGGTTCCAGGTGTCGGGTCTGTACATCTCCATAATCCCACCCATCGTTGTCGGCGTTGCCGTTGGGGTCTTGGCGGCGATCATGGGCGTGGGCGGTGGTTTCGTGATGGTTCCGGCGATGATTTACCTGCTGGGTATGCCAACAAAAGTTGTAGTGGGCACATCGCTGTTTCAGATCATTTTCGTGACGGCGTTTACCACTATGCTGCACGCCACCACCAATTACACGGTGGATATGGTGCTGGCGGTATTGCTCTTGATCGGAGGGGTGATCGGCGCGCAATTCGGAACGATGATTGGCGCCAAGCTCAAAGCAGAGCAGCTGCGCATCCTTCTTGCGCTCATGGTGCTACTTGTTTGCGCCAAGCTGGCGTTTGACCTGATTGTGGAACCCGCCGAGCTGTTCAGCCTCGGTGTTGCGGGAGGCCATTGATGCAAGGTTTTTTCGCAAGAGTTTTTCTCGTGATGCTGACCTTGGCTGGCCCGGTTTCGGCACAAGACATCGTTCTCGGCATGTCGAAAAACGAAATCGGCATCACGGCGTTTTTTAATGGATCGGAGATCTTAATCTTCGGTGCCCTAAAACATGAAACAGCGGCCAGTTCGGCCGGTGATCTCGATGTTGTTGTCACCATTGCCAGTCCACGCGACCCGGTTACGGTGCGCCGTAAGGACAAACGCTTGGGGATTTGGGTAAATGTTGAGGCTTTTGATGTCGATTTGGCGCCCAGCTTTTACGCGGTCGCCACCACCGGGCCCTTTGATCGCATTGTCAGTGAGGCATCTGATCTGTGGCATCAAATCTCGGTGCGCCAGTTGATCCGTGCAGTTACAGTCCCCGCCAGCACCAACAATAAAGATCAATTTACCGAAGCGTTGGTGCGCGTGCGTGAAGAGCAGGGTCTTTATCAAATGCTGCCCGGTTCGGTGCAGCTGCAAGAGCAAACTTTATTTTCGACCTCCGTTTCCCTGCCATCAAATTTGGTGGAGGGCGCCTATTCGGCGCGTATTTTCCTCATGCGCGACGGCCAGGTTGTGTCGCAGCATCAGACGTCAATTGATGTGCAGAAGGTTGGCATCGAGCGTTGGCTGTATAATTTGGCCCACGAGCGCCCTGTTGCTTATGGGCTGCTTTCATTGGCCATTGCCATTTTTTCTGGCTGGGCTGCGGCGGCGGCTTTTCGACTTTTGCGCGGCTGAGACGGCCCGCGCCCCACAGGCAGCCGGAAGCTGGCGGCTTTGGCAATATGTGCCCGTTCAACCACCTCACTGGCTGCCAGTTCTGCAATGGTGCGCGCCACCCGCATGACCCTGTGATAGCCCCGCGCTGTTAGCCCAAACCGTTCAGAAATTTCGATCAAAAGCGCTTGGCCATCTGCGTTGGGTGTTGCGAATGCCTGCAACACGGCCCCTTCCGCATCTGCATTGACCATACAGTTTGGAATTTTGGCATATCGCTCGGATTGCCGTGTGTGGGCCGCAGTGATGCGCAGCGCCACTTCGGCACTTGGCGCGCTGTCGCAGGGCAGTTCAAGATCGCTGTAGGCGACAGGTGGTACATCGACACGCAAATCAAACCNATCCGGCAGTGGACCAGATATGCGGCCCAAATAATCGGCGCCGCAGTCTGGGGCGCGGGCGCAGGCCTTTGCGGGGTCTGCCAGATAGCCACAACGACAGGGGTTGGCAGCGACGATCAGCATAAAGCGACTGGGATATTTCACATGAGCATTGGCACGCGCAACCATCATCTTACCCGTCTCAATCGGTTGGCGCAGGGTTTATAAAACGTGGTGGGAAAATTCAGGAAACTCGTCCATAAACATGACCGCATTGTGCGCCAAGGAAATCTCTCCCGGTTTTGCGTTGCGACCTCCGCTGATAATCGCAGCCGTGGAGGCGGTGCTGTGGGGTTCGCGAAACGGCCGCTCGCGAGAGATCCCCCCTCATCGAGCAACCCGGCCAGGGAGTGGATCACGGAGGTTTCGAGCGCTTCGGCTGGGCTGAGTGGCGGCAGCAGGCCGGGCAGGCGCGCGGCCATCATGGATTTTCCAGATCCCGGTGGGCCTACCATGAGTAGATCCCGCGCACTGGACTCTATAAAATTTGCCACCAGGACACATCCAACATCACAAAATGCGAAACAAATACCTGTTTGTCGCAACGCCCAAAACAAGCGTACCTATCGCGGAGCGATTTAGTGCTTGAGCCCAAACTGCCGGATGCTGCGTTGCACACATTTCCACTTGAATGGCAAAAGGTGGACATTCGCTACGAAGCGTATTACTTCAAACACTTGGACGAATTTGTTGTTCGGTTTCTTTGCATCGATGGCGGCTAAGAACAGAAGAGCTCGACTAAAAATCGATCAAGGGCCGGCCATCGCATCCAGATACGTCGCGGTTCATTGGGTGGTCAACGCAGCTCGGATCTAAGCCCGCGCAGTTTGGGCATCAAAATATATTTCCAGGGCGATGGAAATTCGCCGACGGGCACCTCAATCAAGTTGGGTCCTTGGTTAGCAATCGCCTTTGACAATTCATAGCGTAATTCGTCGGGCGTCGTGGCACGCATACCATGAACACCGCAGCTTTCGGCGAGTTTTACAAAATCTGGACTGCTCAAATCTGAAGCTACGAAGCGGGCATCGTAATTGTCTCGTTGGATGCTACGTACGTTTCCGAACGCATTATCGTTCATCACAATGATATTGATCGGAATATTGTGATGCGCGGCCGATGCCAATTCTGAGATCGTAAACATGGCACCACCGTCGCCAGCAATAGAAACGACCGGCACGTCGCGGCGCGCGTGCGCGGCCCCAATGGCTGACGCGATGCCCCAACCCAATGTTCCCTGATATCCAGTTGAGAGGAACGTGCGCGGGGAGTAACAAGGAAAGGCAAAGCGAGAGACATAGCCGATTTGTGTCAGTTCGTCCACGAATATACCCTCCTCTGGCATGGCATCGCGAATTGCATCCAGCCAGTCTAATTGAGGTGCTAGCTCATCCGCAATCGCTTGTGCAAAAATGGATTTTTTCTCGGCTATGCGGCTGCTCCATTGGCTGCGATCGGGTTGTTCGTTCAAGGCTGATTGGATTTGCGGCAAGGCATCACCAAGATTGGCGTTGATCCCAACCATCGGTGCACAAATTCGCGCCAGAACATCCGCATCGAGATCAATATGCAATATTTTTAAATTTTCGTCGACACCCCACTCAAGTTTCTGGGTTGTCAGCCGAGTGCCCAGACCAATTACCAGATCGCACTCGGCCCACAATGCATGACCAACAGGCATCGTAATCGCTAAGGGATCTCTGGAATCCATGACGCCGTGGCCAGTGCGAAAAGCCATCACCCCAGCGTCGATAGATTTAGCTAGAAAACGGACATCATCGCTGTGGTCTTGTGCACCACTGCCCACGGCAATCAATGGACGCTCAGCGTTGGAAATCAAATCTGCGGCCTCAGAGATCAGGTCGGGTGCGATTGCGCTGGGTTTGAGCGGCGTGACTTTCAGGTTTTCTTTATCAACACCCGTTTCCGAGCGCCAGATATTCACCGGAACCTCCACCGCAACTGGACGTGGGCGGCCATTATGCAGCGCCAGCCATGCATCGCGAAACTGTGCATTAGCTTTGGTTCCAGAGACGACACGGTCTGCGTGTTTGGTTAAAGATTTCAATGTTTCAAGCTGCCCTTCGATTTCGTGCAGCAAGCCAAACTCTTTGCCGATTGCGTCAGACTGAATCTGCCCGATCACCCCAAAGAGTGGGGCATTCAGGGCATATGCCGTGCAAAGTGCGGCGCATCCGTTTAAGAATCCGGGCCCGGGTACAAGGGAAAATGCCTGAGGTTTCCCAGTCGCCAATGCGGCACCCAAAGCCATATAAACTGCTCCCTGTTCGTGGCGCGCCTGGATGGGTTTCAATATGCCAGTTCGGTCGAATATGGCGTTAAAAAAAGGATCATTCTGTACGCCTGGGACGCAATAAAGATTTCGAATGCCATTGGCGATCAGAAATTCTACGGTCAGTTGGGCAACGGTTTGGCTCATGTTTTGGTAATCTTCCTAGTTGGTGATCACTTGGGCAACAGCAGTCGCGAATTGTTCGATCTGGCGCTTCGTCAATCCGGCGATGTTCGCGCGGCCACCTTTGACCAAGTAAATGCCGTGCTCATTCTGTAGCGTGTCGATCTGTGTGTCGGTCAATGGCAACAGCGAAAACATGCCTTTATGGCGTTCCAGAAAATCAAATCGATCGCTATTGGTGGCACCGCGCAGCGCTTTCGCCAGCGAATTGCGCACAGAATGGATCCGCTCTCGCATCGTCGTTAGTTCGGTTTCCCATGCCCACTTCAACCCTTCGTCCGTCAGGATCGTTTTGACGACGGCGGCGGCATGGTCTGCAGGCATCGCGTAGGTCACATTGGCTAAACGGGTTAGTCTTGACAGGGTTCGTGCTGCGTTTTCTGGCGACTTGGTTTGTACGGCGGCAATCGCGACCCGGTCACGGTAGACCCCAAAGTTTTTTGAACAGGTCGTGGTTAACACCGCTTCGTGCAATTCCTGAAACGCCCGGCGCGGCCCGTAGACGTCTGCTTCAAGTCCCTGACCAAAGCCTTGGTAGGCAATATCGATCATCGGCATCAGGCGTTGCATTTTGCAAACGTCGATAATCGCATCCCATTGACCTGGTGCAAGGTCCACGCCTGTTGGATTGTGACAAGAGGCTTGCAACAGGACCGTGTCGCCTGCGGCAGCGGTGGACAGGCATGCCATCATCCCATCAAAGTCCAAACCGACCATTGCCACGTCGAAATATGGATATTTACGAATTGAAAGTCCGGTGTGTTCAATCACTGGGGCATGGTTTGCCCACGTTGGATCGGAGATCCAAACCTGCCCTTCCGGCCTTACCGACTGGATAAGTTGAAAGGCTATACTGAGCGCGGCAACACCGCCGGGAGTTTGTAAAACTGCAATTTTTGACGTATCCGAATTCTTTCCCAGAACCAATTCCAACATCAGCTGAGCATATTCTGGGTCGCCCAGCAGCCCTTGGTAGGATTTGGAAGTCTGGTTCTGTACTAGATGCGCTTCAGCCAATTTCACAACATCAAGCACTGGCGTTGCGCCGTTTTCATCACGGTAAACGCCAAGGCCCAGATCGATCTTGTCCCCACGAAAATCTGCTTTGAAATTTGCAGCTACAAGGTTTGCCCCAAATAGAGGGGTGTTTTCTATACCTTCAAACATTCTCTTGGGCATCCTTTTCCACACGTTGGATAGCCTGGTTGCGCCGCAGAAGGTAGACCACTGAAATTACCGACATGATGAGCAGTGCAAGCGCCACAGGGTAGCGCAGGATTTGCGTTAGATCGCCGTTCGTCAGCGCCAACGACTGGGCAACCGAAATCTCTAAGCGCGGTCCAAGAAAGAAAGCGATGATAAAAATAACGAGTGAATAGCCAAAGCTGGCCATCAGATAACCAAGGACGGCAAAGATCAACATTATCGCAACGCCGAAGAGGCCGCTGGTGGCCATTGACACACCAACGATGCACATTAGAATTGCTGCCGAAAAAATGACGGATACTGGAGCTGAAACGACTTTGACCCAAAACCGCAACCCAAGTTGGCCCACACAAAGGTTCATAAAATTGGCCATGATCATAGCGCCAAACAGGCCGTAGACCAACCGACCCTGATTTTCGAACAACAACGGACCGGGTTGCAATCCGTGGATCATGAACGCGCTGATTATCAAGGCGGCGCCCACGCTGCCCGGAATTCCAAGGGTCAGCAAGGGGATCAAATTCGCGCCAACAACCGCAGAATTCGCGGATTCGGCGGCTGCAATGCCTTTTATGTTTCCTTTGCCAAAGCTTTGCGGGTCTTTCGATGCCGACTTGGTGAAAGCATATGACATGAACGCGGCAGCAGTGGATCCTATGCCGGGCAACGCACCAAGCGCCGTCCCAGTCAAGGCGCCGCGCAGCATCACGTATCTACACGACCAGTATTCGTCCCAGGTTACCCGCCGGTCATCGGGGTTACCAGTATTGATCAAATTAATTGCCGCCGAAACCCGTCCACCGGTCTCAGACAATCGCCGCAGAATTTCAGAAATTGCGAGCATCCCGATTGCAACAGAAGCAAGAGGTAATCCATCGTACAGATCCCACATTCCAAATATCAAGCGGGGTGTATAATTTTCCGGATCGCTGCCGATAGACGCGAACAAAAGACCCAAAGCTGCAGCGATGATCCCCTTCACCAAAGAATTTCCAACAAGACCGGCAAGGACTGAGAAAGCGAAAATCATAAGGGCGAGAACTTCTACCGGTCCCATTTTTAGAGCGAGGACTGCCAAAGGCGCGGAAACAGTGATCAAGACGATATCGCTGAAAGTGTCTCCCGTGACAGACGAAAACAGCGCCATTTTTGTTGCCTTCAACGGCTTGCCACTTTTGGCTAGTGGGTACCCGTCTAATGCAGTTGCCGCCGCGTCCGGTGTACCCGGTGTATTCATCAATACAGCTGGGACCGCGCCGCCAACAAGACCGCCTTTGTTCACGCCGATCAAAAAGGCAATCGCTGGCAACGGGTCTAAAGCGAAGGTAAATGGAACCGCGATCGCCATCGCCATAACCGGACCGATTCCAGGAACCGCACCTACAAATTGACCAATGATAACGCCCAGCAATACATACGCCAGGTTGACCAGCGAAAAAGCGTCACAAAATCCCGCAAGGATCGTTGAAAATTCAATCATTCAGGGGCTCGCTCATGGAAGGGACCGATCTAGGACTTGTGTGATAAGAAACCAAATGAAAGCGGGCATGACAATTACACCCAGGGCCAACCAATATGGGCGGCGTTCCCCGATCACAATCATAATTATCAGGGTCAAAAATGGTGCAACATAAAGAAAGCCAATCCAAGACATGGCATAGATGCCAGCGCAGAGAATTGCCGCGTGCATCAACGCACCTGCGAAAAACCGCAGATCCTGGATTTGGTGAGGTGTTGGTTTTAAAACCAGCCATCCGCCGCTAATCGCGACCATCCATGATAGAATGTTTGGCAACGTATTGGGCGCAATGCTTCCATCCTCGGCCTGTTCTACGAAGACTGGAATGATTGCGAAATACATCGCAAGCCCGAAAAGTAAAAAGAAGGCGCCTGAAAGGCGATCTGGGGTCATAGTCATAAGATCTTTAGGATATGTGCCCCACCATACAATGTCGCACGGTGGAGCATTTTGTTATTTGGCAAACAAGATTCCAACGTTGACTAAACCATCAACCATCATAGCTTTTGTGCCGTCTGGGCCCAGGTTCAGCGGGTCATTCTTCACTGCGTTGTTGACGATCTTGATCATCTCTGGCGATTCAAGAGCAGCTCCAATTGCGTCGCTGATCGCAGCCAAGGCTTCGGCGTCGGTCCCTTTGGTCGTGGCAAGGTAAAAATATGGGTCAACATAGGCGTTCACCCCGGCCTCAACAAACGTGCCAGTGTCAGGGGCATAGCCAAGGCGCTGTGCATTGCCGCCAGCGATGACCTTTATCGTACCTGCCTCCGCGTGTGGGAAATGCTCTCCTGAGCTAAAGCCTGCAAGCACCTGACCACCAAGAATCAATTTCATGGTTTCCGCACCACCGTCAGTCGTAACCATGTTGAACTCAGCCCCTGTTGTGCGTGCAGCAACATCCATTAACAGCTTTTGCGGCGGCGCACCAAAGGCAACCGGCATGTTAGCGTTTTCTTTGGCGTAGGAAATCAGACCTGGAAGGTCATCAAAGGGTGCATCAGCCGCAGCAACAAGAGCAAGTTCTGCTTTTGAAATCGTCCCGAGGTAGTCAAAGCTGTTCAGATCGAACGGTAGTTCGTCCCCGCGGCGTACCAGATTAACAAGTATGGGCATATTGACGCCGAGGCCGATTACGGCACCGCGCGGCGGCATCTTTGCAATACCGGTAAACATGGCAACGCCACCGCCACCGGTCTTGTTTTCTGCAATGACATTCCAGCCGGTTTGGTCTTCTATGACCTTTGCCAAGACGCGGCCCATCGTGTCGGTCGAACCGCCTGCGCCAAATCCAATCTGTATCGTCAATGATCCATTGGGTTTCCAGTCAGCGGCCGCCGATGGCGCTGCCATAGCTATCATGGCGCCAGCCGCTAGACCAATTAGTGTTGTTCTACGTTTCAAAATATTTCCTCCATTTGTACTGTTGATTGTGACCCATTATCTGGGCTCGTTTGATTGGTTTTCGTGTCGATCGATGCCTGACTGATCCGTTCGCACATCGATAAGAATTGCATTTTCTCATCTGGGTTTAGCACGTCGTCTAAAGCATTTGAAAGATCGGCGACGTGCGGCGAAAGTCTGTGATATTTCGCGGCACCTTTGGTGGTAATTGAGAATACGCGTGAGCGTCGGTCTTCCACGTCGGGTCGCGATGTGATTAATCCACGCTGCGACATCTGTCCTAAGACACGGCTTAGTTGGGCCTGTTCGGTTTTGGTGAATTCGACCAATTCGATCTGGTTGGCGGAAGAAACCAATGACAAACCTACCAGTACACGCCAAGAGACGAGGTTGACGTCTTTGTCTTGTGAAACAACGCGCGTGACTTCAGATTTTAGTTGGCGAGAGAGACGAAATGCGGCAACAGCCAACAGGCTGATTCCGTTTGGAAGGTCATCAAGTGACATCCCCCTTAGGCGCTTTTCATCATTTGCCAAGCACATTATCTCCGTCGGAAACTGGTCCCATTTCATGATACATCATGCTTTTTCATGATATGTCATGCTTTTTCATGATATGTCATAATGAAATTGTAGCAAGTAGATTTTGGACATACTTCCTGGGTTCAATCATCAAGAACTTAACGTTTTGGCAGAATTTTACTATTTTTACAAAACCAACCGTATACATGAGAGCCGCGCCTGGATTAATTTGCAGTAATTTGCATGCTAGGCTCAAAGCGTCTGTTTGCTGGGTTATCCATTAATTTCTACTTTCTATCGAACTAGTGACTTCCCAATGATCGGTGAACGGCAGCTCTGTACGCAGAACTGTCGTTCAAACTGGTCAAAGCATATGGTAGCTTTGGATTGTGAGATGCCGATCATCCAGGCGTATTTACACGTAAGAAACAAATTGGCACTATTTTAAGCATATGATGCCGCTGGGCCGCTACAATTTCCAAAGCGCGTCCGGCCTTTTCTTGGCATTTGACGTCCGAAAGATCGTTGGTCTTTTGATCGGTCGGCACCTCGCCGGGTTGGGCCGGTTCGAGGAGCTTCTGCCCGGTGAAGTGGTGCAGGACAGCTTTAAGGGTGGGCGCAGAGAAGACTGCCGCGGCCGTCACTGGCGGTGGTGAATCCCGCGGACAGGCAGCCGGCGACCTTTACCAGATCGCCCCCCAAAGCCAGCTCACCCATGAGAACGCAGGTGCCAATCTCCTCCTGCGGGATCATGCCCAGGGCCGAGAGGAGGGCCACCACAATGGGAAGGTCGAAATGTGAACCTCCCTTGGGCATATCGGCCGGTGACAGGTTCACCGTGATCCGCTTGGAGGGGAGGGCAATCGAGAGGGCGTCAAGCGCGGCCCTGACCCGCTCGTGTGCCTCACTGACAGCTTTATTGGCCAGTCCGATGATTTGAAAACTGGCCAGGCCAGGCGCTACGGCGCATTGCACCTCAACCGGCCGGGCCTCCGCCGCATGAAATGCAACTGTATAGTTAACGGCCACCATCGGCTTGGCCTTGTGTGGTTACGGGTCAAGCGAGCATAGGTCATCATCGTTTACGGAAGGTGAATCTGTGGATCCGGGGGAAAGATCCCTATGGCAAGTGGTTGATGCAAATCACCTGCCACTCGCCCTGGTCTTCGCGCAAATGGGTGACGCTGAAATTGTCGATTTTATGGGCCAGGCAGGCGTAGGCGCTGCTGTCCAGGGCGCGCTGCACTTGGGTGAGGATGATGCCGAAATGCGCAACGGCGATGATGCTGTTATGGGCCGCAGTCAACCGGTCGACCACCGGGCGGGCGCGGGCGGCGGCTATGTTCCAGCTTTCGCCATTTGGGGCCATAATATCACCGGGTTTTTCCCAAAAATCGCGGCTCAATTGGGGATCGGTCTGTGCAACATCTGACCAATGCCG
>JGI20160J14292_10004577_pt1 | contig 10235 bp, 9 predicted proteins | sample COG_10_FD_14292 | JGI IMG/M metagenome (IMG submission 14292) | reverse complement strand
AAATCTTGTGAAATAAATGAAAAAAGTGATTATATTAAGTATTTAGATTTGACTGAAATCTTTGATGAAACTCATGATGTTGTTTATATAGACAAGGCACATTTAAATAATAAAGGTTACAAAATATTATCTGAAAGGATCTCAAATGAATTACAAAAACAATTTTTCTAAGATTCACAATAAAGTATTAGATTTTTATACAGATCTACCTTATAGATTTAAGATACTATGATGATGGAAAAAAAACCAAACTATTCAACTAACTTTTTATTTAAATTAAAAAAACTAATTAATATAATGTAAGACAATAATATGAACATTTTATTACTAATAATAGCTATTTTTCTAATCGCAGTACTATTTTATTTTTGGAAAAAAAATAAAGCGAAAGCTATCAAAGATGAAGGTGATAAACCACCTGATGATATCTATCCTTTATATTAACTATAAAGTATATTAAGACAGCTAATTAACAAAATAATATAGAAAAAAACTTAAGTATTTTATGGGTTTAGGAATAAAAGTAATACACTTAGCTTTAGAGTTATACAAAAATAATTATATTAAAGATCTTGAAAGTGTTATTGACATGGGAGATCAAGACTTGCATGCAGATTATAATTTATTATCAAAAGAACTAAATTTTCTAAATAAAAATGAATTAGAAAAAAGATTTGCTAGATCAAAATTTTTCCCAGAACGTCCTAGGGTTTCATCTTCAACATTCTGGCATTCTTTAGGTTTTAAAATTTGTGATAGGTTGGATATAGATAAAACAGATAGAGAAAAAAATGATATTTGTGATAATTTTTTACAAATGGATCTAAACTATCCTTTGGAAGATCAAGTAAAAGAACATAAAAAATACGATTTAGTAACTGATTTTGGTAATAATGAACATCCTTTCGATGTAGCAGAAACTTACAAAACTATGCATAAACTTTGTAAAAAATCAGGTTTAATGTTGATACACCAAAATATATACGGTGGTAATGGTTTTTATAATTTTGATGTAAGCGTTTTTGAAAGTATTGCTGCTGTAAATAATTACAGTATTTTATATTCTGCCTATACTGTTGATATAAAAAATAAGTACTTTTCTTTACCAATTGATAAAGACCTTTTGAATACAGTAGATTTTTCAAAAACAGGCGAATTAGGAGTTTTTTATTTATTTAAAAAAAATGAGGATAATAATTTTATAGTTCCTTACCAAGGTTCAGGAAAAAGCCTTGAAAACGAAGAATTCTTTTCAAATGTAATAAATAAAGACAATCTAATGCCCTCTAGGACCTATCTGCCTATGTCTTATGAAAAATTAAGTGGTAAAATGTTACTTAAATTTCTATTAAAAAAAATAAAAAATAAAATAATATGATCAAAGATTTAAAGTACATTGATACTTATTTAAGTGAATTTAAAAAACTAATTAGTTTTGATGAAAAAATAGTTAGAGATATTATTAAAATAAAAAAAATTTTAATTAATAAATCAAAAAAAAATAAAGTGTTAATTTTTGGTAATGGTGGAAGTGCTGCAATTTCAAGCCATGTAAGTGTTGACCTAACAAAAAATGCTGGTGTAGAGGCTATGAATTATAATGAGTCAGATTTAATAACTTGTTTTGCTAACGACTTTGGGTACGAGCACTGGATTGATAAAGCAGTAAATTATTATGCAAAGAAAAATGATATATTGATATTAATATCTGTTAGTGGGTCATCTCCAAATGTTGTAAATGCAGCAAAAAATGCAAAGAAAAATGGAATTAAACATGTTATAACATTAACAGGAAAAGATAAAAATAATCCACTTAAAAAAATTGGGGATACTAATATTTTTATTAATTCAAAATCTTATAATATGGTTGAAAATGCCCACCAAGTAATACTTTTGCTTCTTGTTGACTCAATTATACAAGATAAATCAAAATAAAAAAATTAGACTAAAATTAATTTTTAAATCCAATTAATAAAATTATTAAAGAAAAATTATTGAACAAGTAAATACTGATTCTTTTCTAAAAAAGTCGGAGAAATTCTTCCGTAGTATTTATTGTGTAATTTTAAAACTTCAAACTTATTAATATTATTAGGATGAGAACTAAAATGATTAATAAAATTTTTTGATGAACAATTATCGTCGAATATCTTAAGAAATTCTCTATTCAGTGTATCTTTTAAAGAGTCTTGAAAGTTTTTTCTTATGTTATCTAACATATCTAAAGCTAAATCCTTTATTTCCTCTTCACTAGGTTGAATTAATTTTACATTACATTTTATTAATTCAGAACTACTATCAAAGAAACCTAAATTTTTTTTAAATATTTCATTTATAGAAAGGTATCTTTTTTTCTCTAAACAATAATAATGACCAAAAATATTCATAAATTTTTTACTTGATAGTTTTAAAAAACATAAAGGATTAGATATAGAGGCTATAGGTCTTCTCATAATGAATGGGATTAAATCAATTCCCAAATCTGTTGTTAAACAAAACTCGCAATTGCTAAGTAAATATATATCTAAAAAGTCACTTCTATGTGGAGAAAAAGCATAATCAATTATCATTTCATTAGAACTTTGTATTTTATCTTTAGCGATATTTCCCATTCTGAAAACATAATACCCTCTTTTTGTTAGTTCATCAGCCGCACGAATGAAACTTTGAACATTGTAATCTCTATAACTCCATCTAATAGTGGTAGAAATATCTTTCTCTGAAGTAATAGTTTTTAAATATAAACTATCCCTAACATTTAAGCAGATAAATTTATCCTCTTTTTTAAGACCAAAATTTTTTAAAAGTTTTTGCTGTCCTAGATTAATTTCACTATCTTTAAATTTTAAGTTAGGCGACTTTTCGTCAATATGATTATCTATATCTCTATCAGCACCTGTAAAATGACTTTTTATAAGATGAAGACCAAAAAAATTACTTTTTTTTGATAAATATTTAAGAATTAAATAAAGTGGAAAAATAATAGTATTGGGAAATACAATTAAATTACGTTTCCACAATTTTCCTAAAAATTTATTACAAATAAAATTTTGATAGAATGCAATATCATAATATTTATGAGAAAACTCATCTAAGGATAGTTTGTGCAAATAATTATCTGTATTGCCTGCAAAATGACCTATTCTATTTGTAACTATCGAGTGGATTCGAATTATAATAAATTTTCTCAGTATTATAATTAATATTAAGAATAATGGAGATAATAGAAATACTAAAGCATATGTAGTGTATTTAAGGATTTTTTTTAAAAAAAACATTTTGGATTAATAGGCGTTAGTTTTGCTTAATAAATAAGCTCTTTAAGTTTTTTTCAAGATTTGAGTTGTTTAGATTAAAATCATTCCCCATATTTTGAGTGCTCATAGCAGCAGCTATTGATGAAAAAAGCAATGATAATTCAGGATTAATGCCTGATGCTAAACATAAAGAAAGTACTGTAAATAAGGTATCACCAGAACCAATAGTATCAATTGGCTTAACATCAAATGCTGGACAAAAGAATTTTTGATTATTTTTTGAAAATATTGTAGCTCCAAATTTTCCTTGAGTTACAACGAGATTTTCACAATTAAAGCTTTTTTTATATCTCATAACTAAATTATTTATATTGCTTTTTTTATCTCTTAATTCAAAACGTAGTTCACCTTCATTAACGCATAAAGTATTAACTTTTTTAAATTTTTTTAAATTATGAGAGCCAAAATTAAATGAATTTAATTGAGTATTTATAAAAATTTTTTTATGATTTTTTTGTAGATATTGAATTGTAGAATTTGAAATTTCTCCATGGCCATAATCTGCCAAAATAATCAAATCAACCTTATTTTTATACTCAGATATTTTTTTTATATAAAGGTTTTCCTCTTTTTCAGATAATGGTTCCTCATTAATATCATAAAAACCTATAATTTTGTTATTACGATAAAAGTCAACATATCTTAATTTTTTAATTGTTGGTGAGTTAGATTTTGTAAGCATTTCGTATTCAATATTTTTTGATAACATCTTTTTAATAAAACTTGCTTGAGAGTTTTTGACTCCAACATGAAATATGTGGTTGGTACTACCAGCTAATGATGACGATAAATTTGCAATATAGCCAGATCCACCTAAAAAGGATTTTTCTTCTTTTAACCTGTATACCATCATTGGGTCTTTGCCTGATCTACCTACAGAATCTGCAAAATTATATTTATCAATAATCATTTCACCAAGAACTAATGATTTTATGTTTTGTATTTTTTTTATTTCCAAAATTAAGTGAGAATAACTGTATTTGGATCTTATTTTGCCGAGATATCTTGAAAGATCGTCTTTATTTAAGTCTAAATTAGCTTCATTAATTATTTGACTAGAGCTTTGAGTGTTGTGCTCTACTGTAACAAACTTTCCTTTATATTTTTTAACTACATAAATTTCTTTCTTTAAATTTATGTCTATTTTTTTTTTATTTTTATAGTCCGGTCCTTTACAATAAATATCTGGTTTTACACTTTCAATTATCTTTTCTGCTGTTTCAAAATCACTTTTTAAAACTATATCGACAATTTTTAATTTTTTCAAGAATGCAATTCTTTGATTAATTTTAAAGACTGGTCTCAAAGGACCTTTATTAACATATTTATCATCAGTTACAGATATAACTAAAATATCTCCTAATTTTTTAGCTTGCTCGAAGTAGGTCACATGCCCAATATGTAAAAGATCAAATACACCATGGCATAAAACTATTTTTTTTTTTAATTTTTTATATTTTGAAAGCTGTTTATAAATTTTATTTTCCATTTTAAAATTGTTTTAATATTTTTTTAAATAATGTTCTATTTTTTTTTGTTTATGATTGAAAATTTTTTCATACTTTTCTGTATTTAAATGGAGTTTTAAACCTCTTTTTGCTTTTAAACCAATTAAATTAATAGAACATTTTTCAATTAATTTTTTTAGTTTAAAGTAACTATTTATTTTTTTTACTAACTCATATCTTGATATTTTATTTACAGACCTCAAGTGAAATATGCCACTTAAATCTTTTTTAATTAGATTATAAATAAATAAAGATAGATCATTTGTAAAAATAGGTGTGAAATATTCATCATGTGCATATTTATATATATATTTCTGATTCAAATTTTTTATCATATTGTTAAGTATAGAATTTTCATTTTTATTAATTCCAAAAACTTTACTGATTCTTACTATTAAATAATTAGAAGTTTTTTTTTGAATATATTCTTCCATTTTTAATTTTATTTCACCATATTTATTTATTGGATTTCTTTTTGAACTTTCTTTATAATTTCCTTTTATACCATCAAAAATAGCATCTGATGAAATATAAATAACTTTAATTTTTTTTTCTACACATTCATCAATAACTTTTTTTAATTTTACATACCCTATTTTATTTTCATAACTATAGTCTTTTTCAATATCATCTAATTTTTTACTACTACCACTCGCAATAATAATATGAGAAATTAAATTTAATTTTTTTACTTTATTAAAATTATCTTTGACAAGATTAAACTTTTGATAATTCTTTGTTTTATTTTTGAAGAAAGTTCCAATTACATCTAATTTTTTTTTTTTAAGATACTTAAATAAATTTTTACCAATTAAACCTGTTGCTCCTAAGATAAGAATTTTCTTTCTTTCAGATTTCTTCAATTGGCGTTTTAATGAGTTGATTGTTCTAGAGTTGGAATTTTTCCATCAAAAAATTTCTTACTTCTTTCATCCGTACCATATGCTTGCTCATCTGTTGTATCTGCACTTTTAACTTCAACTCCAGCATTTTGCCTAGTTTCTTTTCTCCAAACTTTAAGTTCATCCAGTGTTATACCAAGCATTTTTGCTATTTTTAAATGGTGATCTGGTCTACTTGCAGCAAAATTTATTCTATCCCACTCGTATGCTCTTTTAATCTGTAGCTCTGTAGCTGACCATTCTTCTGTATTTATAACACCTTTACCAAAGCCATAAAAATCTTCAGGTTTTAAATCTTTTGGAATTATTTCCATTCTTTTTGCATCTTCGTACATTTCAGTTCCCGGTAATGGTGTTGCTATAGAGAATAAAGAGTAGTCTAAAAGTCTGTCTTGATTAGTTATTTTATCTGCAAACTCAAAAGTAGTTAAAATATCATTCCATGTGTCCCCTGGCATTCCTATAATAAAATTTGAAGCAATTTCATCAAATCCATAGTTTCTCATTTCATTTAGTCTTATAATAGCATGATCAAGGTTAGTTGGTCTTTTCATTCTTTTGAATGTTTCTGGTGATCCTGATTCTAGTGAAATACTGATTTGATAACACCCAGATTCTTTCATCCAGAATAATAAATCATCTTTTCCCTTTTTTTCTTTAATTGTATGGGGCAGTGGTATGTGCCGTAAGTCTAAATTGTTAGATTTCCAAACTAAATCGTAACCCTCTTCTCTAAGTTTAGTTATACCTTTTAAAATATCTATGATTCTGTCTCTAGGAAGTAGTAGACTGTCATCCACAAAGATGATCTCTCTAATACCATGATTTTTAACAAGAGATTTTATTTCATCCAGAATACTACCTGGTGATCTTCTTTTTATTCCATCATTAATTGGGTTTCCATCTTTACCTGCTCCACAATAAGTGCATTTATAAACACAACCTCTTGATGTCATCAAAATTGTCATGGGTAACTGTCTAAACTGAAAATTCTGTGTATACTTTTGGCTCCAGGAAAATAGTTTTTTTGTATCATAATCGCTATAATCTGGAAAAGGTAAGTCATCTAAGTTTCTAACATTCCCAACTGATTTACGAGGATTATGTTTCCATTCTTTATTTTCATCTCTATAATGTAGTCCGTCTATATATCTGAGTGTAGTTTTGTTTTTTAACGCTTCCATAAGTTTTATAAGTCTTTCTTCACCCTCAGATATAACTATAAAATCAACATTATCATCCTCTTTTGCGACCTCAGGCGATATAGATGGATAAACTCCACCAAGTACAGTTTTTACATCAGAATTTGCTTTTTTTATAATTGCAAAAGTTTTATGGACTGCATCTCTATACTCAACACTCAAAGCACTTATTCCCACAACTTTACCTACTTTCTCTCTTAGGATGTCGTGAAGTTCATTTTCTGTCAAATTATTTGTATTCGCATCAACATGATTAACCGTATAACCATTTTTTCTTAAAACTGCAGTTAACAATCCTTCTGGGTATGGGATGTGATTCCAATATCTTCCCTCACCTTCTCTGTGCCATCTTGTATTAGGAATTACAAATGTAAAGTCTGCTCTAGTATTGTTGGACATACCATTTAGTTATATCATTTTTATAGTTAGTGCAACAGCTATAAGTAACACTTCTAGATGGATTTCATAAATTTTTTTGCCTCAAATACATCATTTTCATTTGGAGACCAATCAGCATATTTAGTTTTATTTTTAATGAAAGGTCCTTCAGTAGATTCATGAAAAATAAAAAATTTAGATCTTATTTTAAATGTATGAAATATTGAATTTGAAATTCTATAAAAAAAATTTGCATTTTTCTGACTACCTCCTAATCTTTCTTTTTTTAAAATTATACCTTTGTTATCAAAAAAAATAACATCTGCAGATCCCTCTATAACATGCAATGACTCAGATTTATCAATATGTTTATGAGGTCTAATATAAGTTTCTTTAGAAAGAATAATAATCATTTCATGAAGTTTACTTTTATCATTTTTATGCATACAGATTCTGGCACGTTTTCTTCTTGCAAATTTTACATTTTTTTTAAGAAAATTTATATGACTGGAGTTGATAAACTCTACTTTGTTTTTGGAATAAAAAACTTCATTATTTATTTTTTTTAAATCTATCATAATTATTTAAAGCTATATTTACTTTTATTATAAACAGAATAAAACTTAATTTTTGAATTAAGATTTTTGAATTTTGATATTATTTTTTTTTCACTTTCAGAATTAACACCTAATATTAATAATATTTTACTAAATTTTTTTAATTTTAAGGAATTTTTGATTTCTAAGTTAGAATTAGGTAAGAATAAACTCATCTTATTTTTATCATCATCAACAACTAAATCTACTAAATCATGTATCTGCATGATATTTAAAAAGGTACATGCCGCATGCCCAGTACCAAATAAACAAATTTTATATTTTTCTTTCTTAAAAAATTCAATTTTTTGCCTAATCTTTAATTTATCAACACTAAGTAAATTTGGATTAAAATTTATTTTAGGAATAATTAAGTTTATTTTTTTTGGGGGTGAATTATCTTTTTTTATTTTAGTTATAATGATTAGAACATTTTCATAAGAATATTTATATATTTCAAAATAAGTAATTTTCAAACCTTGGCCAATAAGCATTTTTTTTAAACTATTTTCAGTAAAATACAAAATGTGTTCTTCCCATATTGTTGTATAATCAGTAGATGAAAAAGATTCCTTACAATCAGGAACTTCAAAAATTAAGTATCCATCATGATTAACTAATTTTTTTAGAGATTGGATAAAATTAATAGTATTATAACTATGCTCAAGTATATGTCGCACAATTAAAACATCAGCTTTTTTGTTTCTTTTAATAATTTTATTAGTGTTAGCTTTTGAAATTTTATCTTGAATTGTCTCAAGATTTAGCTTTTTATTATTTATATTAAGGTCTTTTTTTACATCAAGAACCCAAGTTTTATTGTATCCAATTTTTTTAAAACGCTCTAAAGTTGAAATCTCTTTATAACTTACACCAGCAATTATTGAGCTTTTATTTATATTTTTCAAATTTGATATTGTTTTTACTAATTTATCTAGATGTTCTTCAGGTTCATTATAGTTAATCCAGTTATATTTGGGTCTTAATTGGCTTAATGGAAATGGATTATTCAATTGAACTAAGCTGCATTTTTTACAGATACCTATTTCTAAACTAAATTTTTTTTCTTTTTGATTTTTTTTTTTAAATTTGTGACAAACAGGAAAATTACCAAAACTAATAATTTTATTCAATTTTTTTTTACAAATTCTACAAGACATTAAGTTTATCTTTTAATTATTTCTAACTCTGGGAAGCAAACAATAAATGATCCTCCCATTTCTAAATATTTTTGATGATTTCGAATTATATTTTTTGAATGTACCCATGCTAAGATTACTAGATAGTCTGGAATTTTTTCATAAATAAAATTTGTCGGTCTCACTAAAATATGATCTCCAGGAGAATATTTTCCTTGTTTTTGAACGTTGTCATCAACTATATATTCTATCATACTACCAATTTGCATTTGTGTAATTAATGTTGTTCCACTTCTTGCCGCTCCAAAACCTGCAATAGTTTTTTTATTTTTGGATATATCTTCAAAAAGTGACTTAACTTTATTTTTTGTAATACTTAAATTTTTAGAAAAATTTTTTAATGTTTGAATTTGATCTATTTTTTTTTCTTGTTCTAAATTCAAAATATTTTCAACTGAACTATTTATCTTATATTTACCATTTTTAAATTGAACAACTCCAACTAATGAGCCTCCTTGAATATTATTTCTTGTAATATCAACTAATTCCATATCAAAACTTTCAAAAAAAGACTTAAGTGGTTTAATTGAGTGGTAAGAATGGTGTTCATGAAAAATGGTGCCTAATAAAACTTTTTCAATAACATCTAGTAGATAAGAAATTTCAAAAACAAAAATTGAATCTTCATTCATCATTATTTTAATTCCTTCCATGACTTCTTTCAAATCATCCATGTGAGCAAAAGCATTATTTGCTGTAACAATCTTAGCTTTTCCATATTCTTTAACAATATCTTTTGCTAAAGTTTTATTGAAAAACTTTGGTATTGTTTTTACTCCTTCATTTGATGCTTTTAATGCTATTTCATTAGCGGGATCAACTCCTAAAACTCTTAAGTTATAATCTTTAAAGAATTTTAATAATGTTCCATCATTACTACCTATATCAACAACTAGCCCTTCCTTAAGTGGTTGAAATTTTTTACAGATTTGATCGACATACTCTTTAAAGTGATTAACCAAACCTTTGGATCCTCCACTTGAATAGGTATAGTCACTGTATAAAAAATTTGGCTCCACTATGTCTAATAATTGAACATGCCCACAAACTAAACACATGTAAAGGTCAAGTGGACAAAGTAATTCTTTTTTATCTAATTCATTTTTATCTAAATATTTTTCAGCAACTGGTGT
>JGI20160J14292_10004575_pt1 | contig 10239 bp, 10 predicted proteins | sample COG_10_FD_14292 | JGI IMG/M metagenome (IMG submission 14292) | reverse complement strand
GCTTTTGAGGCTGCCGAGGCGACGGCTAAGTTGCAGGGCTTAGCCGTTTGGCGTCACCGTGATCCCGTGCCGCCATGGGTTTATCGTGGTGAGTCTGCTGACGTTGTGAGGAAGAACTAAGTGGAATCCCGCTTTCTTCACGCAGGCCTCACTGGTCCCTGTTATGCTGTTCGACGTATGCAAAGAACGTCCTATATAACTGTCACTTCCCACCCCAAAATGGTGTGGGCTAAACAATAAAAAAGCCCCCATAACATGCGTTACAGAGGCTTCTTACAAATTGTGGTGCCCAAGAGAGGACTCGAACCTCCACGCCTCGCAGCGCTAGTACCTGAAACTAGTGCGTCTACCAATTCCGCCACCTGGGCATCTCAGGAAACCGCGAGTATAGCACGCAAGTGAATCAAAAAATTATTCAAACAGAAGAGATAGAAGGCGTTGTGAGTGGCCACCGAGATGGCCATGGCTTCGTTATTTGTGAAGGGGCCCAGGCCGACATTTATTTGCCGCCGAACGAGATGCGGGCGGTCTTGCACCGCGACCGCGTTAAGGTGAAGCTAGGGCGCGTAGATAGGCGGGGGCGTTCTGAGGGGCGCGTGACGGAAATCGTTGAGCGCGCGAGCGAAACGATTATTGGGCGCCTTTTAAACGAGTCGGGTGTTTTCGTCGTCGCGCCAGAAGACAAGCGCTATGGCCAGGACATATTGATACCTAAGAACGCGGTCGGAGCAGCCGACCTTGGGCAGGTGGTCGTGGTTGAGCTCACTGAGCCGCCAGCGCTTTATGGACAACCCGTTGGCCGTATCAAGGAGGTGTTGGGTGAAATCGATGACCCCGGCATGGAAATCGAGATTGCCGTGCGCAAGTACAGCGTGCCCCATGTTTTTTCTGACGAGTGCTTGAAGTTGGCGAAAGATCTGCCGGAGAAGGTGCGTCCGGTAGACAAAAAAGAACGCATTGACCTGACCGATGTGCCCTTTGTGACGATTGACGGTGAGGATGCGCGCGATTTTGACGATGCGGTTTACTGTGAGCCCGCCAAGGTAGGGCGCTCCAAAGGGTGGCGCCTGTTGGTTGCGATCGCTGACGTGAGTCACTATGTGCAGCCAGGTAACGCGATCGACGTTGATGCGTTTGAGCGCGCCACTAGCGTGTACTTTCCGCGCCGGGTGATCCCGATGCTGCCGGAGAAGCTGTCAAATGGCTTGTGCTCGCTGAATCCCAATGTGGAGCGTTTGTGCATGGTCTGTGACATGCTCATAAACAAAGACGGTGACATTCACGGCTACCAGTTCTACCCGGCGGTCATGTTTAGCCATGCACGTTTGACGTACACCGAAGTGGCGACTATGTTGCAAAACACGCGTAGTCATGAGGCGTTGGCAAAGGCTGATGTCGTTCCGTATTTACTCAACTTGCAAGACGTTTACCGCGGGTTGATGCAGAGCCGGCAACGCCGTGGTGCGGTTGACTTTGAGACCGTTGAAACGCAAATGATTGCTGATGAACTCGGCCGGATCGAGCGTATCGTGCCTCGGGTTCGCACGGAGGCGCATCGCTTAATTGAGGAGGCCATGTTGGCCGCGAACGTGTGTGCGGCGGAGTTTATCGCGCAGAGCAAGCAGTCGGGATTGTTCCGTGTTCATGAGGGACCGCCGGCCCAAAAGCTAGAGGTGTTGCGTAACTATTTGCGCGCGATGGGGGTGACGGGAACGGTGAGTGATGACCCCAAGCCCGGAGAGTTTCAGGCCATTGCGCAAGCAACCAAAGACCGCCCGGAGGCCAAGCAGATTCATATGATGCTTTTGCGATCCATGCAGCAAGCCATTTATACGCCCATCAATAACGGCCACTTTGGCCTGGCGTTTGATGCGTATACGCATTTCACTAGCCCGATCCGCCGCTACCCTGATCTGTTGGTACACCGAGCGATTAAGGCGATTTTGGCGGGTAAAAAATATAGTTTGCCGGATAGCTTGCTCACGATGAAGCGGCCGCCCATGCGTAAAAAGCCAGCGGGCGCGGTGCCAGAGAAACCTAAAAAACCATTGACGGGGCAGAGCCTAGCCTGGGAAATGGCGGGCTTGCACTGCAGCGCGAATGAACGCCGTGCTGATGAGGCGAGCCGAGATGTCGAGGCGTGGCTCAAGTGCAAATACATGCGCGAGCATCTGGGCGAGGAGTTCACCGGGACCGTATCAAGTGTTACGAGCTTTGGCTTGTTTGTGACCTTGGATGCGATGTATGTCGAGGGCTTGGTGCACATCACAGAGCTGGGCGGTGACTTTTTCCGTTTCGATGAAATGCGCCAAGAGCTTCGCGGTGAGCGCACGGGCATACGTTACAGCTTGGGGTCGGTCGTGAACATACAGGTAAGTCGCGTCGATTTGGACGGTCGGCGCATTGACTTTAGGCTGGTCAAGCCCGAGCTTGAAGGCGCGAGTGGTGGGCGCTATGCCGATGCGGTGGACGCGAACGGCAATGGCTCGGGGGGGCGGAGCGGACACACCTCGCCGTCTGGTACGGCAGCCAAGTCCAGCAAACCCAGCAAACCCACTAAACTAAACAAGGGGGCAAAGCATGCAAGCCCTAAGCCGGCCGGAAGTCCCAAACCCAGTGCGGGCAAGGGCGGTAAGCAAAAGAGCCGACGCGGTGCGCGGTAGGCGCGTCGTCAGACAGGTTTAGATCATCTGGTTTTTTGGGAGTTTTTTGTGCAGCTTGTTTACTCGTTGTTTGATTTGCTTGCGTTTGCGCTGATTGGTGCAACATTGCTACGTGGCTGGATGATTGCCGCTGGACTGACGCTGGTGGTGCAACCGGGGCGTTTTGTGGTTGCGGTCACTGACTGGCTGGTGCAACCTTTAAGACGCATTTTGCCGGGTGGCATGTCGCTCGGGCGTTGGGATGGTGCGTGTGTGTTTGCCGCACTCATTTTGGCGTTAGCCTACGGTGGTTTGTGGACGGCCTTGTTGGTCTCTAATTCAGGCGCCCAAGTGGCGCTGAGCACGTGGATGCTGGCTATCCCTGTTGCGGCGCTGAAGATGCTGGCGCGGGTAGCGCTGCAAGGGCTTTTTTATCTGTTGCTGATGTACGCCGTGCTGTCATGGGTGCAACCGCAGTCGCCCGCCATGGGGTTCTTAGACCGTTTAATTAGCCCCGTGTTGCTGCCGTTTCAGCGAGCAATTCCCCGCATCGGCGGCATTGACCTCTCCGCCTTGGTGTTGATGCTCATCTTGCAGGTGTTACTGGGCTTGGTCGTTTAGCTGTTTAGCGATACCCAAAATGGCGCTGTCGTGTCCATGCAGTTGCCACAGCATCAAGCCGACTGGCAACTGTCCGGGCTCTTGGCAGGGAATGGTGATCGCGCAGCCGTCTAAGAAGTTAACAGTAGACGGGTTGCGAAGTAGCAAACGGTTGACACGCAAGTAAGCCTCTTCGTGCGCCGCACCCGGTGCCAAGTCGGCAAGCGCGGGCGCGACCATTGGGACGGTTGGGCTGATCATCGCGTCAACGCCCTGAAGTGCCGGTGCCAACTGAACCGCAAGACGCTTACGGGCAGAGAGCAGGTCCCAATAGTCCGCTGCAGAGACGTTTGCTGCCGTTTCAATTCGTGTCTTTACCCGAGGGTCGAAGGTCACACCGGGTGCTTTGAGGTTGTTTCGGTGAAAGGCGTAGGCCTCTACGGCGACCAAGGGCGCGCTAGACTGGCACGCGAGGACGTCGGCGAGCGCCGGTGTGGCGACCTCTACGAGCGTGATGCCTGCTTGTCGGAGCGTGCGCAAGGTGTTTTCCCAGGCGATACCCACACCCGCGTCCAAGTCATCAAGGTGCACGTGGCTGGGTATTCCCAGTCGGAGATGACTCACCGGCTTGGCCCAGTGGGCAACGGCTTGACCGCTCAACACTTGGTGGACGGCGATGGCTTGGTTGACGTCGCGCGTGATCGCGCCCACGGTGTCCAAACTGCTCGCTAAGGGGTAGGCGCCCGCCAGCGGGACCGCATTTTGGCTACTTTTAAAGCCAACGAGACCACACAATGCCGCAGGTATGCGCAGGGAGCCACCGGTGTCACTACCCAGCCCGATATCGGCCATACCGAGGCCCACACTCACGGCGGCGCCGCTGGATGAGCCGCCAGGGATTCGGGGGACTTCACGGTCAGCGGGGTTATGTGGGGTACCAAAATGTGGATTGATGCCAATGCCCGAAAACGCGAACTCCGTCATGTTGGTGCGCCCGATAGTGACCGCTCCGGCGGCCTTGAGGCGTTTGAGTGCGGGCGCATCTTGCGTTGCGGGCGCGCACTTGTTGCGGCTTGGGGACCCGGCGGTGGTGACCTGACCCGCAATATCAAATAAGTCCTTCACGGAAACGGTGGCTCCGAATAAGGGCGGCGTCGGGTAGGCGTGCTGGGTCAGGGCGTGCATGAGCTGCAGTCGGGCATCATCGGCATCGACGCGAAGCATGGTGTGCGCGCCACGGGGGTCATTTGTGGCCTCCAAGCAGGACTCAAGATGGGTAAATGCAGGGTGCTGGCTGATGTGCATGGCGGCGTTGTGGCAAGGGGTTGATCAAACGGTAGCTTAACGGGAAGCCATCGGACGCGCTCGCATACTTTATACCGAATTCTTGCTATAATCGACTGGCTTTGCCCATAGTGGGCAGTGCGTAATCGCGAAGGCACCCGCTTAGGTGTTGGCTTACATGGCGTCTTTTGGGTCGTATCGTGAGCTGATTTGGGTGTACTTTAAGACTTAACCTCAAGATAGGAAATATCATGGCAGTAACTATGCGTGAAATGCTGGAAGCCGGTGTCCACTTTGGTCACCAAACGCGCTTCTGGAACCCAAAGATGGCCCAGTACATTTTTGGCCACCGCAACAAAATTCACATCATCAACCTAGAGAAGTCACTTCCAAAGATGGAAGAGGCGCTTAAGTTTGTCCGTCAATTGGCGGCGAACGGTGGCAATGTGTTGATGGTCGGTACCAAGCGTCAATCGCGCGATACCGTGATGGAGGAAGCACAACGCGCTGGCGTGCCCTTCGTGACCCAGCGTTGGTTGGGCGGTATGTTGACCAACTTCAAGACGGTCAAGACGTCGATCAAGCGTTTGAAAGACATGCAGGTTCAGCTCGAAGGCGGCCTGGATCACATGAGCAAAAAAGAGCAGCTCACGTTTACACGTGAAATGGAAAAGCTCGAGCGTGATATCGGTGGCATTCAAAACATGCCGGCATTGCCTGACGCTATCTTTGTGATTGACGTCGGCTATCACAAAATCGCGATTTTGGAAGCGCGTAAGTTGGGTATTCCATTGGTCGGTGTCGTGGACTCCAACCACTCGCCCGAAGGTATCGACTACGTGATCCCCGGTAACGACGACTCATCCAAGGCCGTGGCGTTATACGCCCATGCCGTGGCTGATGCCATCATCGATGGTCGTGCAAACGCTAACTCAACCGTGGCACAAGCGGCCGCGACAGAAGGCGAAGACGAGTTTGTGGAAGTGGCTGACGGCTCTGCCGCCTAAAGCGCCCTGCTTTGTCTGCAAGGGGCTTATGGCCCCTTTTTTGTAACTGGTACCGAAGCTGACAAATGGCTTCCGTACGCAACGGAGAAAAAATATGGCTATTACCGCTGCAATGGTTGGCGAACTGCGCGCCAAGACCGACGCACCCATGATGGAGTGCAAGAAAGCCCTCACGGAAGCTGATGGCAACATGGAAAAAGCAGAAGAAATTCTGCGCGTTAAGTTGGGTAACAAGGCTGGTAAAGCGGCTACCCGCGTGACGGCAGAAGGTATTGTGGCCTCCTTCATTGAAGGCAAGCAAGGCGCGTTGATTGAAGTGAACTGCGAAACCGACTTCGTCACCAAGAACGAGAGCTTCTTGGCGTTGTGTAACACCGCCGCTGAGTTGGTGGCCAAGCACAACCCAGCCTCGGTTGAAGCCATGGGCGCGTTGCCCTGTGAAATCGACGGATTTGGACCAACGCTGGAAGATACCCGCAAAGGCTTGATCGGTAAGATTGGCGAAAACATGTCGTTCCGCCGCTTCAAGCGTGTCGATGGCACGTCTGTCACCAGCTATCTGCACAGCGGCCGTATTGGCGTATTGGTCGAGTTTGAAGGCGCTGAATCAGCCGCTCGTGATGTGGCGATGCACATTGCTGCCATGAAGCCGGTCGCGTTGTCATCTGCGGACGTTCCTGCTGAGCTGGTCGCCAAAGAGCGTTCAGTTGCAGAGGCGAAAGCCGCTGAGTCAGGCAAGCCTCCTGAAATCGTAACCAAGATGGTTGAAGGCTCTATTGCCAAGTACCTCAAAGAGGTGAGCTTGATGGATCAGGCGTTTGTTAAGAACGACAAGCAGACCATTGCGCAAATGCTGAAAGAAAATGCAACCACGGTGAGCGCATTCACGATGTATATCGTGGGTGAAGGTATCGAGAAAAAGGTGGATGACTTTGCAGCCGAGGTGGCAGCGCAAGTTGCCGCAGCAAAAGCGTCGTAATCTAGCTTTTCGCGATAAGCTAACGGCAAGGGGCTTGTCCCCTTGCACATCTAATTTATGAATCACTGATTGAGGAAATCATCATGGCGACTTTCAAGCGTATTTTGTTGAAATTGTCAGGTGAGGCTTTGATGGGTGATGATGCCTTCGGCATCAACCAAGACACCATTCGCCGGATGGCGAGCGAGGTCGTCGAAATTACCAAGATGGGCGTACAGGTCGCGCTTGTAATTGGTGGCGGTAACATTTTTCGTGGGGTTGCTGGTGGTGCGATCGGCATGGACCGCGCGACAGCGGACTACATGGGCATGTTGGCAACGGTGATGAACTCTCTCGCGTTGTCCGACAGCCTGGACAAGGCGGGTGCGACGTCACGTGTGATGTCTGCCATCAGCATTGAGCAAGTGGTTGAGCCTTACGTACGCCCCAAGGCACTGCAGTATCTTGAGGAGGGTAAGGTGGTGATTTTTGCGGCAGGCACTGGTAATCCGTTTTTTACAACGGACACCGCCGCTGCGTTGCGCGGCGCAGAGATCGGTGCCGAGGTGGTCTTGAAGGCAACCAAGGTCGACGGCGTCTACACCGCAGACCCAGCAAAAGACCCCGCGGCAACGCGTTACACGACACTCACATTTGACGAGGCAATGATGCGTAATCTGCAAGTGATGGATGCGACTGCCTTCGCGTTGTGCCGTGACCAGAATTTGCCCATTAAGGTTTTTAGTATTTTGAAAGAGGGTGCACTCAAACGTGTCGTTTTGGGTGAAGACGAGGGCACATTGGTGCACCTGTAATCGCTGATTTAGGAGATTTATATGACGGCTCTGGCAGAGATCAAAAGCAATGCTGAACACAAAATGACGCAATCGATTGAGTCATTTAAGACGGCTTTACAGCGTGTGCGTACGGGGCGACCTTCCCCGTCGCTCTGGATGTAGTTGAGGTCGATTACTACGGCTCTTTGGTGCCGATTTCGCAGGTGGCGAACGTGAGTTTGCTGGATGCGCGTACGTTGGGCGTGGCACCTTGGGAAAAAGGTATGGGTGCCAAAATTGAGAAGGCGATTCGTGATTCCGATTTGGGGTTGAACCCCGCGTCGCAGGGTGACTTGATTCGCGTCCCCATGCCAGCAATGACAGAAGAGCGACGCAAAGAGTTGACTAAGCTCGTGCGTAACGAAGGTGAGAGTGCCAAGATAGCGATTCGCAACCTGCGTCGCGATGCGAATGAAGCCGTTAAGCGGTTGGTAAAAGACAAAGAGGCGTCCGAAGATGATGAGCGACGTTCGCAGGAAGAAGTTCAAAAAGTAACCGATAAATTTATCGGCGAGGTCGACAGTTTGGTGACCTCTAAAGAAGCCGATATCATGGCGGTTTGAAGTCACTAAAGGGCGCCCGAAACGGCGCCCTTTTTTCTAAGGGCTGTGCGCCAGAAAAAATCTCTCTCACATGCTGATCCCACGAATTATTACTGCCATCGCGTTGTTAGCGGTGCTGTTACCCGCCTTGTTTGCGGGGACGCCGCAGCCGTTTGCGTTGGTGACGTTGTTGCTCATCGTTGCAGGCTGTTGGGAGTGGGGTCGTTTGAATGGCTTGTCATCGCAGGCCGCACTCTTGTCGGGTGTGGTGGTAGGTGGTTGTCTGGCCGCGGCTTGGTGGCACGGCAGCGTGGAGGCCTTGGCGGGTAGTGGCGTGATGCCTGCGGCGCTTGAGCGAGCCACTTGGTTGGTGGTCACCACGGTTTGGGTTCTTGGGTCCGCTTATTTGATACGCGCGGGTGTGGGACAGTGGACCAACGTTGCGCGGCCGTTGCGACTGATTCTGGGCTGGCTGCTGCTGGCTGTAACGTGGTGGGCCATGGCACGGGCGCGTGTCGTCGGCATCAATTTCCTATTGTCCCTGATGGTTCTGGTTTGGGTCGCCGATGTGGCCGCCTACTTCGGTGGCCGTGCATGGGGTAACCGAAAGTTAGCAGCCAGCATCAGTCCTGGTAAGACGTGGGCGGGTGCCTACAGCGGGCTCGTCGGGGTACTGGTTTTGGCTGCCGTTTGGATGCAGGTTGATCACTATGGGTGGGTCGACAGCCCCAGCGTGTTCTCTGTTTTGTACGATCGCCATCCGGTTTTGATGGTGGTTGGTGTCCTGTTTTTGGTGACGATGGCGGTTGTTGGCGATCTGATGGAGTCTTTGGTTAAGCGCAGTGTGGGCGTCAAAGACTCGAGTGGCCTCTTGCCAGGCCATGGTGGGGTGTTGGATCGCGTGGATGCCTTGCTCCCCGTATTGCCGATGGGCATGATGTTGGTGACGGTTTAAGTGATGGAGAAACCTGTGGCAAGCATTACCGTTTTGGGCTCAACGGGCTCGATTGGAACCAACACGCTCGATGTGTTGGCGCGCCACCCTGAGCGGTTTAGTGTCTATGCGTTGACCGCTGCACGACAAGTCGACCTGCTGCTGGCCCAGTGCCTGCGTTTCAACCCGACGTGGGCGGTGATGACGGACCCCGATGCCGCCAAACAGCTGGAAGAGCGCCTAGGCGCTGAAGGCTCGCGTACGCGGGTTGCCAGCGGCGCCGATGCGTTGGTGGAGGTGGCGCAACACGAGCGTGTTGATATGGTGATGGGTGCCATCGTTGGGGCGGCGGGCTTACCGCCGTGCCTGGCTGCGGCGCAAGCGGGTAAGCGCTTATTACTGGCTAATAAAGAGGCCTTGGTCGTGGGCGGCGATTTCTTTATGTCCGCAGTCCGCCAAGGGGGTGGACGGTTGCTCCCCATTGACAGTGAGCATTCTGCTATTTTTCAGTCACTGCCGGAGGACCCTGAAACATGGGAGCGGCGAGTGGAAAAAATCATATTGACCGCATCTGGAGGACCTTTCCGGACCCGAGATATCGCCACTTTTGCCGATATCACGCCCGAGCAAGCGGTCGCCCATCCCAATTGGGTGATGGGTAGAAAGATATCGGTCGACTCTGCAACGATGATGAACAAGGCCTTGGAGGTCATCGAGGCCCATTACCTGTTCGGATTACCCGCCAGTCGCTTAGAGGTTGTGATCCACCCGCAGAGCATCATCCATTCCATGGTGCAGTATCACGATACGTCGGTGGTGGCACAGTTGGGCACAGCGGATATGCGCGTGCCCATTGCCTACGGCCTGTCGCACCCTGAGCGTGTTGTCTCCGGTGCATCGCCGCTGAGCTTTGACGCCCTGACTGGGCTCACCTTTGAAAAGCCAGACCCGCGCCGCTTCCCCGGGCTGGGGCTTGCCTGGGCGGCACTAGAAGGCCGTGCGGGAAGCACGGCGGTGCTGAACGCTGCGAATGAGGTGGCGGTAGATGCGTTTTTAAATCGGCGTATTCGTTTTGATCAAATTCATGTGGTGAACCAAGAAACGTTGTCGTCGTCTTGGGATGGCGAGACGGACTCGCTAGAGGCCTTGTTAGCTTTGGATGGGCAGGCGCGGCAGCGCGCTGCCTCCGTGGTCTCGGCGTTGTAAACACACGATGTTGACCGTACTCGCTTTTGTCGTGGGCATGGGGTCGCTGATCGCGTTCCATGAGTTCGGACACTTTGCTGTCGCGCGCCTTTGTGGCGTGCGTGTGCTGCGTTTCTCTATCGGTTTTGGCCGTCCGATTTATCGTTGGCAGCGGGATCCGAGCGCAACGGAGTTCGTGCTGTGCCTCTTGCCGCTGGGGGGGTACGTGCGAATGCTGGACGAGCGAGATG
>JGI20160J14292_10004571_pt1 | contig 10251 bp, 9 predicted proteins | sample COG_10_FD_14292 | JGI IMG/M metagenome (IMG submission 14292) | reverse complement strand
TTAAATGCTTTTTTGAGCTCTTTAACATCTGCAAGATCTGCTAAAATTCTCATTTCAATTTGATTGTAATCTGCTGAAATTAATAAATGATCTTTTTTAGCAGCAAAAGCTTTTCTAATATCTTTTCCATCTTCAGACTTTATTGGAATATTTTGTAAATTTGGATCACTGGATGCTAATCTGCCAGTTGTAGTTGCTGCTAATAAAAAAGAAGTGTGTACTCTTTTCGTTGTAGGATTAATATGTTCTGGAAGGGAGTCTGAGTAAGTATTTTTTAACTTTGATACTTGTCTCCAGTCTAAAATTAGTTGTGGAAATTCATGCCCTTTAAAAGCTAAATCCTCTAAAACACTTGCACTTGTTGCAAAACTTCCCTTTTTGGTTTTTTTTAAACCTGCAATTTTAAGATCATTATAGATTATTTCTCCTAATTGTTTTGGGGAAGCAATGTTAAATTCCTTTTTGGAAATTTTAAAAACTTTTTTTTCTAAGTTTTTAATTTTTTTTTCAAATTTCAAAGAAAGTGATTTTAGAAATTTACTATCTACTTCAATTCCTTCCATTTCCATAAAAGCAAGAATTTTTATTAATGGTTTTTCAAATATTTCATAAATATTAACCATTTTTTCTGACTTCAAATTTTTAATAAGTTTTTTGTATAATCTAAAAGTTATATCGGCATCTTCAGCAGCATAATCTTTGGCTTTATCAATCTCTACATCACTAAAATTTATCTCTTTTTTTCCAGTTCCAACAATCTCTTTAAAAGAAATTGTTTTGTGGCCTAAATGAATTTCAGATAGTGTGTCCATGTTGTGTCTATTTTTTCCAGCATCCAATACATATGACATAAGCATTGTATCTTCCATTGATGAAATTGTTATTCCCTGTTTATATAAAACTATAAAATCAAACTTAATATTTTGACCAATCTTTTTAACACTAGGGTCTTCTAATAAAGGTTTTAGTTTTTTTATGACAATTTTTTTATCAATACATTTTGATGATTTATGTCCAATTGGAATATAACAAGCTTTACCAATCTTAGAACATAAAGAAACACCTACTAAATCTGCTTGATGAGGATCTAAAGAATTTGTTTCAGTATCTACCGCAACCTCTCCTGCTTCTTCAGCTTCTTTTATCCATTCATCAATTTCGTCAGAATTTTTTATTAAATGATAATTTTTGTTATTAATTGTCTGCTGCTTCTCTGGTGATTTTGACTCATTGGGTGTACCTGATAATTTAGGTTCACCATATGCAGAAATGACTGAACTTAAAAGTCGGTTAAACTCCATCTCTCTTAAAAATGCATAGAGCTTATCTTTGTCTATTTCTTTTAACTTAAATTCATCTAACTCTCTATCAATTGGAGCATCTTTCATTAAAGTTACAAGTTGTTTGCTAATTAATGCTTTGTCTTTATTTTCAATCAAAGTTTCTCTTCTTTTGTTTTGTTTTATTTCACCAGCTGATTTTAAAAGTTTTTCTAAAGTTCCATACTTATTGATTAATTCTGCAGCCGTTTTAACACCAATTCCTGGTACACCTGGAACGTTATCACTACTATCACCAGCAAGAGATTGTACGTCTATTACTTTTGAAGCATCCACTCCAAATTTTGTTTGGATATCTTCTTCTGAAATAAATTTATTTTTCATAGGGTCAAAAATACGAACCCCTTTTTTATATAATTGCATCAAATCTTTATCTGATGAAACGATAGTAACTTTAGCACCTTTCTTGAGTATTTTTTCAACGTATGTTGCAATTAAATCATCTGCTTCATAGTTGGGTAAATCTACTGAGGGTAAATTAAAAGCTAATACTGATTTTCTGATATACTCAAATTGAGGCGCCAAATCATCAGGAGCTTCTGAACGATTGGCTTTATAATCGCTATAAATATCATTTCTAAATGTCTTTCTTGCAGAGTCGAAAATTACTGCAAAATGAGTTGGTTTTTGTAAATTTTGATCAGATTTTGAATCTTCAAGTAATTTAAAAAGCATACTACAAAATCCACTTACAGCTCCTGTTGGCAATCCATCACTTTTTCTAGTTAATGGTGGTAGTGCATAATAAGCTCTAAAAATATAACCTGAGCCATCAATAAGGTAAAAATGATCTGTTTTTTGAATTTTATCCATTAAAATATCATTAAATATTACAGGCGTATTAAAATCTGTATATAAAAAAATTTACTTTTTTTTGATCGTTAATTATGTCTAGATTATTTTAAAGTTTGATAGTATCATTCTTTTTATGGAGTTAACCAAAAACATATCTCAAACTAAATTAATAAAAACGGTCTTAGCAATAATACTTGGATCTATAGCACTGACAATTTCAGCTAAAATTAAAATACCTTTTTATCCCGTTCCAATGACTATGCAAACATTTGTAGTTTTATTTTTAGGTGTTAGTCTTGGATACAAAATTGGACTTGCAAGTATAGGTTTATATTTGTTTGAAGGGATTTTAGGTTTGCCTGTTTTTTCAAATTCCCCAGAAAAAGGTGTTGGATTAGTTTATTTTACAGGTCCAACTATGGGATATTTAATAGGTTTTTTAACTGCAGGATATTTAGCTTCAAAAATAAATAGTAAAGATAATTTTTTGATGGTTTTAGTTAAGCTTACAGTAGCTACTTCAACAATCTATATATTGGGATTATTATGGTTGGGAACTCTTATTGGATGGGACAAACCAATTATAGCATTAGGAGCCAAACCATTTCTACTTGCAGAAATTTTTAAAGTAGTACTTTTAGCTTTAGTAACAAAACAAATTATAAAAATTAGAAGTTTTATCTAGGCGATCTTTTAGAGAGAATTCTTTGCAGAGTTCTTCTATGCATTTTCAATCTTCTTGCAGTCTCAGAAACATTTCTATTACATAATTCAAATACTCTATGTATATGTTCCCATTTCACTCTATCTGCAGACATTGGATTTTCTGGAGGAGCAGCTTTTTTTGCAGGATCTGCAAGTAATGCCTTTTCAACATCTTCTGCATCAGCTGGCTTAGCAAGATAATCAATGGCACCCTCTTTGATGGCTGCTACTGCTGTTGGAATGTTTCCATAACCTGTCAGCATAATTATTCTGCTTTCATTATTTGAATTTTGAATTTCTTTTACAACTTCTAGTCCATTGCCATCCCCTAGTCTTAAATCTACTACAGCAAAACCCGGTTTTTTTGCTTTAACAGAGTCTACCCCTTTTTGTACACTTTCTGCTTGAGTAACTTCAAAACCCTTTTTTTCCATTGCTCTAGCAAGTCTTTCTCTGAACGGATTATCATCATCAACTATAAGTAGAGATTTATTCTCAAAATCGTTGATATTTTTAAGGACTACTTGTTCTTTCATAGATCTAATATGGTTATTAGCTCAGATAATTCAATGCCTATTATTTGCTTTACATTGTTAATCTATAGCCTTAATAGGAGGAAATTTTAAAGTTTTTTAGCAATAAAAAGCTTTTTTTTATTAAATTTTTTTTTGGAGGCATTTTAAATGCAAAAATTTAAATCAGTTGAACAAATAATAAATCAGCTGAAACCTGAAAAACCGATATACTGTATAAGAAAGAATTCTATTCGTTCTGCAGTAAAATATTTCAACAAAAATTTCCCTGGCAAAATTTTATATGCTGTGAAGACAAATCCACACCCTGCAGTAATCCAAACAATTATAGATAGTGGCGTTGAACAATTTGATGTCGCTTCTATAGAAGAAATTAAAAATATTAGAAATTTTAGCCAAACAGCAAAATGTTCATACATGCATACGGTTAAAAGCAGAGAGAGTATTAAAGAAGCTTATTTTAATTATGGAGTTAAAACATTCTCATTGGATACGAAGGATGAGTTAATAAAAATAATTGAAAGCACAAATAATGCAAAAGATTTAGAATTGTTTGTAAGAGTTGCAGTTTCTAACGAACATGCTGAAATTGATTTATCAAAGAAATTTGGTGCATTGAACTCTGAGGCTGCAGGATTATTAAGATTAGTAAAACAACATGCAAAAAAAATTGGACTGAGCTTTCATGTTGGGTCACAATGCATGCATCCAATTTCGTACTCAAAAGGAATTAATGAAATTGGAAATATAATTAAAAAAACAAAAATTTTACCTGATTACATTAATGTAGGTGGAGGGTTTCCAACAATTTATCCTGACTTAGTACCTCAATCTATGGATAGTTATTTTAATGAAATTAAAAAAGGATTAGATAACTTAAAACTTGAAAAGTTGCCTGAAATTATTTGTGAACCAGGAAGAGCCTTGGTTGCAGAAAGTGGCTCCACAATTGTAAGAGTTAATTTAAGAAAAAAACAAAAACTTTATATAAATGATGGTACTTATGGAACTCTGTTTGATGCAGGAACACCAAATATAGTTTTTCCATCTAAAATGATAAAAGATAATTCAAATAAAATAATATCAAAAAAACTGACTGCTTTTGATTTTTTTGGACCCACATGCGATAGTATGGATTATATGAAAGGTCCTTTTCTTCTTCCTAATAATATTAAGGAAAATGATTATATTGAGCTTGGCCAATTAGGTGCTTATGGTTTAACATTTAGAACCCAATTTAATGGCTATTATTCAGATGAAATCTTTGAAGTAGAAGATAAACCAATCATGACAATGTATGACAAAGACATTAACAAAGCTACTTTGGTTGCTTAATGTCAGATCATAAAAACCCAGGTCATAATAGTAAAAAAGACTTCTTAAAAAATCCTGTTGAACATATTGATATCACTTCGTTCGACTCTCGAAAAATAATTTCTTCAATGGAGAAAATGTCTTTTGTATCAAGAGAAACAGCTAATGCGGCAAACATATATAACGACATGTTGAAAGATAAGGAATGTACAATATTTTTAACACTAGCAGGCTCAACATCAGCTGCTGGATGCATGAATATTTATAAAGATTTAGTAAAATATAATATGGTTGATGCAATTGTTGCAACTGGCGCTTCAATAGTAGATATGGATTTTTTTGAAGCACTTGGATTTAAACATTATCAAGGTTCACAATTTCAAGATGATACTGAACTTAGAAATAATTACATAGATAGAATTTATGACACTTACATCGATGAAGAAGAGCTTCAAATGTGTGATAAAATTATTTGTGATATTGCTGATACTTTAGAACCAAGAAGTTATACATCTAGAGAATTTATTTATGAGATGGGCAAATATTTAAAGAAAAATTCAAAAAAGAAAGATTCTTTAATTGAAACAGCTTTTGATAATAATGTACCAATTTTTTGTCCAGCATTTACAGACTCAAGTGCTGGTTTTGGATTAGTAATTCATCAAGAAAAAAATCCAAAAAAACATATGACTATAGATTCTGTAAGAGAGTTTAGAGAATTAACAGAAATAAAAATTAAATCTAAGGGGTCAGGCCTTTTTATGATTGGCGGAGGTGTACCAAAAAATTTTATNCAAGACACTGTGATTTGTGCTGAATTATTAGGTAAAGAAGTTGATATGCACAAATATGCTGTACAAATTACTGTAGCCGATTCAAGAGATGGTGCTTGCAGTAGTTCTACTCTAAAAGAGGCAAGCTCATGGGGCAAAGTTGATATTACAAAAGAACAAATGGTATTTGCAGAAGCAACAAGTGTATTACCCTTAATTGCAAGTGATGCTTATCATAAAGGTGAGTGGAAAAATCGAGCTAGAAAAAACTTCACAAAAATTTTTGAGTAAAAATTGAAATATCTTTCAAATAAAAATGGATTTCTAGGAATTGATAATAAAGTCAATTTTAAAGAAAAAGTTGTAATAGTTCCTTTTGGTTTAGAAAAAACAGTTAGTTATGGTGGGGGAACCAAAAATGGACCAAAAGAAATTATCAAAGCTTCTCATCAAGTAGAACTATATGATGAAGAATTGAATTGTGAACCGTATAAAAAAATAGGCATTAAAACTTTAAAACCTTTTAAAATAGATAAAGATATTAAAAAAGCACTCTCTAAAATGTCTAAAATTAATAAGGAAATTTTAGATAAAAAACTTTTTCCAATGACCTTTGGAGGTGAACACTCAATTACACCTGGATGTATTGCCCCTTTTGTAAAAAAATATAAAGATATTTGTCTTCTACACTTTGATGCTCACGCAGATTTAAGAGAGAGTTATAATGGAGAGAAATTTTCTCATGCCTCAGCAATAAAAAGATGTTTAGATTTTCCAAATGTCTCTTTAATCTCTTTTGGTATAAGAAATATATCTGAAAGTGAAATTCCTTTTTTAAAGAAAAACTCATCAAGAATTAATATTTTTTGGGCAAAAGATAAAAGTAAATGGAATTTAAATAAATTTAAGAAATTAATAAAGAATAAAACAGTTTATCTTACGTTTGATGTTGATGGACTAGACTCAAGTATAATGCCTGCAACTGGAACCCCAGAACCAGGTGGATTATTATGGGATGAAACATTAAATATTATTAGAATTGCAGCAAAAAATTCAAAAATTGTTGGTGCTGATATTAATGAATTATCACCAATAAAAGGTTTTAATTCCTATAACTTTCTCGTAGCAAAGTTAGCTTACAAAATTTTATCCTACAAATTTTTGTACTAAATTTAAATTGGCTTACTAATTTTAAGTAAAATTCTAAAAGGTATCAACATTACTAAAGATACAAATAATTTTACTGCTAAATCACCTAAAGACAATGTTATCCAAGGAACTCCTGTTGCATAAAACGATATTGAAAAAAATAAAAAAGTATCAACTGTTGAGCCAATAAAGGATGAAGTCAAAGGTGCAATAAACCACTCTTTTTTTCTTAAACGATCAAAGATTTGAATATCTAGTAGTTGTGCTGTGATAAAAGCAACTCCAGATCCAATTGCTATTCTTATTGAAATTAAATCTGCAAAATCAGTTGAGAANAAAAGAGTNAAGATTATTCCTATAAAAAATCCTATATANACAATTTTTCTAGCTACAAACTTACCATAAAATCTATTGGCNAAATCTGTAATCAAAAAAGCTATTGGATAACTAAAAGCTCCATACGTAAGGATTTCACTTAAGCCATAATAGTTTATTGGAAATTGTACTAGATAATTAGAAGATAAAACAACTACTCCCATCAAAATTGATAGGGTAATAAATAGTTTGCTCATTAAGCAGATTTAGCTACAGGCTTTTTCTTAAAAGGAGATTTTATTAGTATGCTTTTTTTTAATTTTTTTAATCTTGGAGATAAATTTTATTTTAACAGCTTTAAGAAATTCATCAAAACTACCTTTTTTATCAACAGATCTAACACCTGAATTGCTGACTGTTAGTTTTAAACTTCTCTTCATTAGTTCACTTGTGAACTTTACTTTTTTTAAATTTGGCAAAAACCTTCTTTTGGTCTTGTTGTTAGCATGACTAACATTATGACCTTTCATAGGGATTTTACCGGTTAATTCACATTTTTTTGACATAATAATAGTGCCTATATAAGGGGAGATCAGTAAAGCGTCAAGTTTAATACATTTATGATAGAGTTTTATTTCCTACAATTTCAGTATAATTTTTAATACCATCTCTAATAAATAATTCTTTTAGCTCCTTTTTAATAATTCCAGCAATATTTGGGCCTTTGAAAACCATTCCTGTATAAAGTTGAATAAAATCTGCTCCAGCTAAGAACTTATTATAAGCTGTTTGACCAGAGTCAACTCCACCAACACCTATTATTTTAATTTTCCCTTTTAATAATTTGTAAAATCTATTTATTAAAATATTAGATTTTTCTTCTATAGGTTTTCCAGACAAACCACCTTTTTGATGTCTTTGAATATTACTAAGTTTGTCTCTGGTAGCCTCTGATGTGTTTGAAACAATTATTGCTTTTATTTCATGCTCTAAAAGAATTTCAGAAATTTGGCTCACTTGATCTTCACTTATGTCTGGTGAAACTTTAACAGCAATAGGAATATTTGAATTTAAATTTTTCTTTTCTTCCATGATGGATTTGAGCAGATCTTGTAGTTTATTTCCTTCATGAAATGTTCTCAAATTCTCAGTATTTGGGGATGAAATATTTATTGTTATATAGTCTGCATCATCATAAAAAGTCTTTAATCCAATTAGATAATCATTCAATCTATCACTGGAGTCCTTATTAGGGCCAATATTAATACCTAATAATCCTAATTTTTTATTTCGCTTGATACGATCTTTAACAATTTCAGCACCATGATTATTAAAGCCTAGTCTATTAATCAAAGCTTCATCCTCTACCAATCTAAATACTCTTGGCTTAGGATTACCATATTGTTTTAAAGGAGTAATTGTTCCAACTTCGACAAACCCAAATCCTAACTTAAATAATGCATTATATACCTCAGCATTTTTATCAAACCCAGCTGCCATTCCAATTGGATTATCTAAATCTTTACCAAAAATTTTTGTTTGAAATATTGAGTCATTTTTATGTTCATCAAATACGTTTGGAATTAAATTAAATTTTAACGACTTGATTGCTAGAGTATGTGCTTTTTCTGGATCTACTTTAAATAATAGTGGTCTTAGTTTAGAAAACATTATTTTAATTTATTCATTAACAACTCAGTAGTTTCTTTTACACCAAAAAAACTAATAAAAAATCCCATTCGAGGTCCATTTTCATCTCCAAAAACAACCTCATATATCAATTTAAACCAATCTCTTAGATTTTCAGCATAACCATTTTCTTTTCCTGTTGAATAAATCAAAGTCTGAATATCTTCTGGTGACATTTCATCAGTACATTTTTCAAGAGTTTTAACCAATGCTTCAAGTGCTAATCTTTCTGACTGATTTGGTGTTTTATATTTTTTTTGAGCTTTAATTACATCATTAAAATATTTTATTGCATAACCAACTAATCCATCAAAGATTGGAAAATTTGCTTCGGAAATATCTGGTTTATATTTCTTAACAAACTTCCACAATAAATCCTTACTGTCAGCATTGCTTGTCTCAACTAGATTGAGCAACATTGAAAATGTCATAATCATTTCTTCCTTTGGAATATTGCCATTGTGAACATGCCATACGGGATTCATCAATAACTGTAGCTCATTTTGTTTTTTAGATTTTTCAATACAATCTAAATAGTCATCAACTGCTTTAGGAACTATTTCTTTATATAGTTTTTTTGCTCTTTTTGGATTTTGATACATATACAAAGATAAGCTCTCTGGTGAAGCATATTCTAACCATTGGTCAATTGTAATACCGTTACCTTTTGATTTTGAAATTTTTTCACCCTTTTCGTCTAAAAATAGCTCATAGGCAAAGCCAGAAGGGTTTTTCTTTCCTAGTAAATTTATTATTTTTGTAGATAAAATTGCGCTTTCTATCAAATCCTTTCCATACATCTCAAAATCAATATCTAAAGCGTACCATCGCATTGCCCAGTCAACTTTCCATTGTAATTTACAATTTCCATCTAAAATACTTGTCTCTAATTTTTTTCCTTTATTATCAAAAATAATATTTGATTTTTCTTTATCAATTTCGATTACTGGAATTTCTAAAACATGTCCTGTCTCAGGACAAATAGGCAAGAAAGGACTATAAGTTTGTTGGCGCTCTTTACCTAGCGTGGGAATTATAATATTCATAATGCCCTCATAATTTTCTAAGATAATTTTAAGTGTAGGATTAAAAAATCCACTTTTATAAAGTGATGTAGAGCTCTGAAAATTATAATTAAATTTAAAACTATCTAAAAAATTTTTTAACATTTCATTGTTGTGTTCACCAAAGCTATCAAATTTTTCAAACGGATCAGGAACTTGGGTTAGTGGTTTATGAAGATTATCTTTTAACAATTCTTGATTAGGAACATTATCTGGCACTTTTCGTAAACCATCCATATCATCAGAAAATGTTATGATTTCAGTTGGAAAATCAGATAATTGTTTTAAAGCATTTACCATCATTGAAGTTCTTGCAACTTCACCAAATGTTCCTATATGTGGAAGACCACTAGGACCATATCCTGTTTGAAGAGTAATTTTGCCTTTTTTTTCTATGAAACTTTTTCTCTCTCTAAGTAATTTTTTCGCTTCAACAAAAGGCCAAGCACTAGTTTTATCTAAATTTTCTTTTTTTATCATGAATTATGCTTCTAAAAATCTTAAATCAGTGATTTTACTAATTCTTATAGAGTTGAAATTTATTTACCATAAAATAATGTTCTTTCAAAATGTC
>JGI20160J14292_10004563_pt1 | contig 10259 bp, 15 predicted proteins | sample COG_10_FD_14292 | JGI IMG/M metagenome (IMG submission 14292) | reverse complement strand
CTAAACCGAGTGTATTATGGATAATGATTCCACTATTATCTTCAACCTCAGAAACTCTCTTGAATGTAGTTCTCAATGGGTATTTACCTACGAGTTGTTCGAGNGCTTTTTGTTTTGTCTGTGTCATAAACTGTTCCGAGTAAATCTGAAGATAATCACTCGTGATCCTCTCTATGACCTTTCCACCCATGAGTAAATCTACGTGTTCGATGAGAGCGTGTCCTACTGACTCGATATATACCATGTTCTGATCGAGTTGTGGAAGTTTACACTTAAGGCTCACGGTCTGTAAAAGATCTCCTTCGTTCTGTGGAATTTTGAATCGCACCTTTCTCCCGAATGCTGCTTCACTTTCAGGGTCTATGTCTACATACTGCCTTGAAAAATTGGAATGTTTTTTGAATTTTTCTAAAAAGTATGTGTAGTCTGGGTTTATCGTGAAATACTTTTCTTGTGGTCCAGTTGCTTCCAATTGGAGTTTACCAGCCATTCCTATTATATCCACCTAAAATATTAATCCTGCTAAACCACTCTGTATCCTTAACACGTTATAGTTTACTGCGTATACTCGTGTATTATTTGAGTCTGTGGTGTTCAATGGATTAATTTTGATTCTCAAGAGTTTATGTGCTATACGACTCATGTTTACTTGGCCAGTTGGATAATGTACCTCAGGTTTCAATGAAAAGGAATACATCCCAAACTTAGATGGTCCAAATGTAAATGATTGATCAGCAAAAATACCTCCCAGATTATATTGTTTATCGAGGGGTGAGTTAATATGATGTTTCAAAGATTGTTCATACGCTAAAAACTTTTCATCTCGATTGAAAACAACTTCATTATTAAATCGTAATTCAACATTTGTGATTGTATTGTATTCATTTGGGTAGTTATTCTGTACAGATTCTTCAGATTGTGATACAAAAAACATTTCCTTCACCGGGTGTGAAAATTTAAGTAATACATCTTTTTCATTTTCATTAGGTTTCATCTTAAAATTAGATACTTGCACTTGTGTGATTACATAATCGATGGGGTTTGACTTGAGAAAGTTACTTTCATCTGGGGTCACATACACAAATTCAGTGTCAAGAGAAAACTTGTTAATAGTTCCAGAAATATCCTGTTCATACGAAGGTCCGTACAGACCCTTACCACCGTATATGAGTTCAGTCAATGGTCGAGTCTTAATTCGAACTTCTACGAGTTGTTTAGTAAGTGCACACGTTGGAATGGCGAGGGTTGGGTTTCTGTAAAAATAAAAGGGTAAATCCAAGAAGTATGTGTACTGCCCTTGGTAACTCAGGATATTCCCATGTCCATTTAAGAAGTAAAGAGTTTGCTCAATATCATCATTCGTGTTATTGAGCTGCTGATGTAAGTAGATGTACTCTCCCGTAATCCGTTCAATAATTTGTCCACCAATAACCAATTCAGCATACTCTATGAGATGTGTCATGATCGAAGGGGACCAGACGGTGTCGTTACGACCTGCTGTATCAGGTGTAGGATCACTGAGTGTAACCTTTAGGGTCATGTTACGAATCAAGTCACCCTTATCGTTTGGAATACTACATCGAGAATTTGATCAAAATCTATCTTACCATCAAACTGACTCTCTATCGTATCTATAGCAAACTTCGTATGTTTTTTGAAATTCATCAGGAAATACGAGAACTGTGGTTCACCTGTCAACCACTGATCCTGAACACCCGTGGCGGCAAGTCTCAGACGACCAGCCATTCCTACTGTATATGAGTAAAATTTTGTTAAATAAAACGATACGATACAATAGAATGAATCTTCAATTGAAAAAGTTCAAGCCTGAATCAATTGCGGATGATAAGGTCATTGTATTTATCGGTAAGCGCAATACAGGTAAGTCGACCCTCGTGAAAGATATAATGTATCATAAGAAACATCTCCCAGCGGGTATTGTACTCTCAGGAACCGAGGAGGGTAATCATTTCTATTCCGAGTTCATTCCTGATCTCTTCATTTATGGTGACTATGATAAAGATGCGATCGAACGTGTCATGGCGAGACAGCGAAAATTGGTAGGCGCAGGTAAAACTAATTGTGGAGCTTTTATGCTTCTGGATGACTGTATGTACGACTCAAAGTTTCTAAAAGATACATGTATTCGTCAATGTTTCATGAACGGTCGTCATTGGAAGATCTTCTTTATGCTCACGATGCAGTACGTGATGGATCTCCCACCGGCACTACGAGCTAATGTTGATTATGTCTTTATTCTCAGGGAAAACATCATACAAAATAGGGAGAAGCTTTACAAATCCTTTTTTGGTATATTCCCCTCATTCGATATGTTTTGTAAAGTCATGGATGCATGTACAGAAAACTACGAATGTCTCGTGTTAGACAATACTGTGAAGTCTAATAGGATTCAAGATTGTGTTTTTTGGTACAAAGCAACCGTCAGGAAGAATTTCAAAGTTGGGAGTCCTCAATTGTGGGGAATGCATAAGAAGATGTATAACTCAAAGCATGCAGATCAGAAGGAACAGGACGCTAAAAAGGCCAATAGGAAAACAGCTATAACCGTCACAAAGCGAAAATAATTGCGTCCTATAGTTTCATGAAAAACATGCGAGTATATTAAATGTCCTCTGGACAGGTCAATACCCTTAATTTGTCAGACGACGGGGAAGGGATGGTCCCCTTACGCGACAATCCATCTACGTCTTTTGCATCTGAAAAAAATGTGAGTCAACATAAAGAGACGATGGATTCTACTCCCATTAATGATATTATGATGGAACCACCTATGATGAGTGAAGAGCCCAAGATGCAGGGTGTTCAGATGGCCGCCGCGCAACCTCAGGGTATGTATGCCGCACCCGCACAGGCCCAGGATCAAAAACCCGCTAACAAGTACCCACTTAACCTCACAGATGACCATGTCATCGCTCTCCTCGCTGGTGTGTGTGCTGCCATTTCTGTCAGTAAGCCTATTCAAGATAAGCTCGCGACCTCTATCCCCAAGTTCCTTAACGAACAAGGGGGTAGAAGTGTTGTTGGTTTAGCATCTACGGGTGTAGTTGCTGCTATTGCTTTTTACATCGTCAAGGATTACGTCGTGAAGCCCTAAGCAGTAGCTCCAGTCTGCCATCCCATATTACTATATATAGAGTTATCTACACCAGTGTAGTACGTTATTAACGCACCGGCCCCAAAGGTCAGTAGTAACAAGGTACTTAACTGAAGCTTTTTAGTATTATTAACCGTGGGATCCTTGAGCGCCTCTTCAGTGGGCTTCCAAACCTTATTCATGAGATATGTGAAAACGAAAGCAAAGACGGTGGAAGTCAAGAAGAAACCGCGATCGACATGAAGTTGGGGAAAACGCTGGGAACTCATTATCATTCGGATAGTGTTTGGTATGACAACCGTCAGGAATGCGAGATTGACATAATAGTTTTTAGAGTACGCTGGGACGCGAGTGATGGCGAATACTACGAACCAATACACAATCGCAGTGAGTAAAACGTTAAGTGGTGTTTTCATTTACTATAAAATGAGATTATTTATCCTGGACATGCTGACCACAAAATTCTGTCTTTTCTATGATCTTTTGGTAAATTCCTATCTGTATACAGATTTCCATGAGTTCGTTGTAATTGGCCCAAAATTGTTCCGAGTGTGAATACTCCTCGACCGTAGAATGTGCCAGTTCATGTATCAGAACATGGAAGATTTCATTCGTACTACCATCCAGACATATTGTGATTTCGGAGCCTTTATTGACATTGAATCCTACTGAATCTGTCATCACTTTAACGACCTGTGATGGGTATGGGTCTTACGAGCATATGAAACTTCTCATTGTTTGTTTCACGCAAATGATCTCTGAGAGTCTTGTACTTTTCCTTCACCTCGGTAAATTCCCTGGGTTCTGTAGTGGTGTGTAGTATATAAGCATTGACTAAAAGTAAAATAAGAAACAATATCATCTATTATAGACAAAGATAAATTTGCTATACAATTCTGAGATTGGATTTCCTTTCAGTCCTTCCCAAAATTGTAATCTAAACCCCAACTCTTCTAAATGTGTGACCAAAAGATCCTTGTATGCTACCGGTTCTGATCTTGGACCATCCGCATAAAATGGTGTGTCCACGAGGTTTACAAATAACTTTTCTCCAAACCCACCATCTCCATGTTGTTTGAGTTTAAAAAAGTTTCCCGCATCGTCCAAATAAGGTGTTTTGAATAGAATCTTCTCCGAATCTGGGATGATACCCATGAGACACCCACCAGGTTTGACTCGTTTCTTAATTTCGTGTATCGAACTAAAAAAGAGATCCCTGGATGCGAAGATGTAGTGTAACGAAAAATTAAAACACACCACATCAAACTTCCTTTTGGGACACGCATGTATATCACCCTCGTAAAAATTTACGCGCATGTGCATATTTTTGGCCCGAGAACGCGCTTCGACCAGCGCTTCTGGTTCGGGATCACACATGTTTATGTTCGCACCACACTTGTGCCATTTTTGAAGATCTCCGCCAAAACCACACCCAACATCGAGTATATGTTGACCGCTCACGGTAACACTCTGTATGAGCTCTCTTTTCGCATCATTATGATTTTTACGAATCTCTTCCATAATTCTTATACTCTTCACTCTTTTAAATCACTTAGGTTTCGTAGCTTAAAGTTTTGAAGCCTTACATAAATATAATGTCTCTGGAAACCGATTACACTACCGTCCCCGGACAGGTCTTCGCTTGTCTCTCTATCATTGGACCTGAGGCTCCCCAAAAGAATGATAAGTTTGGTATCAAGATTCGTGGTGCATTCGCTACTCGTGATGAGGCGGCGAATCACGCTAAGCGCCTACAGAAGGAGGATACAACCTTCGACATCTATGTCGTAGATATGTACAAGTGGCTTCTCATTCCACCCGATTCTAGTAAGATTGCGGATGTGCACTACAACAACGAGAAGCTCGAAGAGATTATGTCAGGATATAAGGATAACCAGGCACAGGCTGCTCGTATGTTTAGTGAGCGTAAGCAGGGTATGATGAAGGATAAGATTGCGTACGCCCCGGGTGATGACAACTCTCAGTTTTATACCAAACCAGATGAGGAACCCATTTCCCACCCCGCCGATGTTCTGGAGCGTCTCAAGAAGGAAAAGCCAGATTCTCCCATGGAAGATCTCGTGAAGGAGGCGAATGAGATTGTCGCGGCAGAGGTTGAGGAACGCAAGAAGCAGCGAGAGCTCGAGGATGTCAAGGAAGAGGAACCTGAGGTGGCCTCAGCGTAAATAATATTCATATATACTAAAACATAATGTTCAATATACTAATCACTACCATTTTGGTCAGTGCGTTCTTTATTTTGTTTTTTGAACCGAATTGGAATTCAAAAAACAAAAGAGTTGTTAAAAAAGTAAAAAAGGCAAAGGTTTCAACTACTGATGGGTTTGTTGAAGATACAGATGATGCGTTTATCATTCCTAGGTATCCTACTCAACTGATAAAGAAGGACCAATCTGGGAAAAATAAACCAGTTTATGGTGATATAGGCACATTTGTAGCGTACTCAACTGTACCTGAGGATCACTGGTTGCATGGTTTTCCCCATAAAAAATCCAAGTAAAAATACTGCGAATGCGATAATCCATGTTGATTTATCGATACTCTTGAATATATCCATGCCTTCTGTAGGAGGTGGTGGAGCCGGTGGTGGTGCGTATGTCATTTCAGACGGGTGAAAATAATATTGTTCTTCTTGTTTATTATCTTCATTCTTCTCCTGTTCGTCTAAGGTTGGGTTATATTCAATGGGATTTCCTATATCGGTTTCCATTTTCTATTATAGCTCTCGTTTTTTTTAAGCGTCTTCTTCCTCACTTTCACTTTCATCATCTACGATAAAATCTTTGAGGTTGCCGTTATCATCAGCATCGTCTTCTTCTTCAAAGTCGTCATCTGATACACATTCGTCGTCGGTATCGATATCGGTATCCGAATCTAGATCTGAATCATATTCATCCGCCGCATAATCATCCTCAAGAACAGTCTCGACAGGCTGATAAAGAACTGGCTTTCTAATCACTCTACTCGAACGCCTAAGCATTTGTATATGTACTGTATTATTGTTTAAGCATTTTTAACACATCAGGAGTTAATACATGAATTCTGGACTTGTTTCGTTTACATAATGGGCATTTCTGGCTTATTTGATTCTTTTTTACTATATAGGACATATTGACATCTTTGTGTTCACCGTTGATCGTCTCACAAAAGTTCGATGTAGTGAGTATCACACCCTTATTTATACTCACCACCTGTGTATTCTCCTGACCTTTTATCCATTTGCGTATGTACGACTCTACCTTTTCTTTCGCGACGCTGTGATTGAGTTTGGGTTTCTCTACAAATTTTTTGATTTCTGGGCATTTTTTAATATCCTCTTTTTTAGGGTACAATTTATCAGTGATTGAAGGTGGGAGATGGTATTTTCGACCATAGAAATCTTTACAAAAACCATCCCTCCTTCCATGGAGTGTTTCGCATCGACAAAAACATTTCTGTGCAATCACTTTTCCACTGACGAAAAACCAAATATGATTAGATCCATGTTCTCTTTTCAAATTCTCACAATATTTGGATGTTGTCGAAACGAGATAGGTATCGTTATGCTTAAACATCTTTGTAATTATGGAATGATCCTGTCCCTCCATGTTCTTTCTCACGAAGGCTTCGAGCATGGTCTTTAATTCTTCATTTTGAATTTCATCTTTAGTCTGCGCTAACGAGAACGAACCTTCCTCTTTTACCTTGACTGAAGGATTGTCAATCACAGTATTCTGGGGTTCATCCGTTCTTACGGCTGACATTTTCAAAACATCAACATCCGGGTTCTGGCTGATATTCAGTAGTGTACTCAGAGGTCCATTTTTATATACAAATAGGGGTAAATAGGCGAGCTGTTCAATCTTCCGTTTAAATTTGCACCCTTCACACCCTTGTCCACCACACGCATCGTGTTTGACCAACTTGAGTGACCACGGCATACGAAACCCGCTCCCTTTCGCCTGTCTAGAAACACTCCCATAGACTGCGGCATCCACAATATCACTCCAATTATAAGAACCCTTCGCCCTGGTGAGTGATATCAGAATATGTTCCCTGAGTGCGATAGCTGAAGCTTGATCTACCACGAGACCGGGCCAATTTAGATGTACACCCGTTTTCACTTTTGTACCACTCTTTTTAGGTGGTGCGACAGATATGAGACACTCTTTACCACCATGTCTCTTAACTTTATCACAAATGACTTTACAGATATCTTTGATTTCTTCAATCGTGAGTGATTCATCCCCCTTGTAATCCAAGTCAACAAAGAAGTTGTACGTCTTACTCTTCTGTTCCACGACGAATAACTTTTCACCTTGGTTTACCGCTTCTATGTATTTCTCATAGAAGGCGTTCAATTTATCAAATGGCACGGAAAGGACACCACCGTCCATGAGCACATGTGATAGATTGGTTGCATTATTAAATTTTTGAGTCGCACACCAACTCTTGAACATACTTTCTTATTGTTCTTCTTCTCTAAACCACGACATACAAGATACATCTCTATATTCTTTACCCTTCGAGAGATCGTTTTTAAGCTCCAAAAGTTGGCACACCGTCAATTTCTCGTTATCAATGACCCACTGTTCGATCTCTTCTTCACAGAACCCACGGTTCTTTTCGAGTAATTGTCGAATTTCAGAGATGATATAAACCTTGGACTTCATTATTTAATAGAAAATGTTTTTCTATTCAAAGAACTCATACACGCATAGAATTCTGGATTCTTTATCACATTATCAATGATGAGTGACCATCGTTTACGTGCGTTAAAATCTTCGAGTGTATCGTAACTCATAAAATCATTTTCATCGTATGTCTTTTTTATTGGTTGTCGTAAAGACTTTTTAACACTTGTTTTATGTTTCTCTTCATAAAATTTCTTTATCTGTCCCTGTTGTTCTGAACGACTATAGTTTACAAAAAAGATGAAAACATTGTATTCCAGATCAACTGTGGGACTTTCTTTATGTATAAACTTAAACTCTGTGTAATGCCCATTCTTTAATGACACGACACCACGAGTTTCTTCTTCTAGTTCCCTTAGGGCACATCTAATTGGGTTTAAAATTTCTCTTCGTCTGCATCCTCCTGTGACAAATATCCAATCCTTAAATCTTGTATCTCGTACTGTGAGAAACCGTGGTTTCCCATCAGCAAAACTAACGGGTATTGCTATAGCTTTGTACTTTTTCATTGCGCATTCGCAAGTTATAATATGTCGATATGATTATTCGGCCACTTTTTCCTCTACAACTTCAGGTTCGGGTTCCTTCGCTACCAGCTGGGGAGCCTCGAGTTTCTTGGAAACATACTCGGAAAAGTCCTTCATGTGCTCAACTTCCTGCTTCGTCTTGTTCACCTCCCTGAACAGAAAGAGAAGACCGGCTACACATACCACGGTGGCAACTAACATCATGGTGTCACGATTAATAGGAATCATTATAGAATATACACTCTTTATCTTTTTAAGTAATTACACCCGCCCGAGTCTGTTGGGGGCATGTGGGGCAATCGTACGGGCTATGTGCGAACTGAACGGCTTCGTAATGCGTGGGCTGACAACACTTATCAGTCGATGGGGAAGGGTGCCCAACAAACTTTTCGAGTGTCCTGGATTTAGGATCATACGTCAATACAAAAACGATGGCGAGGAGGAAAATGATCTCCCAATACATTGTTATTAATTAGTTAGAATATAAAAGACCGGCCATACCATTCTCGATACGGAGGACGTTGTAGTTTACGCCGTAAATATCGGAGGTGACATTTTGCTGATCACACACGATACGGGCGGAATCAAGGCGAGAGAAGTTGAGAGAGCCAGTAGGCTGGATCTTACCACAATCAAGGGAGAATGGGTAGAAGAACAGGGACTTGGCAACCGCAGGAGTAGAGGCGTTGGTTGTGTGGTAGTACAGAGGTACGGTGGAGTAGTTGGGGTCAGCGAACTTGAAGTCGGTGACATCGGTACCGTTAATCTGGAGCTTGAGCTTGTTATCATTGTTAAGGACATCGAGTGCCAAACCAGAACCATCGGTGTGTGCCTTAGCCGAGGCAAGGTACTTGATGGGGTGGTTGAAGTTGAGTTCCTGCATCTTGGAACCAGAAGAGATCGCCTTTTGAACCTGGGTGATGAGAAGGTTCATGGGCTGACTAGCGAACAGCTCACGCTCCTGAGTATCGAGGTAGGCATAATTCGCGTAGACATCCCATGTATGAGAGGCCGCGGAACCACCCCAAGTGATGCGAAGCTCCACATCGTGATATTGGAGGGCAATGAGAGGAAGGGCAGTTTGCCAGTTCTCACAGAAAGCAAACCTGAGAGGGTAGAAACGCTCCGCGGTAGCACCACCATACAGGTTACCACCGACCGACTTGGAGGAGGAGGTCGAAGAAAGAGTTGGGGCGATGAGACTGGAATAAGTGACATCCTGTTCATCAATAACTTGACCTCCGATTAATAATTCGACCTTGGAAATTACATCGGTCCAGTCACTGATGGCCGTGGAAGCGGTGCCACTGTTGGGAGCGAGGTAGACATAGTTGAGCATGTCACCCTTGCGCTCGAAGCGGACGGTGGACATACCGTTGTTGGAGACGTTGCCTTGGATGACTTGACGCTCGACAGTTTGGGAAAAATTAGTGTGACGTTTGTAGGTGGACCTGAAGAAAGACACCTCGGGCTGACCGACGAGGTGCACATCCTGGGCTCCGACGGCTACGAGTTGGGCAATACCACCAGACATTTTATAATATAGTGAGAGTTTATTTTTAAGCTGGGAAGTTCATAGAACTTCACTGGTTAGATACCATACTTCGACGAATTTGAGAGATTCGTGGGAGAACGGGGGGGACAAGTCCTATGGACTTGGAACTTAGACCACATTCGCGGGCCAAATTGGTGGTGTGGGCCAAGTGACTACCAATAGACCATTTTCGTCATAAGTAGGGGGTGAAGTAACTGGTAAGTTTCTGAGTGCTGTACGATACGTTTTCCATGCCTGACGTATTTCTGGGGACGGAAAGGGGTAGTCTTCTGTCATCAAGAAATCTGTAGATGTCAATCGCCGGTTTCGTTCTTGGCGGAGTTCCCTGAGAGGTTTAGCTGCACGATATTCACGAAGTTTAGTCTCAA
>JGI20160J14292_10004559_pt1 | contig 10266 bp, 9 predicted proteins | sample COG_10_FD_14292 | JGI IMG/M metagenome (IMG submission 14292) | reverse complement strand
ACTTGAAAAAACGGGCAAAGAGATCGGTGCAGAGTTATCGGTCGAAAAATTTGTTCGATTTCAAGTGGGCGAAGAAGCTTAAAATTAGTCGTTTTGTAGACTTAGACACTTTAAGTGTCGTTTGTGCCCTTTTGTTTTACCTCTTTGGTGTGCTAGCCAATTTTAAGTACAGTCTGTAAACTTGTACCGGTACTGAGGGAAGCAATTACCATTTTACTCTCTGCTTTATTTAGTTCCAGCAGTTAGGTTGCCGGAATATAAAATTTCGATTGCGGCACAAAACATAAGGTTGCTTTGTGATTTTAATTGTAAAACTTGGATGCCTTTTTTTACTTAGCTATTGAATGTCCAGGTAAAGAGTGATGCAGCTAAATAAACGGTTAAGAGCATGGTTCCATGAATCTTGTTTAATTGTTTTCCTCTAAGCCAAAAAGCAAAGATTCCAGTGAGTAGTAGCAAAGAGAGATAATCTATCCATGGATATGTCGTGGTAGCTGTTATTGGTCCGAGTATTCCTGCTACTCCGCCAACTAATGCAATATTAAAAATATTGGATCCAACAATATTTCCCAATAGCATACTGAATTCGCCTTTTTTAACCAGTGAGATTGAAGCGGCTAATTCAGGTAGGCTTGTTCCAATTGCGACTAAAGTAAAACCAACTAATTCCTCTGGTACCCCAGCGAGGGTAGCTAAATTTTTTGCTCCGAACACAAGAGTATCCGATCCTGCCCATAATGCGGCGGTGGCAATTAAGATCATAGTACAGGAGAGTAAAATAGAGGTCGGCTTTATATCCTCCTCATCCAGTGAGTCTTTTTTTCGAACACCTCTGTTCTGAAGAGCACTTTTGGTAAGAAATAGCAGGTAGCTTGCAATGAAAATTAGTAAACAAGTCCCCGGTAATGTGCTTAATGAGTGAGACGGGTGGAAAAAAAGGTATCCGGTAAAAGAAAAACTAAGAATTAGAAGGAGAGAACGTTGTGTGTTAGAAACTGCATTTTTTGTGTTGATAGGGGAAATAAAAAGCGAAATCCCTAAGATAAGTCCAATGTTTGCAATATTAGAACCAATTATATTTCCTAATATTAAACCTTTCGCCCCACTGGTAATTGCAGCAATCGAGGTAAAGAGTTCCGGAGCAGAGGTGGCAATTGAAACCACAGTTAAACCCACCACTACGCTCGGTACTCCAAGAATTTTCGCAAAATTGGAGCAATGGTCACTCAGTAAGTCGCCTCCTTTTGTTAGACAGTAAAAACCAACGACCATAGACAGAATAAGCACCCCAATAAAAAGAGTGGGAGATTCCACTTGAAAAGGGAGCACAGATTAGTTAAAAAGTGGTACATTATTGATAAACAAATCAGGGTGAGTTTTGCTCTTTAGAAGGCAAGCAGAATCGCCTTCTCACTTTTCCACACTTGACATATAGATATATTCCCACATCTTTCGTGCCTTCTCTTTTATTTCCCAAAAGTCCACAATGAACCAAGCAGAAAAACTTAAGGATACTTTGAATTTACCAAAGACCGACTTTCCCATGCGAGCAAATGCGGTGGAAAGAGAACCTGTTCGATTATCCCATTGGGAGGATCAAGATGTTTATCAAAAAATGCAGGAGAAGAATGCCGGGAATGAAGATTTTATCCTACACGATGGACCTCCTTTCACGAATGGAGATGTGCATGTTGGTACTGCTCTCAATAAGACTCTCAAAGATGTCATTTTAAGATACAAGAATGCCCGGGGTTTTCGTACCCCTTATGTGCCGGGATGGGATTGTCATGGATTACCAATCGAGCACAAGGTAAGCAAGGTTCTGAGGAAGGAAAAAAAAGAATTCGATACTCTTTCTCTAAGACAAGCTTGCCAAGAATTTTCAAAAGGATTTATCGAAACCCAACGTGCACAATTTAAGAGATTGGGAGTACTTGCAGATTGGAGTAGTGAATACAGAACGATGAATAGCACCTACGAAGCTGAGATTTTGAGAACTTTTGCGGAGTTTGTAAAAAAGGACTTAGTTTATCGGAGCAAAAAACCAGTTTATTGGTCAATTCCATGTAGGACTGCACTTGCAGAAGCAGAGATTGAATATCAAGATCATATCAGTCCTTCCATTTTTGTTCCGTTTGCTGTACTCGGGGATAAATCAATAGTGAAAGAGAATCGAATGTCGTTATCTGGACTACTACCCCTTGGACACTGCCAGCAAATCTTGCCCTAGCGGTTCACCCTCGTGTTCGCTATGTGGAAGTAATTTGTTCCGAGAAGTCTTATTGGGTAGCAGAAGAACTTGCCGATTCTTTTATTAACTCCTGCGGTCTTCAAGCATGTGAGTTTGGAGAAAAATTATTGGGCAGTGAGATGACATCATGGGTCACTCAGCATCCTTTTATCGACCGAGAGAGCCCAGTTGTTTCGGCAGAGTATGTAACTACCGAATCCGGTACTGGGTGCGTCCATATTGCACCGGGTCATGGTTTAGATGATTATATAACGGGACTTGAAAATAAATTGGAGGTTTATTGCCCATTGGACGACAATGGATGCTATGTTGACGATGGACAAATTCCATCCAATTTGGTGGGTGTATCTGTACTGGAAAAGGCTTCTGGTTGTCCTGCGAATAAGGAGGTTCTTTCCATACTGAGAGAGTCTGGTAAATTACTTGCACAGACAGATCACGCTCATCAATACCCTCATTGTTGGCGAAGTAAAACACCAGTGGTATTTCGTGCAATGGACCAATGGTTTGTTGCCTTAGATAAAGATGAATTGAGGAAGAAATGTATGGAGGAAGTTCAGTCAGTTGATTTTACTCCTGATTGGGGAAAAAATAGGATACATGGTTTTTTACAATCCCGACCCGACTGGTGCATTTCACGACAACGTTCTTGGGGGGTCCCTATCCCCGTGTTTTATGATGAGGAAGGAGAGGCTCTCCTCGATGAAAAGCTTATCTTGGGACTGGCTGACAAGATTGAAAAGCTGGGGACAGATGCGTGGTTTTCATTATCTGAAAATGAATTATTAGATGGGTTGCCCATTCCCGCAGATTGGAAGGAAGGACATTACATAAAGGAACCGACACACTTGATGTGTGGATTGATTCAGGGTGTAGTCATCGGGCAGTACTTCAAAACAATAAGGATTTGAAGTGGCCGGCAGATTTATATCTCGAGGGAAGTGATCAACATCGAGGATGGTTTCAAAGTTCATTATGGACCAGTATGATTGCATTTGAACAGGCGCCTTACAGGAGAGTGCTGACCCATGGATTTGTGGTTGATGGAAATGGCCGAAAAATTTCTAAAAGTGATGGCAAGCCCCAAACCGCTGACTCTTATGTGAAAAAGTATGGTGCCGATGTCCTTCGTATTTGGGTATGTTCGGAAGATTTCAGGCGTGACATTCCATTATCAGATGAAATTCTCGGACAAGTAGTTCGATCGTACCGAACTTTGCGCAACTCAATCAAATTTCAACTTGGTAATTTACATGACTTTACCTTTTCTGAAGATGCCATCCCCGTTCAACAACTCACAATAATCGATCGTTGGGCACTCAGTCAGACCAATAGCCTAATTAAGGAAGTAACTGAAGCGTTTGAAAAGTATGAGTTTCATCGCGGGGTACAGGCGATTAATAAGTTTTGCTCCAATGTTTTGTCCTCCACTTATCATGACATTATCAAAGATCGATTATACACGCTCCATCCAAGTGATTCAAAGAGAAGGTCTACTCAAACTGCATTACACTTAATTTTTGAATCGCTGATTCGAATCCTTGGACCAATGGCCCCTTTTACCGCTGATGAGGCTTGGTCTTTTCATCAATCTGGAAAAGATATCACTACAGATTTCTTAGCGTTGCAAGCTTGGCCAAAGGTAACAGAGGAATGGGATGAGGGGAAAGAATTATCAGATGCTCAAACAATCTTAGATTTTAAGGACCTGAAGGTTAATGATTCTTTAGAATCCTTGCGTACCCGTAAGGAAATCGGTCAATCATTGGAAGCAGAGATAGATAGAAATCAGGGTTCCTCTAAGTGATCCTCTACTTACTCTCTTTCAACAGCGAGAAGAAGATTTAGCTGAAATGTTAATTGTTTCTAATGTTATAATTGTTGAAGCTTCAGAGGATGAAGAATTGCAAGTGATTTCACGGCACGCGAGCGGTCAAAGGTGCCCCAGAAGTTGGAGATGGGTCCCAAAACTTGTTTCAATTGAGCCTTGGGGTGAAGTCTCGCCGCGTTGTGCTGAAGTCCTTGCCAAACTTGTATAAGAAATTAATCTAACCCTAAATTTTTCCTATGACTAAAAAAACAAAAGCTTCTAAAACTCAATCGACCCAAGCTTCGGATAAAGAGTCTGAACCAAAGATAAAGAGGCCTCGGGGACGACCGAGGAAAAATGCGACCCTTTCAGATGTATCTCCTTCAAAAGGAAAGCAAGTTACGCAAGGTGGTAAAAAAAGTGCTGTTTCCAAATCTGAAAAAAAAGTACCAGTGCGTAGAGGCCGAAAGCCTAAAGTTGCAGTTGAAGTTGATTCTGAAGTTGAAATTAAAGTTCGTGAAATTGTAAAAAAAACTCGTTCTAAAACTCCGAGCACGGAGGAAAAGAAAGAGAGTTCTACTTTCAACTTAGGCGATGTAAGAGCGATTATTCAGAAACGAAAAGCAGAAGCTGCCTCGTCCAAGCCAAAAAAGAAAAAGAAAGTAAAAGAGACCGAAGTAGAATTAGTCCCCTCCAAAGAGGAACCCAAAAAAACAGGAAAATCGGTAAAAGTAAAAAAATTACAAACCGCTTCGGTTGATGACATTTTAGGTTTTGGCCTTTCAGTTGGTCCAACGCGCCCCATTCGAGATGCGAAAAAAGTTCCCAAAGAGTGGGAAGTTTACTACAATGATTTAATGAATTTGAGACATTCCTTAAAAGGAGCGCTCGGGCAACGCTCGAATGAGACATTAGGGGCATCGGCTCGTGAGTCTTCTGGAGAGTTATCGATTAATTCTGCGGACTCTGGCTCGGAATCCTTTAATCGGGACGTTGCACTCTCCATGGTTGCTACCGAGCAGGAAGCACTGGAGGAGATCGAGGACGCCATCGATCGAATTTTTGATGGTACTTTTGGCATTTGTCAAGAAACAGAGAAACCGATCAAGAAATCTCGTTTAAAAGTGGTTCCATTCACTAGGTTTTCACTTGAAGGACAAACTCTTTACGAGAAAAGAAACCGAAGGGAACGTGATGCTGGCGGTGGGATTTTTGCCACTATTTCCGATTCTACGCTTGGGGACGATAGCTAATACTCTTCCGTTGATCACAATATTGCTCTAGGTGACCTATCTTCGATTTTGGATTTTCTTTTCGGTGGTATGGGTTTTAGACCTTGCCACAAAACATTGGGCAGTTGAAAACGCCGATGACCTAAGAAATTTCCCGATAGTAGTACTGGATTGGATGAATGGGCATAAAGCCTTTTTGGAATTTACTTACATTACCAATCCTGGGGCAGCATGGAGTATGTTTTCTGATTATCCTGAGGTTTTGACGGGATTGGCTGCAATGGCTCTCGTTCTCATTTTCTTGTTTAGAAAAAGTCTCGAACTCTTTAAACCCAATTTACAAATTATATTTGGTCTTATTTGTGGAGGGATTGCGGGAAATTTATGCGATCGAATATTCAGAGAACCGGCTGAAGTGGTTGACTTCATTGATGTCTATCTTCCATTGCTCAATTACGATTACCCTATTTTTAATATCGCAGACGCAGGAATTTTCATTGGGGCAATTAGTTATATGTTCGTTGGTTTTCAGGAAGGCAATAAAGCGAGGAATTTAGAAAAATTAAAGGTCTCTCAAGATTCTTAGCGATCTGACTATTCAATATTTAAGGATTGTTCTCTCATTTTCTCAACTTCAGTCCGTGCGTTGAGAGCAATGTTAGTACATTGAGTACGAGTCGATTTCGAACAGAATGTATTGAGTTCTCGCGAGATTTCCTGAAGTATAAACTCGATCTTTCTTCCGATGCTTCCATTCGCTTCGAATGTGACTAACATTTGACTCAAATGGCTTTTTAAACGGGTAATTTCTTCCGATGTATCTGACTTTTCTGCAAATAGAGTAACCTCCTTAAGAATTCGATCGTCATCCTGTTCAATAGATAAATTCGATTTTCTTAGGCGCTCCATTAATTTATCTTTGTGTTCTTGTTCCATCCCCTTGGACTGTGCTTCCATTTCGCAGATTAAATCAGTTACACGGTTTATTCTCTCAGTCAGGTCATGTTTAATAGCGCTACCTTCGATTTCTCTCATTTTACCCATACTTTTACACGCATCAGTAAGCGCTTTTTCCAGATCTTTATATACCTTATCCAGGGGAGGGAATTTAGACTGATTTTTTCGTAATTCTGCCAATCTCAGAAGTATATCGGGGGTAATTTTAAAATCTTGTTTTTTTTGACGAAGAAAACCTTCTAAATATTCAAGGTCTTTTTCGATAATCGATTCTTCAAATAGACCTTGCGCCTCCTCTTCAGGACATTTACTGAGATTGATTGCAGCTCTAATTCTCCCTCTTTGAAAAAAAGATTTAATCTGCTTATTGGCATCATACTCAAATCGTTGCCATTCTTTTGGGGCCGATACAATCGTTTCTAGATGTCTCTTATTGACCGATGTGACCTCAATTTCAATCGATAGGTTATCAAAAGTAATGGAAGCCATTCCATACCCCGTCATACTATTCATGATTGTTGTGCAAATGTATTATCTTTTCCGAGCAAGCGGGCAACTTCCATAGCATCTTTATCTCCTCGCCCGCTTAGATTAACACAGATAACTTTATCTTTTGTCATTTCACTTGCTCTCTTAAATGCATAAGCAAGTCCATGAGAAGTTTCTAGAGCAGGAAGAATTCCCTCTTTTGACGAGAGGAGTTGAAAGGCATCCAATGCATCCTGGTCATTGGCATTGGCATACTCAATACGATTACGATCCCGGTAAAAAGCATGCTCCGGCCCAATTGCGGCATAGTCAAGTCCTGCCGAAACTGAGTGGGTCTGATTGATTTGCCCATCTTCATTTTGTAAAATCCAAGTTTTACAACCCTGTAACACTCCAAGTTTTCCTCCCTCGAACCTCGCTGCGTGCTGACCGTCCTCAAGAGACCTGCCCCCTGCCTCTACCCCAATTAGTCGAACATTCTCCTCTTCTAGGAAATCAAAGAAGAATCCAATCGCATTACTGCCTCCTCCAACACATGCGATCATTTCATCTGGTAGTTTTCCTTCGAGGTTCAAAAATTGTTTTTTGGTTTCTTCTCCGATTATTCGATGAAAATCCCGAACCATGCCGGGGTAGGGGTGTGCTCCTAACGCCGAACCCAGTATATAATGAGTATCATCTATATTGGTAACCCAATCTCTCATTGCCTCATTGATTGCCTCTTTAAGGGTTTTGCTTCCTGATTCAACTCCGCGAACCTCTGCCCCGCTCAATCTCATGCGAAAAACATTGAGAGCCTGGCGCCGCATGTCTTCAGCCCCCATATAAATTACGCAACTAAATCCGAAGTGTGCACAGACAGATGCAGTTGCAATTCCGTGCTGTCCAGCCCCTGTCTCGGCAATAATTCGTGTTTTTCCCATTCTTTTTGCAAGAAGAGCTTGCCCAAGTGCGTTATTTATTTTGTGTGCACCGGTATGGAGTAAGTCTTCTCGTTTTAGGTAAATCTGAGCACCTCCGATTTCTTTTGTCAGGCGCTCTGCAAAATATAGCTCGGTCGGCCTTCCTGCAAATGTACGAAGTAAAAAAGCTAATTCTTCCTGAAATGCAGGATCTTGCTTCGCTTTCAGATAAGCTGCAGACAGTTCACTTAACGGGTGAGAAAGTGTCTCCGGTACGTAAGATCCGCCATAGGGACCAAATCGGCCTCGTTCGTCGGGTAAAGAAAAGCGGTCGATTTTGTTTAAGTTGGTCATGGTTGATTCTGATGGCTTTATCATAAAAAAAATATTGAATAATACTATCGCTTGGTTTTGCTTGCGACAACTCAAGAAGTGATTCCCAATGAATTCTATTTTATGGTTCCTACCCAAAATCCAACTATTATAGTACCTGCACGCCTTGCATCTGTTCGATTTCCAAGAAAGCTTTTAGCAGATGCAGGCGGAAAACCTCTTATTTTACGAACTGCAGAGAGGATTAAAGAACAAGTTCCTGAGTTTGATCTTTATTTTGCGGTCGATGGAGATGAACTCAAGAGTCTTTTAGAGTCATCTGGCTACAATGTTATTGTAACTCCTCCCCATCTGTCCTCGGGCACTGATCGAATTGCCATCGCAAACAGAATTTTAAAAAGAGACCTTTTGATTAATGTGCAGGCTGATGAGCCAATGGTCATGCGAGATCAAATTCTTATGCTTGCTGAGGCTCTTTCTCATAAAGATGTATCGATTTCGACCCTTGCCTCGATTTTTCAATCAGAAGAAGATTTCCGCGACCCCAATCAAGTCAAGGTGGTCATGGATAACAATGGACATGCCCTCTACTTCTCGCGTGCTCCCATTCCATTCGCTCGCGACAGTAAAACGGGATCCTTACCTGGACACTCAATTTATGCATACAAGCACATGGGATTATACGGATATAAGAAAGAATTCCTTGAAGAATTTGTTTCGAGCGAAGCGGGTGAATTGGAACGCATTGAAAAGCTCGAGCAACTACGGGCATTGCAGAGTGGATTTCGAATTGCAGTGAAAATAACGGAATTTGCTTCAGTGGGAGTAGATATACCGGAAGATTTGCAAAAAATAGATTTTTCATAACTTTACTCAATCTGATGTTTACCAAGATAATCAATCGTCATTTTTTTTTCCAACTGCTTGGTATGACAATTTTGATAACTTTTATTTTATTAGGGATTCTACTCTATGGAAACTTGGTCAAGCATGATGAGTATTTACTCCAAGCAATGTCAGTATCTCCTTATTCCTTTCTTCAATTATCCTCTCTTTTAATTCCCTATGCCTTATCTTTTGCCTTACCCTTTGGCTTTATGTTGGCCCTACTTCTTTGTTATGGAAAATGGTCCTCAAGTAATGAAATTCTTGCACTACGATCTTTAGGAAATGGCATTTTTTCATGGGGCATGCCGTGCTTCATTCTGTCTTTTTTGGTGTCGCTTATCTCTCTCTATATTTTTTTACAGTGGGCACCAATGAGCAGGGCAGAATTTGATCAGAAAAAATCGGCCATTGTATGGAGTAATATAAACTTGTTGTTGGAAACTGAAAAAGAAATTGAATTTGATCTCGAGCAAAACTCGACTGGGTTAACGAACAAAAACCTTGCTACGCTATCGGATGAACCGATCCATCGCGTTTCTTTATCAGTTGGTTCAATGGAGCAAAACCGATGGTCTAATGTAAGAATTCTATTGCTTGGAGAAAACGGAATTCTCCTTCGAATTATCAATAGCCAAAGTGCAAAAATTGAAAGAAACCAACTTAATTCGCAATTAATTCTAAATTTAAAGAATGTGGACTTTGAATCCGCCATAGATTCTCACAACAGTAATCTTTTTGTTTCTTTCGAAGAATGGAACAAACCCATAATCTTTAATCTCACTCCCAAAGGTAATAACTTAAATGTAAAGAGAATTGGATTCTTTGAACTGCTTGAGTTATCTAGTTCTGATAATACTAAAAAATACGATGCTAAGGTACTAATCCATAAAGGTTATGTCTTGGGGACATCCTCATTGTTTCTATCATTGGTTCTTTTACCAATCTCGATCACTCATGGTCGAAAGGAAACCATTTCTAATCTAGCGATTGGAATTTTTCTTTCAGTTTTATACTACTCAAGTATAACTATGCTGGAGGAGTTTTCTTTTCAATACTCCAATTTACTATTTTTGTGGATCCCTAATTCACTCTGTTTTATTATTGGAACTTATTTGCTTTATAAATTTGACAAAGTTGGTTTCAGTTATTCAAAATAGGTACTAAATCTACTATTCTTTTGACTATTTCTAAAAAAAACTTCCTTTTCTAAAAAATTCTTTTGAAAAAACATTCCTAATACATGTAAGATTTACCAAGTTAATGCTAAGTAATGTTAAGCCCTAATCCAATAAAATGCACTATCATGAATAAATTTCTACTCTTTAAAAGTATTTTCACCTTTTCATTTCTTCTTCCTTCCATGCTTTGTTCCGCTCCGAATGTTGCCGGTATTTCAGGAAGTAT
>JGI20160J14292_10004547_pt1 | contig 10283 bp, 9 predicted proteins | sample COG_10_FD_14292 | JGI IMG/M metagenome (IMG submission 14292) | reverse complement strand
TCAAGCACCTCAAACCCAAACACAGGGGCATGGGTTTTAGAAAACAGTTTTTTTATTGGAACAGGGGTTGATGATTTGATATGTAAGCTAATCTTTATAAATTACAGATATTTATTTTTATAATTTTAATTAAGATAATGAAACATAAACAGATCTTTTTTATAACTGTTTTTTTTGGGTTAATTTCTTGTACCAGTTCAAAATCTTTCGACTTAAAAAAGAAAAATATTCTTTGGGTATACCTAGAAGATACTGCGCCACTTATGGGGTCATATGGAGAAAGATTAATTGAAACTCCAAATATTGATAAACTTGCAGAAAATGGAGTTTTATACACTAATGCTTTTATGCCCTCACCCGTTTGTTCTGCAAGTAGATCAACAATTATAACGGGGATGATGGCAACAACATTGGGACTCCATAATCATCACAGTTCTAGAACACCAGAATCTGAAATTAAATTGCCTAAAGAGGTTAAGACTATTCCAGAAATTTTTAAAGAATCAGGTTATTTCACATTTAATAATGGGAAAGATGATTATAATTTTAGCTATAATCGACATGACCTTTATAGTCAGGAATACATGGTGCATCCTTTGTATGGTAAATTAGGTTTACCCATCGATTTTTCAGAATTGACTCAAAAGCAACCCTTCTTTGGTCAAGTACAATTGTCTGGTGGTAAAGAGATCTTCAAAAAAAAATTTCAAAACAACATTTCATCTCCTGTAGATCGATCCAAGATTAAGTTACCTCCTTATTTACCAAATGATCCAGTTTTAATTGAGGAGTATGCTAAGCATTATGATGCAATACAGATTACAGATAAAAGGGTTGGTGAAATTATCAAGGGGCTTAAAGAAAACAAGATTTTAAATAACACAATTGTATTCTTTTTCTCGGATCATGGAATGCGAATTACCAGAAATAAACAGTTTTTATATGATGGAGGATTGCATGTACCCTTAATTATTGCAGATTTCACGAATCAATATAAACCCATCTTAAAAGGAACTTCTAATGGTGAATTAGTTAGTGGATTAGATATAGGTACGACTTCATTAGCGATTGCTGAAATAGAAATCCTTGATATTATGGAAGGCAGAAATTTATTTTCAGATCCTCCTCGTGATTATGTAATTTCAACAAGAGATCGTTGCGATTTTACTATTGACAGAATCCGATCTGTCCGCTCAAAGAACTTTAAGTATATAAAAAACTTTATGACCGATCGACCCTATACCCAGCCTACTTATATGGATGTAAATGGAGTAGAATTTGTTAAAACCATGAGAACGTTAAAGGACAAGGGAAAGTTAAATTCGGTACAAGAACGATTTTTATCTGATTTTAGACCCAGTGAAGAATTATATGATATTGTAAATGATCCTTTTGAACTAAAAAATTTAGCCTCTGAACCGGAATACGAACCAACACTTAAAGAGCATGCAAAAATATTAGAAGATTGGATTTTAAAAACTGGCGATAAGGGTCAATACCCTGAAAATGAGGAAAATTTAAAGTTTATGCTTGAAATTTGGGGGGATCATGTTGTCAATCCAGAATATGAAATACTTAAAAATAAATATCCTGGAATTTCAGGATCCAAAAAGCATATTTTAAAAGTGGAGTATCAAAAAGTAAAGTTTACAAATTAGCCTCTAACCTTTTAACGTCCATAATGAAATTATGATTTTATTTGGTAAAGTATAAACTTCAAATTGAAGAAAGTTTTTTTCACACCATATGGACACAATCCAAATCCCTTCTAATCGATTGATATTATTACCTTAACATAAGATTCCTTGTAGTGGTTTTAGGGGGAGTTGTTTGGGGAAAGTTTGTAATGTGGTGGGGTTCATTCCTAAATCTCTAGGCCAGTTTTTTAATTGCCTGATCACTTTATCTCAGATATGTATTCAAAATTATCTTATCGGTTTTTTCTTTACCCCTAAAACCTTAACTTAACATTCTTAAGACTAAAGATGAAATTTTATTTAAATAAATGTTTGCTCATTACTTTTATATTGTTGAATAATTGTTCACGTTTAAAGCAGGATGAATTAACTTCAAAAGTTGTAATTATTCAACCCATAATAACAAAATCAGATAGTGGAGACAAACCTGCCAGACATGAACTTTCTTCATCACTAATTAACAAAGCCTATTCTAGAGCAGATATAGATTTTCATTTTTTAGAACCAATTTATTTTAATAACAGTAAAGCAAGAGATGGAAAAATTAATCTTGATAGTATAGTTATAATTGCTGGTAAAGAAAAAATTTTAAGAGGTCAAAATGACATTGTAAATATGTTTTTTGTTAATGCAATAGATGGTAACAATGGACCAACAGGAAGAGGGCTAATGAATGGAAATTTAATTTTTATAAGCCTGGGAAAAGGGAACGAGTATAATGATGATGAAAAAATGTACATGGAGGCATTTGTTGTTGCTCACGAAATTGGACATAATTTAGGATTAAAGCATTCAATTGATGACCAAAATGTTAATGACAACACACCAAATATTCAAGGGGAGGGCAATTTTAAAGATAGAATTGACCCTAAAAACAGCCTAACTAAATATCAAATAAATGAAATTTACAAGAGTCCGTTAGTTCATTCAAGAATAAGTTTTTTAACAAAAAAACAGGCGAGTATCGCCATATTAGACGAAACTTTTGAGCCCTATTTTTCAAAATTACAAAATCGTGAAATAACAACTTTTACTCAGGAAAAATCACCTGACAATATTGACTCTGCAAGAATTTTTGCTAAAGAAAAATTTTCATCTGCAGTATTAGAATTTACTAAAAATGAGAAAAGTATACTTTCGTTTGTAGTAAATAAAACGAATACTTGGCTACTTGATAATAATATAAATCTAATGGCAAAACAGCCTTGGAGATTTATTAAAATTCAAAATTGGCTTTGTGGTGGATTTGCACACACTAGGGGAACGTACATAATATTAAGTCAGGCATATCTTGACAAGCTTTCCAAAGAATGGAGTGATCAAATGTCAGAAGAGAGTGAAGCCAAACTAGTTACATCACTTGGGGGTCTTTTAGTTCATGAGCAAATGCATTCCCTACAGCGTACTTTTCCTACTAAATTTACTAGTCTATATACAACTAAATGGAATTTTGTCAATGAGATTGTACATGATGAGAAACAAATAATAATTAATCAAGTATCAAATCCTGATGCTCCACAAGCTGAGTGGATTGTTCCAGATCAAAACAAGGATGGCAAATATTTCTGGATAAGAACATTACTTAAAAAGAACATAGATATACCTGCAATGGGAAAACATTTTGAAGATGTAGCATTTGAAATTGAAAAGAAAGGAGATGGATTTTATGTTTCTAAATTTAATTCAGAATTAATATTTAAACCATTATTTGAGCTCGAGTTTTATAAAAATTCATTCCCTATTGAAAGGGGACTTGATCATCCAAACGAAATATCAGCATATATGTTTTCGGAATTTTTTAAAGCACACTATAATTCAAAAACACCATTTTTAAATATTAATAATACTGCAAAAATAAATACAGAATTCTTTGTGGAATGGATTTATAATGAGATGAATTAATCCCCTTTTCAATCCCAATCTGTGTTTGATTTAAATGATGTAAAATCATCAAAAAATAACCTATGATAGCACCTACTCAAAAGGCGAGGTTTAGTGTTCCAAAGACAGTTTTGTGGTAAAAGATCACAGTATCTATGGACTATTCCTTATTGCTTCTTTTATACTAGGGATTAAATTAGGAGGCATGCTTAATGAGTCAATACCAATTCTAATGAAAGTTGATAGGCATTCCTCATCTGAAGCAAGTTCACCACAAACACTCACCTTTTTACCTTCTTCATGAGCAACTTTAGTGAAGTTTTCAATTAAAAACAGTAAACTCTCTTTTGCACGAGGTAAATAGTGTGCAACACGATCATTGGTGCGGTCGGCAGCCATTAAAAATTGTGCAAGATCATTTGTTCCAAAGGAAAAAAAATCAGCTTTTTTCACTACAGCTTGGGGTTGTAATATGATGTTTGGGATTTCAACCATGATTCCAATTGAAGGAATCTTTCGTATTTCAAATCCTTCATTAATCAACTGATGAAATTCTAAATTTATTTTCTCTTTTATTTCAAGTAAGTCTTCAATATCAGCTATCATAGGGCAAAGTAGCTGAAGATTAAATTGTTGAGACAGACGCAATAAGGCTCTTAATTGAGGTTTTAATAATTCTTTATAATATTCAAAACCCAAACGCAATGCTCGACTTCCTAGTGCTGGGTTTTCCTCAATTTTATTTTTTAAATAAACAAGTGGCTTATCAGATCCAAAATCAAGTAATCGGATGGTATGAAGTGCTTTGGGAAATTCTTTTAGTATTGAGGTGTATTTTTGAAAGTGGGACTCTTCAGTCGGAAAATTTTTAGACTCTAAAAAACACATTTCTGTTCTAAACAACCCGACCCCGTCTGCCCCAAATTGAAATGCTTTTTGCATATCCTCTATATCTCCGACATTAGCACAAACTGAAAGCTCTTTTCCACTTAATGTAGTTGCTTTTGATTGACTGAATTTAATTTGTCTTTCAAAATCCAAAAATTGCTTTTCCTTAAGCAACTCATATTGTAAAACTATCTCTTGAATTGGATTTACTAATAGCATACCTTGATTACAATCTATAATTAAATAGGATCCTTTCTTCAGTGTTGAAATAGCTTTACCCATTCCAACAAGTGCAGGGATACCCATAGATTTTAAAAGTATTGCAATGTGATCTGTCTTGCCGCCTTTGGCAGTAACTACACCTAAAATTTGTTTGGCATTTATTGCTGCCAATTGGTTAGTGGAAAGTGATTCAGCAACAAGAATTGATGGAGATGTCAATACAATTTCCGGCTCCACTCTTCCCTGTATACTATTTACAAGCATTCTATTTAACATCCTTATATCTTCTGCACGTGCCCTTAAATATGGATCATCCAAAGCTTCTAAATCATAAATATAAACTGAGGTTATCTGTTGTAGAGCAAAATCTACATTACATTTTTCTTCTTTTATATAATCTATGGTATTGGCTTTTAATTCAGGGTCTTTTAGAATCTCTAAATAGGCATCATAAAGTTCTAATTCTTCACTCGAAAGCGTATTTGCCATTGCACTTTTTAGCCCTAACACTTTGGCTTGTGTAGCAGATAGTGATGAAGTAAGTTTATCAATTTCAACCTCTACTGAAGAACATTTTTGTTTTATAACCTCCAGTGGTTTCTCGTTTTCAATAATGAAAATGGGACCCAAAGCGATTCCAACCGATGCGGATATTCCTTTTAGAGTTATATTTTTTTTCAATCTTTAAAATTATTTTCAATTAAAGTAACTAATGATTCCATGGCAAGGGATTCATCCTTTCCAGAAACAGTGATAGCAATTTCATCTTGGCTTTTTACACCAAGGGTCATCAATGAAAGTGTACTTTTTCCGTTTACTTTTTTTCCGTTAAAAACAATTGCTACTACATCTGACTCAAACCGAGCTGCTTTTTTCGCAAACAAAGAGGCTGTTCTTGCATGAAATCCAACGCTATCTTTAATAACAATTTGCTTTTCAATCATAAGGATTTCGCTATTAATTCTTCTGCTTGATCAAGAATGGATTTGGGATCACGGACGGCTTTATTAACGCTAACATCTAATATGAGTTTATTTTCAAAACGATTTTTTCCAGAAATGGTTACCATTTTTGCGATAATTATTATGTCTGATTCTTTTATCTGATCCGAGGTTAATTTAACAGGTATTTTATGACCCCCTTGCTGTTCTATACAAATTTCATAGCCCCTTTTTACGGCCTCTTTTTGAAGTGCGATTGCTGCCATTTTACTATGAGCAACCCCAGCCAAACAAGATGTAATTAATCCAATTTTCATTTTCTAACAGTTTACAATTAACTTATTCCATCATCTGCAGCATCTAAAGCCGCAATATCTCTATTACTAATACTTTTTAAAAAATTTGCTGTCAAAGCAGTTATTACTGATCCAACGATTACACAAATTACAAAAACTAATGGTTTGTTATAAAAAAACCATTGAGCTATTCCTAAAACAGGTGTGCTAAGTTCTAGTAAAAAAAAGCCAGCAATAAATCCAGCAATCGTTGACCCAAGCGCAGTTGCTATAGTCACTCTCACCAAATCTCCAACCGCCAGAGGAATAACTATCTCAGTAAACCCACCGACGATAGCATAAACCCAAGAGCTTTTAGCATATTTTCTTTCTGATTTTGTATAAAGTTTAGGTTTTAAAAAAGTTGCTAAACACAAACCTAAAGGTGGAACTGTAACAATAGAGCCACAGATACCTAATGGGACATATAAATCCAAATCCATTACTGCCGTAGCAAAAGTACTTTGTGTTTTACTGAATGGTCCTCCATAATCTACTCCTCCTAAAAATCCCATCACTGCACCCATAGCTGCAGATCCATGTTCACTCAAACTCGATAAAAAAAGGGAAATAAGACCCATCAACCAGGCTATTGGAGGTCCTAAAATATAAACCATGAAAACGACAACAATTAAAGTACTTAAAACAGGAGCCATAAATCCCCATGTACTTTGCAACATTTCATTAAGTTCTACTTTTAATAGCATGAACGTCACATATCCCACTAATATACCTCCAAAAAGCGCTCCTAAATACCCCGTATCAATTTGTTGTGCTAAAATGCCCACAATAAAACCCGGAGCAATTCCTGGTGTATCAGTAATACTATAGGCTGTATAAGCAGCCATAATAGGAACAAAATAAGTTAATCCTATTGAACCAATATCCTTAAAAACTTTCCAAATAGACCCGTCAGCTAGCTCATTTCCTCCAAGAACAGCAAGACTACCCACCATTCCACCTATTAATAATACGGGTAACATATAGGAAACCCCAGTACGGAAATGTATTCCTGTCTCTCTAAAAACATTTGCAGTTTCTTTCCAAAAATTCATACAGTAATTATTAATTAAACGTATTTATAATTTCCTCAATCGTAGTGGCATTAACCCATTTTTCCCTAATATCTTCTTCTAAAGCTATAGTGGCCACATTAGACATCATTTCAATGTGTTTATTTTCCTCACCGTCTTCAGCTGAAGGGATCGCCAATAAAATAATAAACTGTACAGATTCATCCTCCTCATCCCAAGCCATATCAGAAGTTCTTCCAAATACAAATGAAGCTTCTTTTACTGCATTGGATTCTGCATGAGGTATTGCAATTGCATATCCACAATAGGTTGAAAGTAATTCTTCGCGTTTTAAAACTGCTTCGAAATAATACTCTTTTTCACTCAACTTACCTTCATTCCAAAGATGTTCAACCAAGAGTGAAATGGCCTCTTTTTTTGAAGTGGCATTAAGATTCAAATCAACAAAAGATGGCTTTATGGTTTTCATTTTATCAAGAATTAAGATTGGGCTTCCTCTATTGCCTTTGCACATCGTTTTAAACCTGCAGTTATTCCTTCTGGATCTTTGAAAATTGCTGAGGATAAAACAACCACATCCGGCNTACACGCGATAAGAGGAGCCAAATTCTCTGAACGAATCCCACCATCAATTGCAATTTCACATTTTGGATTTTTTTCATCCACTAATGTCCTTGCTCTTTTGAGTAAATCAAGACAAGAACTTCTCCAGCCCCAATTGTCTTTCCCATCTGTTTCATCTACTCCATGTACCACAATATGCAGGCGATCAATGTCGTAAATTGACTCTTCAACGAAAGAAAGAGGGGTATACAAACCTATTGTGAGTCCAACTTTCATGGACCGCTCTCTACACCAATTAATTATGTATGCTAGAGGCGCACCTATAAAATGTTCAGCTGGAAGGATTAACATATTAGTTCCTACCTGTGCTAGTTTTTCAATAAAAAGTAAATCACATGTTTTAGTGTAAATATGACATTCTATTGGTTTATCTGTATGACTTCTGATTCCTTCAATGATCTGATGTCCACCCATTAACTGCATGTTTTTTAAATCGTGCATATCTGCAGCATCTGAATGGATATAATCAGCACCGGCTTCTGTGGCTTCTTTAACAATATCTGCTAGATGTCCGTAATCAACATGTGCCAAACCGGCTGCTATTTTAATTTTTTTCATAATAATTATTTGTTCAAACTTTCATCCATCATTTGATGTATTCTATCACTATTTTCAGGTTGCAATTGACTCAGTAAAGGATGACCCTTAATAGATTCAATTTCTTGTTGAGTCAGATTTGCTTTTTCTAATGCAGATGATAAGCCAGTTATTTTAAATAAATTCAAAATTGCTTCTACTAAAGCGCCAGGATCTGCTTTTAAATTTAAATGATTAGCAACTTGAATAAATTTATCAGGTGCCTTATCCGCTTTATAATTTAAAAAAGCGGGATATACAATTGCTAATGTATCTCCATGTGCAATACGAGGACAAATTCCACCTATAATCTCACCTAAAGGGTGAGGTAAATCTGCTCCCCCATTTGCCAAACACATACCAGCAAGTGTATCGGCCCATGCCAAATTACTTCTTACTTCAATATTTTTTAGATCTGCTATTGCTTTAGGTAAATTATCTAGTACCAATTGAATGGCCTGAAGAGACATTTGCTCAGTCATTGGTGAGGTTCTACCGCCTAAAAAACTTTCAAACGCATGAGTAAAGGCATCAAACCCTGTAGCAGCAGTAACTCCACTGGGCACAGAGCACATCAATTCTGGATCTACAATGGCTATAACTGGGAAAAGTCCTGCATGAAATAGGGTTATCTTATTTTTACTCTTTGTATCTGAAACCACTGCGGCTTGAGTACATTGAGAGCCTGTACCAGAAGTAGTAGAAATAGCAATAAAAGGCAAAGATTCTTTCGGACTAGGAGTCATTGAAAAAGGATTATCATAGTCTGATATTGCTTTATCCCAATCTATTTTAGTCTCGGAATTATGAAGAAAGGCAATTAGTTTTGCAGTATCCAAAACAGAACCTCCGCCAACACCCAGTACAAAATCAACTTTATTTTTAACTGCAATTGACACCCCATTTTCAACGCCTTCAATAGTTGGATTTGGAACTACCTCATCAAAAAAGAAGATCTCAATATTTACTGCTTGAAGTAATGCTATAATTTCTGAGTAAGTTTCTTTTAATGATCCATTTAGAGGTCTTGAAACCAATAAACACTTTTGTCCATATGTTGGCGCAAATTCTTTTAGCTCCTTTAGTCTACCTACTCCAAATCGAATTTGTGTAGGAATAAAAAAATTAAATGCTTTCATTTATCTTAAATAATGATTAATCCTTGAATTAACTTAAGGGTTCAAATTTTGCTGTAAAATGACGCAAACTAATTATGGGGCCTTCGTAAGTTAATTTTAACCCCTTCATTTGATCTCTTCTTTCGTATACATCCGCCAGAGCATTTACGACAACATCCATGTGTCGATTAGTGTAAACCCTTCTAGAAACAGTAAGACGCACAAGTTCTAAATCTGGAAAAATAACTTTTCCTGTTTTAGGATCTTTTTTAGAAAAAGCACAAGAACCCAATTCAACTCCTCTAACTCCAGCTGTTTTATAAAGTTCAATAACCATGGCTTGCCCAGGAAATTCAGACTGAGGTATGTGAGGATAAAACTTTTGAGCATCTACATAAACACCATGCCCTCCTGTTGGCAGAATGATTGGAACCCCTCTTTTGGAAAGTTGTTCTCCTAAATAAGCAACCTGGTCTATTCTATATTCTAAATAATCTTCTTGAATTCCCTCATACATTCCAATGGCTAGCGCCTCTAAGTCACGACCACTCATACCGCCATAGGTTACAAATCCTTCGTTTATAATTGCCAATTGGTTAATGGTTGGAAATAATTCTTCATGCCTAGTACAGATAAAACCACCTATATTAACCAATCCATCTTTTTTAGAACTCATTACACAACCATCTGCATAAGAAAATAATTCTAGTGAGATTTCATGTATGGTCTTGTCTTTATACCCTAATTCACGCTTTTTGATGAAATAACAATTTTCTGCAAATCGAGCTGCATCAATCATTAAGGGAATACCTTGGGCTTTGGCAATAGCAGAAACTTTTCTGATATTTTCCATAGAAACAGGCTGTCCTCCATTTCCATTACTTGTAACCGTAATAATAATTAAGGGGATTTGAGATGCACCATGCTCAGCAATAAAATGCTCTAATTTTTTTATATCCATATTTCC
>JGI20160J14292_10004543_pt1 | contig 10290 bp, 13 predicted proteins | sample COG_10_FD_14292 | JGI IMG/M metagenome (IMG submission 14292) | reverse complement strand
CCGCGGCTTGTTTCATATTGATTATGCCTGCTATAACTTCAGCTGCGCCGAGCCCACAGTTAGTTCCATAGGCGGCAAGAGGAGTGCAAAGATCATCAACATCAAACCCTTGTTCATCCACCATTAGAGGTGAGAGGATATTATCCTGAGGACATTGCAAAATATTTGAGCGGCCAGTACCTCGCTGATCAATTAGCAAAATATCTCTAGTTTCTCTGACTTTTTTAAAAGTGTTGTTGAACAGAGCGGCGTTATCAATGGCGGATTGGCCAGGTCCTCCTGCAATAGCTAGCAGCGCCTCAGTGGGGTGGACAGGCTTTACTGCAGGAATGACCACATAGTGAATATCAATCTTGCGGCCCTGAGGTTTAGAGGAGTCTTCTGCAACTTGAATAAAGCCACAAGGAAGCCGGTCCGATAAACCATCCACATAGCAGTAGCTTGGACTGTTTTTTTCCTGAGCTACAGTGAGGGAGGTTAGATTCATTAAAACTAGGAGGGACGCCCCTAGCATCATTCTAAATGACGACATCTTGTCCAATAACATTGAAAATCCTTTCCAATTTAGAAGCATTCGAATAAGCATAATCTAATAAATCCTATAAAGCTAACCATTAAAAATTCTGCAGAACTGAATTTAAAAACTGATATCCAAGTGGTGTGGTGCGGTAGCGATCAGTGTCCTGTTCAAGTAGCCCTTGAGATTGTAGGCGAAGGACTATTTTATCCACAGAATGGAAATCTAAACCTGTCCGCTGCGTAAAATATTCTCTGGACACACCTTGCTTTAGTCGCAAACCGTTCATCATAAACTCCTGAGCCATCTCATCCAAGCTAATAGCTTTACTGAGAATCTCTGGGCTACCAAGCTTTGCTAAATAGTGATCAGGTTGTCTTGTTTTGGCAGTGCGAATAATCTCATTCTGTGTTGGAAGCGTAATTTTGCCATGTGCCCCAGCGCCCACACCTAAGTAGTCCCCAAACTGCCAGTAATTTATATTGTGATGAGATTGCATTTCATTCTTCGCAAATGCAGATACTTCGTACTGCTGATAGCCTTTATTATTCAACATCACCATTCCCGCCTGTTGGATATCTGCTAAACGATCATCAATAGGGAGCAAAGGTGGACGAGAGAAAAATTCGGTATTAGGTTCTATAGTGAGTTGATACCAAGAGATATGTATCGCTCCAGAGTCCGCAGCCTTACTAATGTCATTTTCAGCTTCGGCCACTGTTTGTTCGGGAAGGCCGTGCATCAAATCAATATTAAAATTATCAAACCCAGCTGATTGAGCCATGGCTATCGCTGATATTGCCTGCGGTGAGCCATGAATTCTACCGAGGCGTTTGAGGTGATTATCATTGAAGCTTTGAACGCCTACTGATAGCCGGTTGACACCGGCGCTATAAAAATCAGCGAATTTTTTTTGCTCGGCAACACCCGGGTTGGCTTCTAGGGTAACTTCTATGTCCGACTCGAAGCCAATCAGATTTTCAGCTGCTTGCAGAATAGTGCCAATGGCTGCTCCGGAAAATAAGCTAGGAGTGCCACCACCAAAAAAAATCGAGCGCAGTTTTCTACCCTGCACCCAGTGAAGGTCTGCTTTAAGATCTTCTATGAGCGCATTGACATAGTCGGTTTCTGGAATGGTTTGTTTAGCGACATGAGAATTAAAATCACAGTAAGGGCATTTTTTTACGCACCAAGGAATGTGAACATACAGTGAAAGTGGCGGTAACTTGAGCATGGGGTTACGATGCGCCCAGTTGCTCTAGAAACTGAGCAATGGCCTTTCCTCGATGACTCAAGCTTTGTTTTGTTGCTCTGTCGAGTTCAGCAGCGTGGCATTTCAACTCAGGAACATAAAATATTGGATCGTAACCAAACCCTTGTTCGCCTCGCTCTATAAGAGTGATGCTTCCTTCCCAAGTTCCTTGGCAGATTATCGGGGTTGGGTCCTGGGCATGTCGGAGGTAAACGATTACTGCTTGGTAGCGAGCGGTGCGCTTGTCTTGATGGACTCCCTCTAAAGCTTTCAAAAGCTTGGTACGGTTGGTCGCATCAGTTGCATGCTCCCCAGAAAAACGAGCTGAGTAGATACCGGGCGCTCCTTTTAAGTAATCTACTTCGATACCAGAGTCATCGGCAATAGCGGGTAAATTGGACAAGGCCGAAGCATTCCGTGCCTTGAGAATGGCGTTCTCAACAAAAGTAAGGCCAGTTTCTTCAATATCTGGAATGCCCAAATCACCCTGAGGCACGATGATGATGCCTAATTTATCCAGCCATTCCTGTAACTCTTTAATTTTCCCAGGATTGGCGCTGGCAAGCACTAGCTTATTTAAATTAGTCAATGGTTAGTCCAATTAAGGTGAATTAGTCATGATACATTTTTTTCTGGAATTTAAAGTCATATGAATAGCTCGGCTTGCCGTCATTGGGCTTTACCGTAATTTTAAATGTCAGGTAGTCCTCATTCTCGAAGGTAAATGGAGCAAGATAATATAACGCCTGCTGTTCTTTTACTGCCACAAATTCAAGCGACTGACTCTGTTGTAGAATATTAAAAACTCGGCCTGTTACTTTAGCAGGGGTTCCGATAGTCAATTCTTCCATCACTGCAATATTGACCAGACCTTTTCCCTTTCCTCGCACAATGTTGTTTGCCACTGCAATATTGGAGTCGATGAACGAACTATTAAAGGCACTGTAAAATATTTTGTAATTGCCATGCTGTTTGTAAAGTTTCTCTTCGTATCCCTGAGAGAGGATCGGTTGCACTAATAGCAAAATTGCCAATAGGGATCGTTTCATGGGCAAAGCCTCTTTAAGTAGGGTTTAAGCGTGCAGCTTTTATTTTGACAGCCGATATACGGCAGTATGAGCAAAAAGGTTGGGCCATATACTGTCTAAGCCAAGATCACTGGCCCGCCCACCAACAAAGTTTCGATTGACTATGTGAATGTTGCGCTCTACGCAAAGGGCTTCAAAGTCTTTGTAGGTGAAAAAGTGAATGTTTGGAGTGTCATACCATTGATAGGACAATCTCTTAGTTACTGGCATGCGACCGCTAAAGACCAAATCAGCTCGGGTTCGCCAATGACCAAAATTAGGGAAAGTACAATGCACTGTTTGCCAATTCGAAGCATCTCATCGAGCACCAAATGCGGATATCGCAGTGCTTGAAGTGTTTGCATCATCACCACAGTATCAAAACTAGCGTCTGCAAAGTTCTCCAAACCTTCATTGAGATCTTGCTCAATAACGTTCACGCCTCTGTCGATACACTGACTAATCGAGGCTGGATCGATCTCTAAACCATAACCACGCACCTGATGCTTATTGGTTAATGTTTCCAATAGAGAGCCATCACCACACCCTAGATCTAAGACTCGGGAATTTTCTTTTATCCAGTCTCCAATAAAGCCATTATTATTTATCATGGCTGTTCAGCCTCTAGTTGGTCTGCAACTCTATTTAGATAGAGGCTAACGCCATTCTCATAGCGAGCATCCGGCAGTAAAAAAGCGTCGTGACCCTGATCAGATTCAATCCTTAGATAAGTGACATTCTTGTCTGCGCCGATGAGGGCATCTGTAATTTCTTCAGAGCATTCTGGAGAAAATCGCCAATCACTGCTAAATGAGACCACCAAAAATTGACATTTGGCGTTGCTAAAAGTTGCTAAAGCATNATTTTTGTNGTTTTTAACAAGATCAAAATAATCTAACATCTTGGTGATTAAAATATAACTATTGGCATCGAATCCTTTGGCAAATTTATCACCTTGATAATTTAGGTAGCTTGAAATTTCAAATTCAACCAACTCTTTTTGGGCGGCATCCAGATCCCCACTGCGCACCAACCGACCAAATTTGCGACCTAAAGCGTGATCAGACAAATAGGTGAGATGGCCAATCATTCGGGCCAATGCCAAACCATCTTTGGGGCTAGTTTGATGCTCTAGGTACTGACCATCTTTAAAATTGACGTCTGATTGTATGGCTCGGCGTGCTATCTCATTAAATGCAATATTTTGTGCAGATAGCTTCAATGAGGCAGCTATCACAACTGCATGCTGTAACTTCTCGGGATGCACTACAGACCAATGCATAGCCTGCATTCCACCTAAACTACCACCGACCACGGCAGCCCAGCAGTCAATCTCAAGATGCTCCATCAAAAACACCTGAGATTCAACCCAGTCACCGACCTCCAAGGCAGGAAATCAGCGCCCCAGTGCTTTCCAGTTGCAGGATTAATGCTATTTGGCCCGGTACTGCCAAAGCAACTACCAATATTATTGGGGCAAACCACGAAGAAACGGTTGGTATCAATTGGTTTGCCAGGGCCAATATAGTGCTCCCACCAACCAGATTTCCCCTCTGAATCAACACCGGCAGCATGGTGGTCACCGCTAAGGGCATGGCATATGAGAATAGCGTTGGTATGAGAGCTGTTCAGCTTCCCATAGGTTTCAAAGACAAGCTCATGGGTCGTTAACTCAAACCCACAAGCCAAATTAAGGGGGCGATCAAAAGCCACTGCAGTTTTTGCTATAGCAGTTTGGCCTTTACTAGACTGGAGATCGTTTGCCATATCCGTGTAATCGTCTTTGTTTTAGAGGTTTACCTGTGCGGGGCTCCTAAAGTCTAAGAGCAGGCGGTCAACAACGCAACATAAGGAAGGTTATTTTTTATATCAATTGTTTGGAAGTGGCTAGTTATACTAATGATTTATGCAAACAATAAGATAAATAGGTTAGAAGATACCGTTTAGAGCAGGTAATACCTGAGCGCGTGCCACCATCAAGACAAGAATCGCAACCATCGGTGAAATATCGATCATGCCAATAGGCGGGATGACACTCCTAAAGGGCTTCATGTAAGGATCGATTACTTGATTTACCAAGCGCACCGTTGGGTGATTTGTGGTGCCCACCCAACTGGAGATGGCCACGATAAGAATGCCATAAAAATAAATTTGAATTAGCGTCCCAATCAAGGACACTGCAGCAACTAACAATAAAGGGACTAGTTGGCCAGGTAACGCAGATTGAAATCCAAACCAAATAATGAAAAAAGACCACTTGACTAAAATAGCAGCAGCTAGTGCGGCAGTATTAAATTTGCCAAAGGTTGGAAAGATTTTATGCAGTGGCTCTACAATCGGCGCGGTTATCTTGAAAATAGTTTGAGAAATAGGATTAAAGAAATCCGCTTGGACTAGTTGTAAGAGTAGTCTGACCAATATAACAGTGGCATAAAGGTCTATTACTAATCTGATAATGTCAATTAATCCACCACTCATCTGTTTGTAACTCCTTGGTTTTAAATTTTTTAATCTGAAAAGTCTTTGGACATTTCTTCAGCTCTTTGCGATGCGCTAGTCATTGCGCGACGGAAGATAGCTTCCAGACCATCTTGCTGAAAAGTACTCAGAGCACGTTCAGTAGTTCCTCCCGGGGAGGTTACTTGCTGTCTAAGCTGGGCTGGACTGGAATCAGATACTTTTGCCATTTGTGAGGCCCCTAGGGCAGTTTGCGAAACAAGATTACGGGCAATCTCTTCNGATAATCCTAGCTCTTGTCCTACCGCCTGCATAATCTCCAGAATTCTAAAGAAGTAGGCGGGCCCACTCCCAGAAACTGCGATTACAGCATTAATCTGCTCTTCACTCTCGACCCAACAGCAATAGCCAACAGCGTTGAAAATTTGATTCACACTATCTTTATGGGATTGGCTTGTTAGCTCGTTGGCAAAAAGGCCAGTAGCACCNGANAGCACAAGAGAAGGAGTGTTCGGCATAGCTCTAACAATGGCAGTGGAATTACCTAACCACAATTGTAANGAGTTGATTGAAATACCAGCTGCAACCGAGACAACAACCGCATCAGCCTTTAATGCTGAGGCAAGATCCATGGCGACCTTACGCATAATTTGAGGTTTCACTGCCAGTACAACAATATCAGCGTGAGCAACTGCCGATCGGTTGTCATCCGTCGCAGAGATGCCAAATCTAGACTTTAATCTTTCTTGGCTACTTTCACTAGGAGCGGTGGCTGTAATATCTTCAGCCTCAAATCCTCGAGCAATCATTCCCCCCACAATGCATGAGGCCATATTGCCACCACCAATAAAAACGATTGAACTCATGTGTTCACCTTCTACTGTTGTTTAACGCTGCGTGGGCCAAATATATCAGTGCCCACTCTGATAATAGTTGCGTTCTCAAAAATAGCCGCTTCAAGATCCCCTGACATTCCCATAGAAAGGGTATCCAGTTTTTCAGATTTGTCCAGCGGCCGATTAATTTCATCCATCAATTGCTGTAATTTGGAAAAAGGCTTTTGCTGTGCCTGTTGTCCCTGCCGAACCGCAGGTATTGCCATTAGTCCTCGCAGTTTTATGTTGGGTAAATCTAAAATATTTTTAGTTGCTAGTAGGGCTTGATCGGGGCTTAGCCCAGCTTTGGTTGTTTCATTGTCAATATTAATTTGTAAACAAACATTCAATGGAGGCATATCTGACGGCCTTTGATCACTCAGTCTTTGGGCAATCTTCACCCTATCGACACTGTGCACCCAAGAAAAATTTTCTGCAATTTGTCGTGTCTTATTGGACTGTATTGGCCCAATGAAGTGCCAATCTAGGCCTAGTGACTTAAGTGTGTCTATTTTCTCCAGAGCTTCTTGAAGATAGTTTTCTCCAAAATGGTGAAGGCCGTTATTAGCGGCGTGCCTTATTGCATCGGCGCTACGCGTTTTACTCACTGCGACTAACATAATCTCTGCTTCGGATCGGCCACACTTTGTCGCGGCTGACAGCAAACGCAATCGAACTTTGTCTATTCTTTCCTGTAAATCAGGCATGGATATTTTTAATCCTTTTGTCTTCGATGATAGATCCAGGGCAGTATTAAGATTAGATTGATCTTCCTATCGATGAGTCATCGAGCCAACTCTGAAGTATTAAAGCCGCGGCTATATGGTCTATTTTAGTTAGGTCTTCAGTGCTGGAGCCGCGCTTGCTATTTCCTCGAATGATTGATTTTGCTTCCTGGCTAGTCAGGCGCTCATCAACCATTTCTACTTGAACATTAAAACGGCCTTCTAGGCGGCGCGCAAATTTTCTTGCTCGAGCGCTTAATTCACTCTCAGTGTCGTCCATATTTAATGGCAAGCCTACGAGAACCAAATTTGGTTTCCATTGCGTTATTAACGCGTCAATCTCGAGCCACTGGGGTTTACCATTTTGTGCCTTAAGAATAGACAGAGCATTAGCATTTTTGGTTAGTGTCTGACCATAGGCCACCCCTATTTGCTTTAACCCAAAATCGAACGCGAGAAGTGACTTGTGTCTTATAGACTCAGGCATGGCCCATATCCGTGGAAAGCATATCAAGATTAAGGCCGATGGAAGATGCTGCAGCTGTTGCCCGATTCGCGCAGTCAGTATTAAAAATAATGGCCGCACTAGATGGGATTGTAAGCCAGCTGTTGGTAGCTAGTTCTTCTTCGAGTTGCCCTGCGCCCCAGCTAGAGTAACCAAGAGTAATCAGTGGGTTTTGAGGGCCGTCACCAATTGCAATATCACTGAGAATATCTTTTGAGGCGGTAAGACAAATTTCATCAGAAATGGCAACGGTAGATTCCCACGTCTGAGTGCAGGTCCGATGGAGAATAAACCCGCGATCCCGAGCAACTGGGCCACCATCAAAAATTAACTCATCGCCGCAAGCTTCATTATAGTCGAGCTCTAACTGTTTAAAAATAGCTTTGACTGGGATGTCCATCTGCTGATTAACAATAAGCCCCATAGCGCCNTCTTTNGTGTGTTCGCAGAGATAAACGACCGATTGTGAGAAATTAGNGTCGGGCAATCCCGGCATTGCGAGCAGGAAATGATTTTTTAGGCTAGTGACTTTTTTTGCGTGTGTGCTCATACACTTAATATGACTTACTACGTTATGAAACTCAACTTTTGAAAGAAAACTAAGTGGGCTTTTTTGTATTCAGCTAACTACGCGTTTAACCTTTTATNAATGGCAATCATCAGTTTATTACCTATGGCTGTGTTTTCAGCTTTGTCAATTTCGCGCACGCAGGTCGGGCTTGTGACATTAATTTCGGTTAAGTAATCACCAATAACATCTAAACCGACAAATATGAGGCCCTTTTCAACTAATGTTGGCGCAACTTGCTGGGCAATCCATAAGTCTCTCTTGCTGAGTGGCTGGACAACACCGCGCCCACCTGCCGCAAGGTTGCCCCTAAATTCTCCTGCGGAGGGAATACGGGCCAAACAGAAAGGTATAACTTCTCCATCGATGACCAAAATTCTTTTGTCACCAACCAAAATTTCTGGGAGATATTTTTGAGCCATGATCGTGTTCTGGCCGAAATTTGTGAGTGTTTCAATAATAACATTAAGGTTTTGATCACCTTTCTTAACTCGGAATATTGAAGTGCCACCCATTCCATCAAGCGGTTTGTATACCACTTCGTTATGCTCTTCCAGAAATTGCTTTAAAAGAACCTCATCACGGCTGACCAGTAGCGGGGGAGTACACTGAGGGAATTCTGTAGCGAAGACCTTCTCGTTACAGTCTCTGAGACTTTGGGGCTTATTTACAATTAGGCTACCACGACGTTCTGCGGCTTCTAGAATATAAGTGGAATAAATAAATTCACTATCAAAAGGTGGATCTTTGCGCATCAGGATAACGTTTAAGTCTGAGAGAGGTTTTGTTGAGGTTTCCCCCAAGGCATACCATTTATCTGGATCTTGAAAGACCGTTAGAGGCGTCATCTTTCCTTGAGGACCGTTATTGTCGATAAACAGATCTTTCTGCTGCATATAAAACAGTAAATATCCGTGTTCTTGTGCTGCAAGCAACAGAGCTAACGTCGTGTCTTTCTGATAATTTAGTGATTCTATGGGGTCCATCACAACCCCGAGATATTTTTGCATTTTATTCCAAAACCTTTGCTACATTATGGTAGCTAAAAAAAACCTTGAATTCATATCCGGCCAGTAGCAATCGGGCTCACATCAGTTGTCTTTGAATGATTACAGATTACTAAGTTGACCAGAGAGTAAAGGACCTTAAATATGGATCTAACCAGACTGTTGAGGCTCAGTATAAAAGAACAAGCGTCAGATTTACATCTATCAGCAGGGCTTCCACCTATTTTACGGGTTGATGGAGATATGATTCGTACTGATCTACCGGTTCTGCTGCCCAATCAAGTGGAAAGTCTAGTCCATGAGGTGCTAAATGACACCCAGATTAAAGCTTTGAAGGATGGTATAGAGATAGATTTTTCATTTGAGATTCCCGAAATGGCAAGATTCCGAGCCAATGTATTCAATCAGAATCGAGGAAAATCAGCCGTATTTAGATCTATTCCCTCAAAGATAGCAACATTAGAAGAGCTCGGATTGGGAGATATATTTAAGCAGCTTGCCTTACTGCCGCGAGGCTTAGTTCTAATTACTGGGCCAACGGGTTCTGGCAAGTCTTCCACTCAAGCGGCGATGGTAGATTACATTAATAAAAAGCGGTCCTATCATATCCTTACTATCGAAGATCCAATTGAGTTTGTTCATCACAGTGAAAAAAGTTTAATTAACCAGCGAGAGGTCCGTCGTGACACTCAAAGTTTCAGTCAAGCTTTGCGTTCAGCTTTGCGCGAAGATCCAGATGTAGTGGTGGTAGGTGAGATGCGAGATCTGGAAACTATTCGTTTAGCACTGACTGCTGCTGAAACCGGCCACTTAGTTTTTGCAACTCTCCACACGACTTCAGCGGCTTTAACAATCAATAGAATTATTGATGTTTTTCCGGCGGAAGAAAAAGACATGGTTCGTTCGATGTTGTCTGATTCCTTACAGGCGGTAGTTACCCAGACCCTCATGAAAAAAGTTGGGGGTGGTCGTATTGCTGCTCATGAAATAATGATAGGCACTCCGGCGGTTCGAAATCTTGTAAGAGAAGACAAAAATGCCCAGATTTATTTTGTTATCCAGACAAGCAGCTCGTTACAGATGCAAACCTTAGATCAATGTCTTAACGCTCTGGTTGAGGAAGGGCTGGTAACTCTTGAGGCTGCTAGAGAAAAGGCCGTGTCCCCTCAAAATATAGGTAAAGGTGAGTCAGCTAGTTCTATTCCTTCATTTAAGTAGCATTGAAATTTCGGTCGGGATAAGTTCAATCAGTCGAGTACTTACAAATGGGTACAAAACAGAGTGAGATTAAAATTTCGTTGTGATTTTTAATCTATG
>JGI20160J14292_10004539_pt1 | contig 10293 bp, 10 predicted proteins | sample COG_10_FD_14292 | JGI IMG/M metagenome (IMG submission 14292) | reverse complement strand
TAAAGCACAGACCTGATGTGGCCATCCACAATGCGCCAATAATTGGTTTATCAACTCGAGCCAATTTCATAGCATATCGCTCTCATGCTGATCCTAAAGAGGCAATACTAAACCAACCAACAGTATCAATTAAAATTGGTGCAAATAGATATTTTCCATTGGTTTAAAAAATTTAGCACATGCCACTAGGTGGCATGTGCTATTTTATAGCCCACAATAATTAAGGGCAATAATTACTCTGCGTTTATTTCAAAGCGGCGTTTGTAATGACATGACTCCAAGCACCACTAGGCATTTTAGTAATCACTGGATCAGAACCACCAGTCATAAGACTAGAAACTGTGCGATTAAAGTCCGCCTCTGAGAGCGCACCATTGCTACCAGCTGTGAGTTTGGCAATTTCACCCATTTGAATAGTATTAAGATCAAGTCTTTGTGACCCAGAATCGTCGTTATCTACAACAATTTGAGCCGCTTCAGCTGTGTTATTCTCAGCGTATTTCCAACCCTTCATAGATGCTCTCACGAACCTTACCATTCTATCAACAAATGCTGGATCAGATAAGTTTTCTTCCTTGACATAAAGTCCATCTTCTAACGTTGCTACGCCCTCATCTTCATACCTAAATACCGTTAGATCCTCAGGCTTGAGGCCTGCATCCAAAATCTGCCAATATTCATTGTAAGACATTGCCGAAACGCAGTTTGCGTCACCTGTTGTCAGGGGCAAAATATCCCAACCTTGCCTAAATACAGAAACGCCACCAGCACTTCCGTCTGTAGCTAGGCCTAGTTTGTTCATCCAACTTAAGAACGGCCATTCATTTCCAAAATACCAAACATAAAGGTTCTTACCTTTTAAATCAGCAACAGAATTAACACCTCGGTCTTTTCGACAAACCAACATCATTCCTGATCCAGCGAAAGGCTGCGCTATGTTAACGTTTGCAAAACCTTGCTCACGTGCCGCTAAAGCCGAAGGCATCCAGTCCACGGCAACATCTGCACCGCCACCAGCAAGTACACTCATAGGACCAATGTCAGGACCACCAGCTTTTATAGTTACATTAAGGCCCTCTGCCTCGTAAAAGCCTTTATCTTGAGCAACGTAATATCCAGCGAATTGAGTTTGAGTTACCCACTTTAATTGGACGGTCACATTATCTGCCGCAGAAACAATCGAAGCGCATAACGCAACTATCGCACCGACAGTAAAAGTTAAAAATTTAAACATATTATTACTCCCTAAGTTGAATTTTTAAAATTGAAGCAAGTACCTCTACCTACCTTTGCGACGGGTGCCAAAAAGTTATCCACTTTTCTAGCAAAACGACTCCCCCATAAAACAACGACCCCGCCATCGCCGCTACTGTTATTTCTGCCCAGACCATATCTAGAGCAAAACGAGGGGCTTCCGTCGATATTCTGAATCCCATACCCCTAATAGGGGACCCAAAAAACTCTGCAACAATCGCTCCTATTAAAGCTAGCGTTGTGCAAATCTTAAGTCCATTAAAAATAAAGGGCATGGCTGTTGAAAGCCTTAATTTAAACAATGTCTGTAGATAACTGGCATTATATGTTTGCATCAGGTCTCTATGAATTTTATCTGACATTTTCATTCCCTGGATAGTATTTACTAAAATTGGGAAGAAGACCATCACTGCAACCACTGCCGCTTTTGATTGCCAACCATACCCGTACCACATAACGAGAATCGGAGCGATCCCAATTATTGGCATTGCAGCTAAAAAATTCCCAATCGGCAATACACCACGCTCAAAAAACTTAAACTTGTCTGCGATCAGGCTAACAGTGAAAGCTACCAAACACCCTATTATATAGCCGGATAATGCTCCCTTGATCGCAGTTTGAACAAAATCTCCCCACAGGATGGGTATGCTTGAGATAAATTTATAATAAATGGCTGAGGGTGGTGGCAAAATTATTGGGCTTACTTCAAAGTATACTACGCTTGCCTGCCAAACGAGTATAACGCTGCCACCAAACAATATTGGAGGAAATAGATTTAATAGTTTTCGTTCCTTTTGACGCGCAATCCAAATATTTGCCGACCAAGCTAAAATCCAAAAAACTATCGCTCCCCAAAAAAATACCATTATAACTCCAACGCCATTCTTTTAAGTACAACCCTTTGAATAACACTTATGATAGCAATCAGAGAGCCAGCAAGTATTGCCGCAGAAAATAAACCACTCCAAATATGTAAAGTGTTCCCAAAAGTGCTACCCGAAAGCATTCTAAAGCCGAGTCCACTACCACCACCAGACGGTAACTCACCAACAATGGCACCAACTAGTGACGCAGCCATTCCTAGTTTTAACGATGTAAAAAGATAAGGCGTTGATCTTGGCGCTCTTAACTTAAATAGAATTTGCGTTTTAGATGCAGACCAAGTTTTCATTTGGTCAATTTCTAATTGTTCGGGACTTTTGAGGCCTTTGACCATGCCAACGACCACCGGAAAAAAGGAAAGGTACATTGAAATAATTATAATTGGCAAGAGCCCACCGAAACCTAAGGATCCAAGCGCAACCACAATCATTGGTGCGATAGCAAGTATTGGGATGGTTTGACTAGTAATAATCCACGGCATGACGCTCATTGCTGTAGCTCTATTGTACACGATTCCAAGCGCCAATAAAATTCCAAGACCTGTCCCAAAGGCAAACCCATAAATCGTCTCATAAAACGTGATTAACCCGTGATAAACTAAAGATCTTTTTGAGGTTACTTTTTTATTTACTGTTGTATCCCAGATCTCTCTTACAACTTGATGGGGCGCGGGTAACTTTGGTCGCTTTTGTGACCAAGTATTACTAACTAATTCCGTCGTTGTTAATGTAATGGAGTTTCTTTTGGCTTTATCATATTCCCATGGTGCATTCAAAACGACAGAGAACCCATACCAAGCTATAACGATCAAAGTTAAAATGCAGACTACCGGCAGTACTTTATTATCTGAGCCTATCCGTGAGCCTTTACTCATTACTGTGGCCTGCCCGTAATCCTTCTCGAACTCTCTGNGATATTTCAGTAAACTCCTTAGAGTCCCTAATCTCNAGAGGCCTTTCTGAAGGTAAATTGCTGTCTATTATGTCTACAATTCGTCCTGGCCGTGGCGACATCACAACAATCTTTGTCGACAGGTATACTGCCTCAGGTATGGAGTGGGTTACAAAACAAATAGTTTTGTTTGTCGACTTCCACAACTCCAACAGTTGTTCATTCAAATTATCGCGTACTATTTCATCCAGGGCCCCAAATGGCTCATCCATCAAAAGTAAATCAGCATCAAACGAGAGGGCTCTTGCAATGCTAGCCCTTTGCTGCATACCTCCAGATAGTTGCCAAGGGAATTTTTTTTCGAAACCCGTTAGCTCCACCAAATCCAGAACTTTCTGCACCCTTTTAACCTGTTCCTCCTTAGAATAACCCATAATCTCTAANGGCAACTTTACGTTTGCCGCGATGTTACGCCAAGGATATAAACCAGCCGCCTGAAAAACATAGCCATATGCTCGAGACTCTCGGGCCTGCCTTGGACTGACGCCATTTACAGCTACGTCACCATCAGTCGGCTCATCAAGGTCCGCCAGAACCCGTAACAAAGTTGTTTTTCCACAACCTGACGGTCCAATGAAAGATACAAAATCACCCTTGTTAATTTTTAAATTAACATTTTTTAGAGCGTGGACAGGTCCATCATTTGTCTCAAATGTTAGGTCTAAGTTCGAAACTTTTATTACTTCAGACTGCAAAAGAACAACCTCTCATAGCACTTATATTCCNGCAGGAATATTTAAAGGATCTCTCTCTATACGACGCGGAGAATTTAGCATTTTCCATTTACTAAGGGCAGAATGTGCAGAAGGAAATGCCGGTCTTGGAATAAACCTGCCTCTNCCAGGCTGTGGTTGACTATTTTGGCCCCAAGCCCAAATCACTTCACCGCGATTAAGTGTATATCTTGACTGTGCCTTAACTTTAAAGCCTTCAAAAACATTATAATCCAAAACAGAGTGGTGGTTAGCCGGGCTAATGACTTTACTAATTTTTGGATCCCAAACCACAATATCAGCGTCAGCACCCTCAACAATGGCCCCTTTTTTTGGATAAATATTCAAAATTTTTGCAATATTTGTTGAGGTGGCAGCTACAAACTCCTCTGGTGTAAGCCGGCCAGTCTCAACTCCTTCAGTCCACAAGACCGCCAGACGTTCCTCCAAACCATTTGAACCGTTCGGTATAATCCGAAAATCATCCCGCCCTGCTCGTTTTTGAGCAGTATTGAAGGCCGCATGATCTGTAGCAACAACTTGTAATGAACCTGACTGAAGTCCGCCCAAAGACTATCTTGATGGTCTTTTGACCTAAATGGAGGCGACATCACCCGTCGCGCCGCATGGTCCCAATCTTTATTAAAATACTCACTTTCATCGAGCGTCAAAAACTGGATAAGAGGTTCTCCATAGACCCGCATCCCCTTCTGTCTCGCACGTCGTATTGCCTCATGTGTTTGCTCACATGAAACGTGCACAATGTATAAAGGTACACCGGCAGTATCAGCTATTGTTATCGCTCGATTTGCCGCTTCGCCCTCTAATTCTGGTGGACGAGAAAACGCGTGTCCCTCGGGACCCGTAATTCCTTGGTCAAAATATTTTTGCTGCAATTCTGCCACTAAGTCGCCATTCTCAGCGTGAACCATAGGTAAGGCACCCAACTCTGCGCAACGTTTGAAACTAGCAAACATTTCATCATCCTCAATCATCAGCGCGCCCTTATACGCCATAAAATGTTTGAACGAATTAACACCCATTTCGACTGCGTCTTTCATTTCATTGAATACGTTCTCGTCCCAGCCAGTGATTGCCATATGGTATCCCACATCACTACAAATCTGTGGCGCTGATTTTCTGTGCCACTCGTTTATGGCATTTTTAATAGAGCCATCAGCACCCGGAAGACAAAAATCGACAATCATTGTAGTTCCACCTGCAGCAGCGGCCCAGGTACCTGATTCAAAAGTCTCAGCGGCCGTCGTACCCATAAATGGCATTTCAAGATGAGTGTGAGGATCAATTCCACCAGGAATTACGTAGGCCCCTTCTGCATCAATATATTCATCACCCTTAAGATCTTCACCGATCTGCTTGATGATTTCACCTTCAATCAAAATATCAGCACGCCAAGCCCTATCCGCCGTACAAACCGTCCCACCCTTAATGACTTTGGTCATTGTAAGATTCCCCTTTTTTTTTAAAGATCACAGTCAAAGTGATCATATATCGTCTATCACCCAACAACCTCTGCCATTTCCAGTACTGCGTGTAACAAAACATCTGCGCCAGCAGTGGCCCATTCCTGTGATATTTCCTCTGCCTCGTTGTGGCTCAAACCATCTACACAAGGACACATTACCATAGCAGTGGGAGCAGACTTATTTATCCAACACGCATCATGACCAGCACCAGATATTAAATCCATATGAGAATATCCCAAACGCTCAGCAGCTTTACGTACAGCACCCACACAACCTTCGTCAAACTTAACCGGATCAAATCCACCCACTTTTTCAAATGACACTTCTAGGCCCATTTCTACACAGATTTTGCGAGCACCATCTTCCAATCGTGCCTCCATGTCAGCGATTACAGCAACATCTGGAGAACGGAAATCAATCGTAAATACAGCGTTACCTGGAATTACGTTGCGACTATTTGGAGAAATATCAATATGCCCTGCAGCACCAACTGCATGGGGCTTGTGCGACCACGCAATTTCATCAACCAACTCTAGAACACGTGCCATTCCAAGACCCGCATTTTTACGCATTGGCATAGGGGTGGAACCAGTATGGCTCTCCTTGCCTGAGATTGTAACCTGGGTCCAAGACAATCCTTGACCATGGGTTACAACACCAATCATCTTGCCTTCAGCCTCCAGAATAGGGCCCTGCTCAATATGTAGCTCAAAAAAAGCATGCATCTCTCTGGTGCCGACAGCCTCCTCACCCTTCCATCCAATTCGTTCAAGTTCATTTCCAAACTTTAAACCAGCCGCATCAGTTCGATCGTAAGCCCAGTCCTGAGTGTGCATTCCCGCAAAGACCCCTGATGAAAGCATTGGGGGGGCAAACCGGGTGCCTTCCTCATTTGTCCAATTAGTAACAACGATTGGATGTTTTGTTTTTATATTAAGGTCATTTAGCGTACGCAGAATTTCTAATCCCCCAAGGACACCCAAGACCCCATCGTATTTGCCACCTGTCGGCTGGGTATCAAGGTGAGACCCCACATATACTGGTAAAGACGTGCTATCAGTGCCAGGACGGTGAGCAAACATATTGCCCATCTGGTCTAAGCCCATTTCGCAACCTGCTGCACGGCACCAGGTTTCAAAAAGAGCACGACCTTCTGCGTCTTCATCTGTGAGTGTTTGTCTGTTATTGCCACCCGCAATTCCAGGACCAATCTTGGCCATTTCCATGAGGCTCTCCCAGAGACGGGACCCATCAATTTTAAGGTTTTCACCAGCCGCCGCGACTGTATTCATTTATTTCTCCCAAAAAATGTTTGACCGTTTGGTAAAATTGACGCTAACAGACGGGACACTTCAGTCAAGAAATTGCTTAGCATTAACAAACAAAAAACAAAATTATCTGAATGGTAGTAGAAAAGAACATCTGAATGACGGAATATGCAACGACAAGAATCCAACGAAAAAATCAGGCGCTCATTTTTGAGGCAGCATTGGACGTATTTTCCTCATTTGGTTTTCGTGGAGCAACTTTGGACCAAATTGCCTCTACTGCTGGGCTTAGCAAACCCAACCTTCTGTATTATTATCCTTCAAAGGAGGCTATTCATTCCGCTGTATTAACCAAACTCTTACATACTTGGCTCGCGCCACTGAGAGAAATAGATGAGAATGGCGATCCCATTGAAGAAATACTACTTTACGTAATTAATAAATTGCACGCCGCTCGCGACTTACCCAGAGAGAGTCGTCTTTTTGCCAATGAAATAGTGCAAGGCGCGCCACGGATAAAATCTATTTTAGAGACTGATCTGCGCCATCTAGTTGAAGACAAGGTAAAAATATTAAGTAAATGGATTAAGCAAGGGCGACTGGCTAAGATCGATCCCTACCACCTCATCTTCTCTATTTGGTCTCTGACCCAACATTATGCAGATTTTGACGTCCAGGTTCAGGCTGTCACGGGCCATGAGACCTCGTTTGATGAAGCAGAGGTATTTCTTAACCACCTATACAGGCGGATGCTGGCTCCCTGATTATTCTGCAGCCTCGACGCTAGGGTTGTTGGGGTGTGTAGTCCAGTTGGCATAATCAGCCGACACAGTTTTACCAGTACGTGGATCAACCGTCCCCGTTTCTTGCTCCACCATAGTGATACAATTTTCTACAGGACATACCTCAACACATAGATTACACGCCACGCATTCTGCATCAATCACCGTGAACGTGCGGTCATCTGACATAGCAATCGCTTGGTGAGATGTATCTTCGCAAGCAGCATAGCAACGGCCACAGCTGATACAGTCAGCTTGGTTAATTTCAGCTTTAGCAATATAATTGAGGTTTAAATTTTTCCAGTCAGTTGTATTTGGGATCGCAGCACCCATAAAGTCTTGAATTGTGGAATGGCCCTTTTCATCCATCCACTGAGAAAGACCAGTGATCATTTCTTGGACAACTTTGAAGCCATACGTCATCGCCGCAGTGCAAACCTGCACATTCCCACAGCCCAGAGTGATATATTCGGCGGCATCACGCCATGTCGTCACGCCACCAATACCTGATATAGGCAGTCCAGCAGTTTCTGGCGCACGTGCTATTTCCGAGACCATCGACATCGCAATCGGTTTGACTGCAGGGCCACAGTATCCGCCGTGCGAGCCCTTGCCATCGATTGAAGGCTCCGGGCTCATAGAATCTAAATTAACAGATATAATTGAATTTATAGTGTTGATTAGAGATACCGCATCAGCACCACCGCGCTTTGCCGCCGCCGCCGGTAAGCGTACATCAGTAATATTTGGCGTTAACTTTACGATGACGGGTTTGGAGTAATACTGCTTACACCAACGTGTCACCATTTCGATATACTCAGGCACTTGGCCAACCGCAGCACCCATGCCGCGTTCCGACATACCATGCGGGCAGCCAAAATTAAGCTCTATCCCGTCGGCACCCGTCGCCTCTACTTTAGACAGGATGTCCTTCCATGCTTGTTCCTCACAGGGCACCATAATTGATACAACCATCGCGTGATCGGGGTAGTCTCTCTTTACACGGGTTATTTCTTCAAGGTTGATCTCTAAAGATCTATCCGTAATGAGCTCAATATTGTTTAGACCAAGCACACGGCGGTCAGCTCCGTGGATTACGCCGTAACGCGGACCATTTACATTCACGACAGGCGGGCCTTCAGCACCTAGTGTTTTCCAAACCACGCCACCCCAGCCAGCTTCAAAGGCGCGGCGGACATTATATTCTTTATCTGTAGGGGGTGCTGACGCCAGCCAAAATGGATTTGGGCTTTTGATACCTAAGAAATCTGTTGTTAGATCAGCCATTATTACGCGCCTCCCATAAAGGTTGTATGAATATCCATCGCCGCATCACGCCCTTCAGCCACAGCTGTTACGGTAAGATCATCACCACTAGAGGCACAATCTCCACCAGCCCAAACTCCGTCGCGGCTAGTACGGCCAACACCATTTACCGCAATTTTCCTACCATCAAGATCTAAACTGCCACTAGTTTTCAGCGTTTGACCAATCGCAGTAAAAATTTGATCCGCAGCCACTCTTAGTGTCTCACCTGTAGGTTCAAGTTTACCATTATCTTCTGCTGTATAATCCAGCTCAAGCATGTTCACAGCACCGTTTCCATGGATTACTTTGGGCTGGACGTTGAACATCAACTTTACGCCATGCTTGGCCGCAAGGTCTTGCTCATAGCGGCTTGCGCTCATCGACTCCCTACCACGCCGATAAACGATGGTAACTTGTTCAGAACCCAACAATTTTGATTGTACGGCCGCATCAACAGCTGTCATACCGCCACCAATTACTACCACGTTTCTACCTATTGGAATAGAAGAAAGGTCAGATGTTTGGCGGAGCATTTCGATAAACGCAACTGCATCAGAGACACCTGACTTATCACCGCTGCTAATGTCTAGCGCATTAACACCTCCCAGACCGACACCAAGAAAGACTGCATCGAAATCATTAGCCAAATCGTCAAGATTTATATCTTCGCCCAAGGCTTTGTCATTTTCAATTGTGATTCCTCCAACGGATAGCAACCATTCAATTTCCTTGGCAGCAAACTCATTTGTAGATTTATAAGCAGCTATGCCGTATTCATTCAGACCGCCCGCTTTGGGTCGTGCATCATAAATTGTGACATCCGTGCCAAGCACTGCCAAACGGTGCGCACAGGCCAGCCCGGCAGGCCCTCCGCCCACAACGGCAACTGTTTTGCCAGTTGAGGTCGCCCTTGAGTAGGGATGGACTTGTTGCGCCATCAGTGTATCAGTTGCGTGACGTTGCAAGCGGCCAATTTCAACAGGTTTACCCTCAGACACTTCACGAACACATGCCTGCTCACAAAGCTCCTCAGTCGGGCAAACACGTGCACACATCCCCCCTAAAATGTTCATATCAAAAATAGTTTTAGCTGCCGCCTCAGGCGTCCCAGTACTAATTTGGCGTATGAATAACGGAATATCGATGTCGGTAGGGCAGGCTGTTACGCAGGGTGCGTCATGACAGAAATAGCAACGATCTGCGGCTACTTTTACCTCATGCGGTTGAAGTGGCGCATGTAAGTCTGCAAAATTCTGTGCGAGCTCATCAGTACTAAGCCTGTCAGCGGCAATGCCTGGTATCATTTGGCTGGTCATAGATTTCTCCAACTGGCTATTTTACTCACTATCATCGCATAAAAAAAAATTTTATCAAATGGTAAATTTTTGGATTAAAGATTAGGTGAAGCCCTGCCAATCAGACGCAAAAAAGCTTTTCCAAAAANAAATACAGCTGCAACAAGCAAATTTNGTGTTAATGATGTTTAAAAAAATTGGGTAAACTAGCTATGCCTAATGCTAGTGTGTCCACACGCCCCGGCGATTAGTAGCAAAATTTTCACCGTAACCACCCTCACGCACATTCACCTTACGTTTTTGAGGTTCCTGAACTGCAACGGAAATGCCATTAGCTTTCGCGTAAGATAAGG
>JGI20160J14292_10004537_pt1 | contig 10295 bp, 10 predicted proteins | sample COG_10_FD_14292 | JGI IMG/M metagenome (IMG submission 14292) | reverse complement strand
AAGTAATGTTGGTTGGATTAATAAACTTTGCTAATTTACTAATTTGAATATTACTACCTAACACCTTAAACCCCATAGAGTTTAGATTTTTTAACGAATAATACATATATGTATATATATAATCATTTATTTATATACAAATACAATTAAAACAAACCACCATTTATATGTATATTTGCTCCTTGAATATATTTATTTTTTTCAATTAAAAAATAAATTAATTCATTTATATCATTAGAATCTCCAAATTTTTTCATAGGAATATTATTTATTATTTTGTTTTTTAATTCGTCTGATATTTCATTACCCATCCCTTCATATATATATCCAGGAGAAATACCATTAATTAATATATTTTTAGAACTGTTTTCTAAAACTAACGATTTTGTTAGTCCATGTATGGAAGACTTTGAACATGAATAACTAGATGCTCCCATTGAACCTGTGTTACCTACAACTGAGGAAGTAAATACTATATTTCCACTTTCATTTTGTCGCATATGATTTATAACAGGATGAAGCACATTATACAAAGAACACACATTTAGATTTATTACATTATACCAATCCTCGTATGACGTTTTATGAAAAAAAGAATTTGTGTAATAACCAGCATTCAATATACAATTATCTAATTTTTGTTTTTTTAGAATATTGTTTATATCTTCTTTGATATTTGGATCAGTCAAATCTTTTTTAATATGATATAAATTATTATGAGAATAATCTAATTCACTTCTTGAAATACTAATAATTTTATGATTTTTTTCTAATAAAAATTTACTTAATTGTTTTCCAATTCCTCTTGATGCTCCTGTAATTAATGTTGTTTTCATATTACTATTTTTTACTATTATATCTTTAAGTTTGTTTTAGTAATTTCATAAATATACATTCCACCTCCAGCCGATGGTAATGCTCTTAAATAAACTAAACTTATACCTTTATATAACATAGTAATATTAAAGGTTTTAAGTATTTGACTATAGCTTTTATTTTTAAATATAAACTTATTTGTTTTTATAGTATCTAACGGATATACTACAGACCACATTGTTAATGAAGCTAATGTTCCATTACAAAAACTACTATCAAAATATTTTGAATAGAAATTATAAGAGTATAAAAATAAAAAGCTACTTAAAGTATTTCGCAATATTTCAATGTTAAATCCATTATATATGTTTTTATTTAAGTTATGTAAAATAGTTTTTTTTAAGTTTAGGTTTGTATTATAAATATAGTTTGAGTTAATAGAATTGATAGGTAACATATATATATTTGAAATTATACTTGGTAATATAGATGCCAAAAAAGGAGATTTATATTCAGTTTTTAATTTTTCATACATTGCAAAAGTAATACCCCTATCAATTGGAACTGAAATGAGTGGAATGAATAATCCTCTAAGCGAACCTTTATAATGTTTTTGTATGGCATCAATTGTATTTTTTTCTTGATTGCTTTGTAATTTTATCCTAATATAATCAAATGGATAACTGATACAAACCCGTGTTATACCTTGTAAATACCCAGGTATAAATAATTTTATACGCTCCTTGTATTTATTTTCCATAATACTATATAATAATACAACTTTAATACTTTATAAACTTATAAATAACATCAACAATTTGTTTCTGTTCTTCATATGTAATATTGGGGGATGATGGAATCATGATAATCTCTTTGTTAAGAATATGACTGGTTTCGTCATTATTTTCCACCATTTTTAGATGTTCATGAGCATTTATTGGGTAAAAAAATGGTCTGATATCAATATTATTTTTTTTGAAAAAAGCACATGTTTCTTCAATTGTTTTAGTATTATCTACAATTCGCAACGCATATATCCATGGCGAATGTATTGTATTTTCCTCGTGTTTGATTAAATCTATTTTACCTAATTTAACAAAGTCTTTGAATAAATGGTCGTAATTTTGAAATATTTTGTATTTATTTTCTAAAATATTTTCAACGTCATTTAATTGGTCATATAAAAATCCAGCTTCAATATTGGTCATTCTATAATTATAAGCATGAACATTATGTAAATATCTAGTGTCTGACATGCCTTGACAATAAACAGATTTTATATAATTATATACTTCTTCATCTTGTGTAAAAAAAGCACCTCCTTCTCCAGTTGTAATTATCTTATTTCCATAAAATGAACATGATGAACATAATGAAGATTCGCTCATTCCAGAAAACGTATCTTCATATTTTCCAAACATACCTTCACAATTATCTTCTATAAAAATTAAATCTGGTCTTAATCGTTTTAATTTTGGAACATTTACAATATTTCCCAAATTATGAACAATTAACACAGCCGTATTTTGTTCTAATGTATTAATATATTCTTCATCTATATTAACGTTCCACGTATGTATATCCATGTTCATTACTTCTATTTGATCAATATTATATACCATTAAGACTGAGTTCCATGCAGCAATATAACAATTATTTGGAACATAAATTTTATTTATATTTGGATATTTAAATTTTAATGCTAAAAATAAACAATGTGTTGCACAAGTTCCATTTGCCATCAAAATAGAATAATTGCTTTTTGTGATTTCCTTTAATTTATTATTTGCTAATTCTACAAATTTACCATGATTTGAAATCCATCCTTCTTTAATAGCATTTATCGAGGATTCTTTATATTTATCGATAGATGGTTCATAAATGTTAATCATATATAAAATATAGGTATATATAATTATTATTGATATAACGTTTATGCAACTTATTACTGTTACAGTATTCTACTCAAGGTGGCTAGACATTATATTTTAATTTTGGTTGTATTATTTATTCTTTACAATCGTGCGTGCCCGTTTTGATTTAGTTTTCTTTCTTTTACTTTTATTGGTTTTCTTTTTCTTTCTTTTACTTTTATTGGTTTTCTTTTTAGTTTTACCTCCTGTACGTTTACGCTTAAGTGACATATTATCTAATAAATCTTTTTTTTCTTTCTCAGATAATGGTGTATAAGATGGAGGTGGAGGTATATAATGAGGATCCTCATCAAACATATTTCGATGATAAGTATTTGGTCCATAATTAGGGGTGCTTCCAACTGCTGGAGAATAATCACCCCTAATTTCATGACTGGTAATACCATTATTGGATTCAATATTACCGGTAGAATATAAAGAAGTTGTATCTGTAATAGGTGTAATACGCATGCTTTTTACAGGTTCAAAACCTAACCCATCAATAGTAAACGGTTCGTTGTTGAATCCTTCTATATTTTTATATCGATTTTTATTATTTGGTTTTGTAGCCATAAATCTATATATATATAATACATATTATAATTACAAGAACCAATAACCATTTTTAGCCATAACACCTTGTTTGTTTGCAGTTATATAATTAAAATGAATTAAATATGGGTTTTGTATAGTACCTCGTGCTTTTAACAAAATTATTCCGCATGGAAATGTTGGGTTAGGTAAAAATTTTAGTTTAAATATATCATTTGTTACTTCCAAATATACCTTATTTATATACATTTGGTCTTCCCATTGATTACTTTTAATAGGTAATCTGGATTCTTCTATTATTTTTTGATAATTATTATTTTCTAAATTAAATAAATCTCTTGTAAAATCATTTGATTTTATAAACATAAAACCAGCACATAGTTCGCCGCTGTTTTCATGTAATTTATTATTCTGCACTAATATATTATTATCTTCAATATTATCCATTAAATATTGAAACAAATTATCTCTTAAAAATACAATATCCCCATCGGTGTAACAAACATAATCATATTTTTGTAAATTGTCATATATAATTTTCATTTTTACTTTCATCAATTCTCCAAATTCTTTGGAACCAAATCCAACATGTTTTTCCCCTCTATAATGATTATTATCAATATGTTCACATGGAATATTTAACTCTTTTAATGTATTATAACCTCCTATATCACTCGAATAACACTTTAAAGGGATTTCTATGTTTTGTTGTTCGATAGACTTTAAACAATTTAATGTTAAATTTAAATAGCCAGTATTTGTTAAAGTAATAAATGATATTTTATCCATAATATATGTATCTTAGATAATGTTTTTAATATATATTTTTAAGATACTAATATTGATATAACGTTTCTGCAACCATAGAGAATGACCAGTTGCATCCATTTAAATTAACTGTGTTACCTTTATCATCCAGTAACTTGATATGAAGTCTATTTATATTAACAGGTCCGAAGTAGACTCTTTCGTTTGATTGAAGTGAGCCACCATTTTCAGTAAATGCTGGACCTAAAAAGTCCCCTCTTTTAATGGGTACCATTCCAAACATGTTTTTCATAGTTGGTGGTATATTTCTTAAATCTTCCCTTGTTCTGTTTGCGTTAATTTCATTAAGTGCATGCATTTGAGCAATAGTAAGGTCTTTCTTTTCTCTTGGTACAACAAAAATGTCTCTTGTACCACTACCTGTACTTACAAACTCACTATCTCTTGCAAAATAGATTGGTTCCTTTAAATGTGTTATTGGATTATCACTTGCTCCTATAATATTAGTATTCATCTGATTTTGATTAAAATCGTCAATATGAAGTAAAAAATATTTTGTTCCATATGTATCACCTACCGCTTCTGAAGTGATTGAATTATCTGATACATATTCCGACTCACGAAAACCAATTATATAACCTAAATTATTATCAATTTTTGAATTTGATTGATAATTTTTATCGAAAAATGTAATTTTATGTCTGCTGTTAAAGTTAAATGTTGTTTTACCATTTCTCATATGTAGATTTGCGGAAACATCTTCACCTGGTAACTTTAAATTTATTTCATCAATTAATTGTGGTAAGGTGTAATTTCCTTCATCTATTGTTATTTTTACACCATCTAATAGGAAGAAATTAGTTCCATATGCCTCGTCAATTAACCACCATGTAAAAGGTACTTGTAATGAAAAGAGTCTCATTTGGATAACATCATTAACCGGTTCTGATAGATCAATAGTGAAATCGCAAGGATTTCCCGCTGTAGTCATAGATATATTTTGTCTATATTGACTATCAACGTTAATAAGTTTTGTTAGTTTATTAGTTAAATTTGGATTTAATATTCCTTGTGTGACTGGAACTTGCATAACATCGCTGATACCTAAGTTTTTTCTTTTTTGTACGTAATGGGTATTTACTCCCACAAGTTCTGTATTATTTACTCTATCTGTTATTTTATTGGCCTCATTTTTATTTTTTGGAGCAGCATGAGAAGGTGTAATAGCTTTTTGTAATTCTTTATCATTTTCATCATATTCCATATTTGATATTAATTGATCAGTATAATCAAGTGGATCATTTTCTTCTTCATCCGATGAAGAATCATCCGATGTGGATATTGTATCATCGTCTGCTTCTAAATATTGAATTAATCTATCCTGTGCCGCCTTAAAAAATATTGCCATATGTTCATTATTTTCTGTTTGCATTTTTGAGATATAATGATTAGTTACATCAAAAATTTGTTGTTGTGTAATATTATCCTGTTCTAATGAAAAAAGTTTTAATAAGTCTGCTTCAGTATAGTTCTCAATATTAAATTCTATATTAGCCATGATATTATATTACTATATTATTATTTCTATCTTTAAACATTTGTTGAAAGAAAGATGTAATTTCCATTTTATTAAGGTTATAGATGTTAAAACTTTTGTCTCCACAAACAGTAATTCCCGAACCTCTTTTTAGATGTCCTTTTCCTTTGAATATCATTTTTTCAATTTTTTCAATATTTTCTTTTTCAGTATCATTAATTTCACCAAGATCAATTCGATAAGAAGATTCAAATGAGAAACGATTATAATTGTTATCTGAATAAATATTGTGTTTTCTCATGAATGGTTTATTTTTAACGATTGAAATTCCCATTATTTTATTAGTATCATTATTCATTTCAAATAGTATAAAGTTATAATTGAGCCTGACTTGATCTTTCATTCTGGATGGGCTATTATATATGGTATTCATATCGTCATTATTTCGTCTGAACGTATTAAATTCCTCCAACGTTTTATTGTTAAAACGTGTAACACACAGCATAATTTATTTAATAATTAAGAGAGAAAAAGAAATCAATTTTTATCAAAAAAAGAGTATTTATTCTTATGCATGTTAAGTATATATGATATTTCGTTGTCATCAAATCCAAAATATTCTAATATAGTATCTTGATTTATAGTTTGAGGGAAATCAGGTATATTTGATATATCGGGTATAAATTCGAATACATATTTTTCTAGATATTTCATTCTGTATCGGGTAGTTTCAAATAGATATATGGCGAAATGGTTATTAAAAAAATCAAAAAAATTATCTAATATATCCATATCCTCATGAAGAATAATATAGTTATCCCTTGTTGAGATACCATATTCTCCTTTTTTATCAAAATATGGGAAGCCATACATTTTATGTGCAAGTACTACTTTGGGAGTATCATGATATGGACATGGTTTATCAGTATGAGTTATAATTATAGTCGGATGGTTATTGGTAAGAACACACGTAGAAATGTTTGAAAACCCGTCATCATTTGCGATTGTTTTTATATTTTTTGTTAGTGGATTTGATTTGTGTATATATTTTTTAATAGACCCATATTTCTGTGTAAACGGCATTAATTTATTAATGATTGATACCCCATAAACAGGTATAGGAATATTATTGGTTATGTTATATTTGACATATTTGTTAATATCTTTATCATAAATTAATGTATCTTTAAACCGTGGACATTTTTGTATAGTAAAAATAACTGTTGGGGTTTGTGCTTGACCTTTAAAAAGTTTATTGGTTTCCGTATTTGTCATACAGAAAATATGATGGATTTGATATTGTGTGAGTAGTTGGTAGCATTTTTGTTTGTCTGGTTTTAACCATATAGCAGGTGTTATAAAACATAAAAATCCATTATCGTTCAGTATAGATAACGACTTTTTTATAAACTCAATCCAAATGGTTGCCCCATCCTTTTTTTTATCCTTTATGTTATTGGTAGGTACTTTTTTAATTCCGTTGAAATTGAATGGTGGATTTCCGATTATAACATCATATGTATCGTTGAAGTCGTGTTCCAAAAAGTTTGCACATAATATATTGGGTTTGTGAGAGAACTGATCGAAATCATATAATGTTTTTTCTACACTAATACTATTTATTTCGATCATATGTAACATATTATTCCATATGTGTTTCTCTCTTTCTCTCTTTGATTTGATTTGAGAGGTTAGGTTATTATTGAGGTGGTTGAATATATGTTTGGTGAAGCTTCCTTGTCCTGACCCAGGGTCTAACCATCGAAGGAGAGAGTCAGAGAAGAGAGTATTTGGAAGAAGATCTAACATTTGGGAAATTAAGCAATCTGGGCTGAATACTTCACCGAATTTATTTTTAAATGATTCCATTAAAAAATAAATATAAAAAAAAATTAATCGTTTACCGGTTTTGTATAACCGGTTGTCGCATTTCCATCGGCATCTACAATACCTAGTTGCAAATCCAGCTTAATATTAGACAATTTTTCTACATCCCATACACCATTAGGTGGATATCCCCAAATACGAATATAAATATTATATTCTGGTTTTAAAGCAGCACTAATGGATGAAACTTGTAACTGAGGCAAAATTGCGTATTGCTGGCTTCGTTGATGTAAGTATTCGACTAAAAGATCACGATCATTAAGAATCGTATTTTGTTCATCTAGTTTTCCTTCTAAAATACCAGAATTTATCAATGCATCCGCCATTGCATTATTTAATTGTACTGTTTGTTTCCATCCACTTACTAATTCTTGAAATATTTTACCTAATGTACGTGCCTTATTGTATGAGGTACTTCTATTGCGTGTTTCTTTTGTAATAAGAATTGCGGCTTTATCCATTACATTAATAGCAGCATCTGCACTCATTTCATTAAATGCACCAACCTTAAAATCATCTAAAACATCTTGTAGATTTCTAGTGAAAATATTCAATACAGTATTCACGTTATTCATAGTAGCAGTAGCACCAGTAGCATTACCGGTGGTACTTACTCCTGCGGTTCCAGTTCCTACGCCTCCCATACCTTATCATCACAAAAAAATTATCGCACGCAAACAAATTCTAGAATNGCNGACCAATCACTTCCGTTTAAATCGAGATTATTGCCATATTTATCGATAAGCTTAAATTGAAGTTTGTCAATATTAACTGGTCCTCCATAATGTCTTTCACGAAATACGTTATCTCCTGCATCTAAGTTAACAAAGAATGATCCGAATTTAATTGTAACACGAGATAAAATATCTTTATTAATATGTGTTCTATTACCGCTTCCGGTAATAATGCTTTCTCTACTGTTTCTATTAAAATCATTTACAGATAGAAAAGTATAGTTCATTTTATTAGCACCAAAAATACCTTCTGAAACCAAAGCACCATTAAAAGTACTTTGAAACTTTTGCACGGTGTGTGTATTATAACCGATGCCGGTATAGAATAGTTTTCTATATCCAAATGACCAACCGATAGTTTCTTGTTCTGGTCTATCAGCACATGCTGGTGGTTGATAATCAAAAAATATATCATACGTGTAATATTGTGATAAATTTGTAATAATTTGTTCGACAGTATCAATATCGAAATCGATAGATAATTCATCCGCTGTTTTGAAACGAATTGTAGTTTTACTGTTATAATCGTCTACATCGACTACTAAATATTGCAAGTCGCCGTTAACATCAAAAAAACTTTGTATGAGTGCCATAAGGTCGCCTGCTGGATAACTACCCGGTGGAACTCGAATAATAGTTTCATATGAAGGGTTAATTGTACCATCTTCTAATGGAACTGCGTAATGGGTAACTATACGAAAAGCATTATTTTTTTCTGTGAACTGATAAAAAGTATTCGGTACTTCGATGGTAATTAGTTTCATTATCATAACATTTTTTATGGGCTCGGGCATTTCATATATAAAATCTGTAGAGCTAGTAGTAAGATAATCTTTTCTAAAAATACTATCTATATGTACTTGTTTAATAATTTCGTAATCCTTCGCATCATTAATTTTGTCAACTTGTGATTTTGAAAAGTTTGGAACAAGGTTCATATTTAAAATAATATATTATTTTATTTAAATATTAACCAAAATAATTGGGTTATAATTATTGAATGATTTAATTATTCCATGTGTCGTAATAAGAATCTGCACCGGCTGTGTCGGGTGTTTCATTTTCTAGATACATATGTCGATTTTCATATCCTGCATCGCTTGCAACTGCCTGTAATATGATCTTATATACTCTTGGTTCGATTGGGCTTATAGTTTCATCTGATGACGTATGTTGATTAGTTGCTGCATTAATAGTTAATTCGAAAACTAACCTGTCATCATCAACAAACATAAGGGGTTGATCTGATCCGTCTTTCTTAAATGCAAAATTTGTTGATTCGACACCATTTACAACAAGTGGTGTTAATTCTGCAAATCTAGTTTGCATAATTGGGCTCTTCTTCATTTGCATTAAAATATGTCTTGATAAATTATTGATATTTGTAACACCGGAAACACCTTCTCTAAATCCTTCTGCATTACTATTAAATACTGGAAGTATTGTATTCTGATATTGTGTATATCCAGATTTACCCAGATTAGCAACTATTTCTTCGTGGTTATCGAAGAGATCATAATTTTCTTCGCTTCCCATCATTTCATATGCTAGATATTTGATGAAATCCGTTGCAACAAGATCTTCATTTGCACCTTCATTTTCAGGTAATTCTGATATAATAGTACCGCCGAAAGATGTTTCTATAATTCTAGCATGAACTGGATTGAGAACTTTATTCATTGAGAAAATTCCACCATTACCGGTAAATCCACCTGGTGTTGTACTATAATCCATTCTATATGATGTATTACTTGATGACTTGAAAATATCGTTCATAGTAGTCGCATCTGTTCTGAAGCGGAAAATACTACGCAATACTTCAGTTCTAATGTATAATATGGCGGTTGCATCGGAGCTAGTAACATCGTTAAATTGATTAGCATCGAATTGTGCCATAGTAGCAGTTGTTTCAGTATCGATGCATCTAATAGATATTTCACCTGAGTCTGCGCTTGGTTGGAATGGCTCTGGTTGTGGCTCAGGTTCGGGTGCTGGTTCATCCGCTTCAGGTTGTGGTTCCGGTTCAGGTTCAGGTTGTGGTTCGGGCTCTGGTTGTGGTTCAGGTTCCGGTTCCGGTTGAGGTTCGGG
>JGI20160J14292_10004525_pt1 | contig 10304 bp, 13 predicted proteins | sample COG_10_FD_14292 | JGI IMG/M metagenome (IMG submission 14292) | reverse complement strand
GGGTGTGGCGGAATTGGTAGACGCACCAGATTTAGGTTCTGGCGCCGCAAGGCGTGGGGGTTCAAGTCCCTTCACCCGCACCATCATTTTTACTTTATCTAAAGCATTTTTCATGTCTTTATATTTTTATCCAGATTTNTTCTGATAAATATTTCAAAGGATGATTAAATGAGCGATGATNTAACCTGGGGTATATTGGGNTGTTCTAAATTTGCTTTAGAACATATGCTTCCTGCAATGCAACTTGCAAAAAATAATAAATGTATAGCTATTGCAACTACTGATATTTCAAAAACAAAGCCATTTCTTGAAATAAATAAAGATATAAAAATTTATCTTAATTACAATGAGTTATTAAATGATGATAACGTTGATGCCGTTTATATACCTCTACCAAATCATTTGCATTTAGAATGGACAAAAAAGGCAATATTAGCAGGCAAACATGTGCTTTGCGAAAAGCCAATTGCATTAAAGGCAAATGATATTGATGAATTAATTAAGCTTAGAGACCAGACTGGATTATTGGTAGCTGAAGCATATATGATCATTCATCATCCCCAATGGACATATGCAAAGCAATTATTACAATCGGGTGCTATAGGAAATTTGGTTCAGGTTGATGGAGTTTTTTCTTATAATAACTCTGCAGATATTAATAACATCCGTAATAACTCACTTTCAGGTGGTGGAGGCTTATTAGACATAGGTGTTTACACATTTGGATCGACGCGATTTATGACAAATGAAGAACCTCAGGCAATATCACACTGCATCTATTATTTGGGAAAATAAAGTTGATGTTTGGGCGCATGTGTCTGCGCAGTTTCAAACTTTTAATTTTATTGGCGTAACATCAATGAGGATGCATCCAAGGCAGGAAATGAATTTTCATGGATCAAAAGGACTGATAAAATTAACATCACCATTTAATCCTCAAGTATTTGGAGAGGCTAAAGTCCATATTGATACAAAAGATGGTATGCGAAAGACTATGAAATTTACTACTGAAAATCATTATGTAAATCAATTAGAAGCGTTTTCTTCAGCGATCAAAAGGGGCAGTGAATTTATTTGTAATTTAGAGTTCTCAAAAGGGACACTTAATATGATAGATATGGTTTTTGAAAACGAAAAAATTTCTTAAATTCGTTAATTGGCCTTATGCCATAGTCACACAAGTTTTTAATTCTTCACTCCAAATCATACCTGGTACGCAAAATGTGTTTGGATCTAATCCTCTATTGGGGCAACTATTTGTACCTTGTGCTAATAGGGGGGACGTGAAAAATATCATTGATAATACAGCTAATATTTTCATTATNGTCTCCTAAAAATATTAAAGTTAATTGCGATCTCAGCATGTNTTATTTTATATATAGAATAATTTANATAATGATACAAATTTACCTGTCAAATTTATCTAACAATTCGCCCTTGCAAGCATTGCCTTGCACCCTTAGAAGGGCGTCAGTTTTTCTCATGCATGTGGGTTTATCTAATTTGATATNCTCCTAACTTAAAGGATAAATAAATGGCAATTACTGAAACCCTTAATGAAGGCTTNAAGCGCGGTTATNTAATAAAAGTAACAGCTGCTGAACTTGACTCAACTGTGAATGCAAAATTAACAGAGGCACAGCCGAACATTGAAATGAAAGGTTTCCGAAAAGGTAAGGTACCTATGGCTATGTTGAAAAAACAACATGGTCCAGCTCTCTTGGGTGAAGCAATGCAAGAGACTGTAGATGGGGAAATGAACAATCATCTTGAAAAGTCTGGTGATAAGCCTGCTGGTCAACCTGAAATGAAAATGACTAATGAAAATTGGAAAGACGGTGATGATGTTGAGGTAAGTGTTTCTTATGAATGTTTGCCAGTTGTACCTGAAGTTGATTTTTCTAAGATAGAACTAAGCCAAATGGTTGTAAAAGCTGGTGAGGATGACATAAAAGAAGCATTAGAAAATCTCGCTGAAACATCTCAGGATTTTGAAGATAAAAAAACTGGGTCAAAAGCAAAAAATGGTGATCAAGTTGTTATAAATTTCTTGGGCAAAGTTGATGGAGAAGCTTTTGATGGTGGGCAAGCAGATGACTACCCACTGGTGCTTGGATCAAATAGTTTTATACCCGGTTTTGAAGAGCAATTAGTTGGATCAAAAGCNGGTGATGATGTAGAGGTAAATGTTTCATTTCCTGGTGATTATGGCGCTGAAAATCTTGCCGGTAAGGATGCAGTATTTTCATGCAAAATCAATGCTGTAAAATCTGCAATTAAAGCCGAGATTAATGATGAACTCGCTAAAAAGTTTGGTGCTGAAGATTTAAATGATCTAAGAAATAAAATATCTGAGAGATTAGAAGAAGAGTTTAAAGGTGCCTCTAGAATTGTTATGAAGCGTGATTTGATGGACAGTTTAGAAAAACTTGTAGATTTTGAACTTCCTGAAGGACTTGTTTCAACAGAAGCTGGTCAAATAGCTCATCAGTTATGGCATGAAGAAAATCCGGATGTTGAGGGTCATGATCATCCTGAAATAGAAACTACAGATGAACACACAAAACTTGCTGTTCGTCGAGTTCGGTTAGGATTATTACTTGCAGAAGTTGGTAACATCAAAGAAATAACAGTTTCAGACACAGAAATGCAGCAAGCTGTAATTCAACAATCACAACAATATGGATCAAATGCCCAGCAATTTTTTGAGTATGTTCAAAAAAACCCACAAGTACAGCAACAAATTCGTGCTCCATTGTTTGAAGAAAAAGTTGTTGATCATATAGTATCAGTAGCGAAAATGACTGATAATGAAGTAACAAAAGAAGAGCTGCAAAAAGCTGTAGAAGCACTGGAAGACTAAAAATTAATTAAAGAACATCTGTTGAATGGACAGGTGTTTTTTTTTATGCAACATTTTTATTTATATGTGAAACATATCTTGAAGCGAGTTTGTGTGCGAACTACATTATAAATCAAAGTTATATATTACAGGCAGGAAATACATGCATGATCCTTTAGAAGTTTATAATAATACTCTCGTTCCTATGGTAGTTGAACAAACATCAAGAGGTGAGCGTTCATTCGATATTTTTTCACGATTACTCAAAGAGCGAATAATTTTTGTCTCTGGACCCGTNCATGATGGAATGTCCACTTTGATAGTTGCCCAACTTTTGTTTCTGGAAGCTGAAAATCCAAAAAAAGACATATCNATGTACATAAATAGNCCAGGCGGAGTGGTGACAGCCGGTATGGCGATATATGATACTATGCAATATATTCGTCCAAAAATTTCCACTTTATGTGTNGGCCAAGCTGCNTCTATGGGATCATTATTGTTAGCCGCTGGAGACAAAGGCATGAGATTTGCGTTACCNAACGCTAGGGTGATGGTTCATCAACCATCTGGTGGCTTTTCTGGTCAAGCGTCTGATATAGCTTTACATGCAAAAGAAATTTTAGAATTAAAAGATCGTTTAAATAAAATATACGTTAAGCATTGTTCACAAAAACTTAGTACAGTTGAAGATGCCCTAGATAGAGATAATTTTATGACTGCTGAAGAGGCCAAAGATTGGGGTCTTGTTGATGAAATTGTTCAAAAAAGAGAAGATAATTAGGTAATTTAATTGTAATAATACCATTGTCCTTAAGGTAATTCTGAAATATCTTAATAATAATGGTAAATAATGTGGAGTAATGAATGTCTAGTTCAAACGATGCTGATACTAAAGATACATTATATTGTTCTTTCTGTGGAAAAAGTCAGCATGAAGTTCGCAAACTTATAGCAGGGCCAACGGTGTTCATTTGTGATGAGTGTGTAGAATTATGTATGGATATAATTCGGGAAGAAGCAAAGGCAGGAGTAGCAAAATCTGGTGAAGGTGTTCCAACACCTGCGAAAATTTGTCAAATATTAGACGATTACGTAATTGGACAAGATGTTGCAAAACGTGTTTTATCTGTTGCAGTTCATAATCACTATAAACGTTTAGACCATTCTGATACTAATGAAGAGATTGAATTATCAAAGTCAAACATATTATTAGTTGGGCCAACTGGTTGTGGCAAAACGTTATTAGCTCAAACTTTAGCTAGAGTTATTGATGTGCCATTTACAATGGCAGATGCAACAACTTTAACAGAGGCCGGCTATGTTGGTGAAGATGTTGAGAATATAATTTTAAAACTATTACAAGCATCTGAATATAACGTTGAGCGTGCAGAACGCGGTATAGTCTACATTGATGAGGTTGATAAGATTACAAGAAAGTCTGATAATCCATCAATAACTAGAGATGTATCTGGTGAAGGTGTTCAACAAGCATTGTTGAAAATTATGGAGGGAACAGTAGCTTCAGTTCCACCTCAAGGGGGAAGAAAACATCCTCAACAGGAATTTTTGAAAGTTGATACAACAAATATTTTATTTATATGCGGTGGAGCTTTTGCTGGGTTAGACAAAATAATAAGCCAAAGAGGGCAGGGTTCAGGTATTGGATTTGGCGCTGATGTTAAAGATGAAGAAAGTCGCGGTATTGGTGAAATATTCTCAGAAATGGAACCAGAAGACTTATTAAAGTTTGGTTTGATCCCAGAATTTGTTGGTCGGTTGCCAGTTTTAGCTACTTTAACTGATTTGGATGAGGATGCACTTGTAACGATACTTTCAGAACCAAAAAATGCATTGGTTAAACAATATCAAACATTGTTCTCTTTGGAAGATACTAACTTAACATTTACAGATGATGCATTAAAAGCAATTGCTAAACGTGCAATTGCCCGCAAAACTGGCGCAAGAGGTTTAAGATCAATATTAGAAGATATCCTTCTAAATACTATGTTCGAATTGCCTGGTCTTGAAAATGTAGAGGAAGTAGTTGTCAACGTTGAGTCCGTCGTTGGAGATAGCGAACCATTAATTGTCTATTCAGAGTCTGTCAAAAAAGCCTCAGCTAGTTAGTTTTAGAATACTAGATATGTATACTAACTTACGATAGACTGTAGATGTTGTTTATTGCATAAGAAAAATATTAATTTTGAAGGCTTAATTTATGGAATTTTTAAAAAGCTTAGTAACGTGGTGGAATTCTCAAACATTAAACACTCGTTTGCATACTTGGAAAAACGGTGTGAAAGTAGGTGAGGATGAACAAGGTAATGTATATTACACAACACGTGACGAAAAAAGACGATGGGTTATTTTCAATGGTGAAGCTGAAGCTTCTCGTGTAAATGCAGATTGGCATGGTTGGTTGCATCATACATTTAAAGAAACACCAACAAACAAACCGCTAAGTCACAAAGATTGGGAAAAACCACATCAAGAAAATTTAACTGGTACAATTTCTGCATATGTTCCAGATGGTAGTTTAAAAAGTATAGAGCCAAAAAAGAGAACTGATTATGAGGCTTGGCAGCCAGAATAGGGCCAGAATGTCGAATTCAAAGATAGAAACAACAGTTGGTGCGTTAGTACTATTATTAGCCATTGGTTTTTTAGTTTATCTTTTAAACTCAACAAATCTTATTAATAATAATGATGGGTTAAACCTTAAAGCCTCTTTTCGATCAGCTGATGGCATTACAACTGGTACTGATGTTAGGATGGCTGGGGTCAAGATTGGCAGCGTTACTGGCATGAGATTAGATCCAGAAAGTTTTCGAGCTGAAGTATTATTCAGCCTGCGTAATGACTTAAAGATACCGGATGATAGCGGTGTAGCCGTAAGCCAAGATGGTCTTCTTGGAGGATCTTTTGTTGAAGTTATACCAGGGGGTTCTGAATTTGAACTGCAAGATGGTGCAGAATTTTTAGATACTCAAGGTTCTGTTAGTTTAGTTTCTTTATTATTAAAATTCGTTTCAAGTAGTGATTGATGCGAATCTTAACACTTTTATTTATTCTTTTTGCTCAAACTGCACTGGCTCAGGGATCTATTAAGGTTACAAACGGTTCAGGAGCAATACTAAGAACACTCGATAGACTTTCAGGAAATGTGGCTGATTTCAAAGTAACTAATGGTGAGATAATTACGCTTGGTAATATTTCTGTTTTAATGAAAGAATGTCGATATCCTTCACAATCAATTGATATCGATGCTTTTGCTTATTTGGCTATTTCAGGACAGGAAACAGAGAAGGTATTTTTTGAAGGGTGGATGATTTCTAGTAGCCCAGCACTTTCGGCATTAGAGCATCCTAGGTATGATGTTTGGGTTTTGAAGTGTATTCCTTATTCAAAAGGAAACTTCATGTACCAACGCGCATTTTAATAACTTAAGGTATTCTTTTTGAGATATTTCAATACATCCTAATGTTTTAAGATGAGGGTTTTGAAATTGTGTATCAAATAGGGTAAACCCGCACTCGTTTAAATGATCTATTAAATGTTTAAGAGCAATCTTTGAGCCATTTGCTTTTTTAGAAAACATACTTTCTCCAAAAAAAGCAGATCCCAATGTAACGCCATAAACTCCACCTATTAATACTCCATCTTGCATAATTTCAATACTGTGCGCATTACCAATCTTGAATAGTTTTTTATATGATTCATATATAATTTTATTAATCCATGTTTCATCTCTATCAGAACATGCATTTAAAACTTCCTCAAAATGAGTATCATATGTGACGGTGTAATCACCCTTATCAATGATTTTTTTCAACGAGCGAGATACATGAAACCCATCTAGTGGAATTATTCCACGTAACTTAGGTTCTACCCAGTACACTTCATTACTTTTAGCATTCTCCGACATTGGAAATACACCATTAGCATAACCATTTAGTAATAAGTCAGAGTTTATATAAGAATTAGTGAGCATCTCACTCATTTGTATTTTGAATTAGAAACTTTTATCAAGCCATTTTTCCAACCAGTGGATATCATAGTNACCGTTTTGAATGTCTTTTTCGTCTAACAATGCGTTGAACAAAGGTGTTGTGGTATCTACGCCATCTACAATTAATTCATCTAATGCTCTTCGTAGTCTAGCCAATGCTGCTGGTCTACTCGTCCCTGAAACTATTAATTTACCTATTAAACTGTCATAATAAGGGTGGTATTGAATAACCAGCATATAATGCACTATCCATACGTACTCCTAATCCTCCAGGCGCATGAAATGTTGATACTGTTCCAGGGCAGGGTGTAAAATTAGGCAATCTCTCTGCATTTATTCTTACTTCAATTGAATGACCTTTGATTTCTAGATCATCTTGCTTGAATGTCATTTTTTCACCAGATGCTACTCGCAATTGTTCTTTAACTAAATCAACTCGAAATATAGTTTCAGTTACTGGATGCTCAACTTGCAATCGGGTATTCATTTCAATGAAATAAAATTCACCATCTTCATATAAAAATTCAATTGTCCCTGCTCCAGAGTATCCAATATTGGCTACTGCTTCAGAGCATGTTGAACCGATCTTTTCACGTAACTCAGGAGTAATCGACGGGCCTGGGGCTTCTTCAAAAACTTTTTGATGTCGGCGTTGTAAAGAGCAATCCCTTTCACCTAGGTGAACAGCTCTACCTTTCCCATCTCCAAAAACTTGAACTTCTATATGTCTGGGCTTTTGTAAATATTTTTCAATATAGACTTCATCGTTTCCAAATGCAGCTTTTGACTCTGATCTAGCAGAACCAAAGGCTTCGTCTAAATCTTTTTTTGTAAGAGCTAATTTCATTCCACGGCCACCACCACCAGCAGTTGCCTTAACAATTACTGGAAAGCCCATTTCGTCTGAAACTTTATGGGCTTCCTCTAATGTGGGAACACCCCCGGGTGAACCAGGCACACATGGGACGCCTAGATTTATCATAGTTTCTTTTGCTGTAATTTTATCGCCCATCATACGAATATGTTCAGCGCTAGGACCTATGAAGGTAATTCCATGGTCTTCTAATACCTGAACAAATGAAGCATTTTCAGATAAAAAGCCGTATCCTGGATGTACTGCTTCGGCTCCTGTAACTTCACAGGCTGCAATTATTGCTGCTACATTCAAATAACTTTCAGATCCTGATGGAGGTCCAATACAGACAGTTTCATCTGCCATTCTGACGTGCATTGCATCACTATCAGCCGTTGAATGAACTGCAACTGTGGCAACGCCTAATTCTTTACAGGCTCTAATAACCCTTAAAGCAATTTCACCGCGATTAGCGATCAGAATTTTAGAAAACATATTTTTACTCCGCTGCCGATTATTCAATAATTATCAGTGGTGTTCCAAACTCAACTGGTGTGCCATCATCTACTAGTATTCTAGCAACTTTCCCTGATTTTGGTGCAGGAATTTGGTTCATTGTCTTCATCGCTTCTACTATTAAAATAGTTTGCCCTTCGGTAATTTTATCTCCAACAGAAATGAATGGTTGTGATCCTGGTTCAGCCTGTAGATAAACAGTTCCTACCATTGGTGAAGTAACTGCGCCAATTAAATTTGCAGGATCGTCTGGTGTTGGGCTTGGGCTTGGTGGTATGCTTTGAGTATTTGCGGCTGGTGAAACTGCTGCTATTTGAGGTTGAGTTACAGCTGCTAAGGCACTTGTTGTAGGAGCAAATGCTCTTGTGACTCTTACATCTAAAGTACTATCAGCGCCATATTCTCGTTTTACTCTTACTTCTGCTAAATCATTAGTTTTAAGAACTTCGGCCAATGCCTGAATGAACTTAACGTCTGTGTCCTGATCTTTTTTTGTCATTTGTCCCTCAAGAAAGCTTATGGGTTTAGCCCCATTAAGTTTTATATAAGCTAATTAATACTAAGATAAAAGTCTGTTAGTTAGCTTAATTAATATAGCTAAATTAATTAACTATATTTTCTATTTCTAAAACTAAATCTTCTGCTTTTAACCACACGATACTGCCGTGCGTGGACGTTCCTAGGACTCTTTTTGCATGAAGCATTGCGTTTTTAAATTTACCATAAAGCGCATATCTTTCAGCTGTTAATAGTGAAGCCCACCCTGTTTCTCCAATATTTGAATATGCTATGGCTAACTCTCTAAGTAACCTGCCATTATTTGGATCTTTAGTATAAATTTCCTTTAATAGGCTAATTGAAGTTTTATATTCACCAATAGCATTTAAAGCTCTTGCATAACCAATCTTAAGTAAAAATTGATTAGGTTCCAATTCCAATGCTCGTTTATAATATTTTATAGATTCTTCTACATTTCCATTTTCTAATAGGAATTGTGCTTTTAATTCATTATAATAGGGATCNTCTGGTTTTATTTTTAATAAATTTTCTATTTCCAGTTTGGCGAGTTTAAAATCTGGCATCCTGTGGTATGCAATTGCTCGAGTGTATGTCGTTAATTCTTTATTATTTTTAAAATTTGATATGCGTAAAATGCTATTAGGTTTACCTGTGAAGCCTATAAATTTTGCACGCATTCTTTGAAATAAATAATCAAGATTCTTATCTCTGGGTTTAATTGTATAATTTAACGACTTTAGGGATTTATCGATACTCGATATTCGTTGAGAATTTAAAGGATGTGTTTGGATGTATGGATCTTGTCGTTTGGCAGTCAGAAATTCTTGACCTTTAAATATCTTAAGAACTTCTAAAGCAGCATTTGGGTTAATATTTGCTTCTGCCATTAACTTAATGCCAGTTTGATCTGCGCTTGCTTCTTGCTGTCCTTGTGTTCTTTAAAAAAGCTCTTTTTGATGCGCTTTGTGTGCCAGCCGCTAATCCAATCACTACATTAGTATCTCCAGTGGCCAAACCCGCAGCTGCACTTAATGCCATACCAATTCCTGCTACAGTTTGTGCGCGGTCAAAGTCAGATATTCTTTGTATGTAATGACCACCTATAATATGAGCAATTTCGTGGGCAATTACAGATTGCAATTGCTCTACTGTTTCTAATTTTGCAATTAACCCATAATGAATAAATATATTGTGTCCACTTGTTACAAATGCATTCATTGAACTATCATTTATTACAAGAATTTTGAAATTTTCTTTATCAATTTTTGTATTTTTGATTAGTGGTTCTGTAATTATCTTTAAGGTTTCTTCAATTTCAGCATCTCTTATTAACTCTTTTCCAAAAACGACTTTTGGTAAAAGCAAAGAAATAAACAAATATAAAAATAATATTTTTTTTATCATATCATTAAGTTAGATTTATATTCATTCAAATACAAATTAAGATTATTTCAAAAATGAAGTTAATATGGAGTGGGCTTCATTATTTATGATTTAGACCACCAACCTCGTCGTTTTGGCTTATCAGGCGCTTCGACTTTTAACTCGACCGATTTATCTTCATC
>JGI20160J14292_10004524_pt1 | contig 10305 bp, 5 predicted proteins | sample COG_10_FD_14292 | JGI IMG/M metagenome (IMG submission 14292) | reverse complement strand
AGCATTTACGCTGTTTATTCGGAATATAATTCCACTTCAACCAAACAGGTCCCCGAACTGGGCCCTTGGGCCAACTGCGACGTACCTTTGTCGCAAGTCAGCACGTTAGGATTGCCGTTGACCTCCAGACCCGGCAACTGGGGGGCAAACCAAGCCCCTGTTGGCAAGCTAACCACATCCGGGCGCATTTGATCACTCAAGCAAGCACCCGCCAAACAAGCCCCGCGGTCATTAAACACGCGAACGATATCATCAGCACCTATGCCCCGAACCGCCGCCGCAGCCGGGTGCAGAGTCAACACCTCTTTGCCTTTAATCTTAGAATCTTGGCTATGCGCACTATGATCAAATTGGCTATGTAATCGATGAGCCGGCTGTGGCGTCAGCAAATGCAGCGGGAAGCGCTCGCAACCCTCACCGCCTAGGCGCTCAAACGGTTCCAGCCAGGTCGCGTGACCTGGGCAATCCTCATAGCCAAATGCAGCAATAGTCTCTGAGAACAACTCAATTTTCCCAGAGGGTGTTTTCAACGGATGCGCACCAGGGTTGGCCTTGAACGCTTTGAGCCAAGTTGTTCGGACTGTATTTTCGGGCAAACGATAAGACTTTGCCGACCAAAACTGATCAAAAGAGGGTAATTCAAAGCCTTCATTATGGGCATTTTTGGCAGAACGCTGCCAGAGATCTTCCAGCCATTCGCGCTCACTCAAACCCAAATCAAAGGCTTTAAGCCGATCAAATCGAGCCGCCAGTCCTTTAAAAATATCATGATCCGAGCGCGCTTCGTGTTGCGGTGGCAGAGCCCGCTCCATGGCATGAGCAAAAGGATCATGACTTGACGCACAAATGTCCTGACGCTCCAGCGAAGTTGTTGCAGGGAAAACAATATCTGCCCACTGTGCAGTAGGCGTCCACCACGGCTCGTTAACAATAACGGTCTTCGGTTTTCGCCAAGCTTCAACCAATCGGTTTAAATCTTGGTGATGATGAAAAGGGTTGCCTCCCGCCCAATAGATAAGTTGAATGTTAGGATAGGTAATGCCTCGCCCATCATACGCAATGGTCTCGCCGGGGTGCAGAAGCATGTCCGCGATACGAGCCACCGGAATGGCAAACTGGGTCGGATTCTGCCCCTTGCTAAACGTCGCCCAATTAAAGCGCCGCCCACTACTGCCGATAAAGCCTTCAGCACCATATCCAAAACCAAAGCCACACCCGGGCTCACCGATCTGGCCAAGCATGCTTGCTAACGTCACCAACATCCAATAGGGCTGCTCACCATGATGCGCGCGCTGCAAAGACCAAGCAGCGCTCAAAAATGTTTTATGTGCCGCTAATTGACGCGCCAACGCGGCAATGGCCAGAGCAGGAACGTCACTGATTTCAAACGCCCACTGGGGCGTTTTTGGCATCCCATCGGTCCGCCCCAGCAAGTAATTGCGGAATTGGGCGTAGCCCGCACAATGGCTGTCGAGAAACGCACGATCCAACAAATCCTCTGTCTCCAGCACATAGGCCATTCCCAACATGAGCGCAACATCTGTGCCAGGCCGGCAAGGCATCCATTGCGCATTTAACCAATCGGAAACATCTGTCGCCACCGGCGATATGTTGATAAACGTAACACCCGCTTGCGAGGCTGCGCGCGCCCCTTGTTCAGATTCATGTTGTGTGATGCCACCGTAAGCCACTTGCGTATTGCGCAGAGGAATGCCTCCAAAGGCGACAAATATCTCAGCATGTTCTGTGATTTCGGCCCAAGTGGTCTGCTCTAACTCCATCTGGTGCCAGGGGGCAACTACGTGTGGCAAAACAACCTGCGCGGCCGCCGTGCTGTAAGTATTCATCGCGCGGGTGGCGCCACCGAGCAAGTTAATAAACCGATGCAGTTGAGATTGCGCATGGTGAAAACGGCCCGCACTGGCCCAACCGTAAGATCCGGCAAAAATAGACCGGTTACCATACTCATCAATTACTTTTGCAATAGCCTCGCCAGCAAGGTCGAGCGCTTCGTCCCACGGCACTTCTACAAATGGTTCTGCGCCTCGTAACTTGCGATCTCGCTGGGTAAGCCAGCTTTTACGAATTGCCGGGCGCTCAACGCGCAGCTTATGTTGCACACCATCGGTTAACACCCGGCCAATATTTGAAGGTGCTGGATCCTCCTTGCGATAATGCAGCCCCACGATCTTGCCGTCGCACACCTCAACGTCGTAAACCCCCCATTGAGTTGCCGTTTGATAGCGCATACCTATAAGCCCCTAGAAAATTTAGCTTCCCAAGCGGTATCTGAGTTTTACAATTAACTGCTCGCCCACCGGCTCTGCGTAGGCGTCCGCTAACAAATCCGAAAAATTACCGGTTTCAAAAGCAACATCCTTTGCACCATTGAGGGTGTAGACAACGGACAACTCGGATAATGGCGCAATTTCCCAGCGGTAACGCAGCTGCAAGTTCAACCGAGACAAACCAAAATCATCAGGCTCAACGTTCGGTTTGCGCACCTTCTCCAAATTGTCATAATTTTTCTGCACCTGATAAAACGCTTCCTCCTGCGCCCTGATGCCGACCCACTGAGCCGCTAATCGAATTTGTTGCTTGGCTGTTATAAAGAAATCTAGGTTTATCCGCGGTCGCCACTCGTTAGAGTCAAAAGTTGTAAAGTTGGTGCCTTCCTGCCATAGCAGCCATCCGTTCCTGTCCTGATACTGCACAAAAGCACCAATATTGATTTGATCAATGGGCCGCCAGTTAAAACCAATATTACCCTTCATGCGATCGCCGCCCTCTTCCTCACCACCATGGCCTAGACCCACTCGAACACTAAGTCTGCGGGCGGTGTCGGTGACATATTCAAGTGAGAGATCGTGCCGACCCTTTACTTTAAACGTACCATTTCCGCGGCTTGAACGGTCGTCTGCACGTGCCGGAAAGTAAGCCGCGCGCAGCCGCACTCGATCTTGGTTTAACAAATCTAATCCCAACCTTGAGCCAAACCCCTTTCGCGTTTTGTACCCCTCACCATTTACCTCGTACTGGGTAAAACTATTGATGGACAATTGACGAAGCCAGAGTAGGTCTGAGCGAGAATAATCGATATTAAACGTCATATTAGTCGCGTCGTTGCGACGACTGAACCCAACATCGTTAATATCAAAGCGATCGTCAAAATGGGATATCCCGCCTCTGAGCACCAAACCCTGCCGAACCGTATAGCCAACGTCGACAAACCCACCGTAGCCTTTGCCTTCGTCCTCCACGTCAGACTGTATAATCTGACCGTCTAGTTTCCACGCCCCGGATGCTGTCAGATAATGAAAATCAACGCCATGCACGACGGCATCAGCCTCCGGGTGCGCTGCCAAGCTTGAGATAGTGCCCACCGCTCGATAATCACCCTGCGGCGTTTTATCCTCATAAAGCAGCCGCGCAATACCATATGAATTGCCGTCTTGATGATAATTTATTTCGCCCACGTCGAATTTTATATCGTCTTCCAATGCCGTCAGGATCCCATAACGGACTTTACCGAACTGTCCGACGGCTTTAACAGCGCCCAGCAATTCGGTTGGTTGATTCAATTCCCGTGCCGGCACGACAACCCCTTCTGGCACTTCCGGCGGACGCGGTGTACCGCCGATACGCCGCGTATTGAGCACCGCCACAGGGTCATCACCCGACGCTCGTGGTGTGGCGTTAAAAACCTCAATACCCTCCTGAAAAAACAATCTTTTTTCGGGATAAAATGTTTCAAATGCCCCCAAATTAACAATTACATCGTCACTTTCGACGTTGCCAAAATCAGGGTAAAGAGAACCGGTCAACTGCACGTTCGTCGACGGCCGCCAAAATAGGTCAGCACCAACTTTTATCTGGCTTTCACCCTCAACTTCATCCTGAGTAAGCGCTGAATAGGGGTAAAAATTCCATTGCTGGCGTGGGTCGACACGCTCCAAAGCCAGGGGCTGCAGCGCGGACATAAATAGCGGTTGAGTGAACGGCAATGCGGGCAATGAATAACGCTCGTCCATATAGGCCACTTTACGCGAGGCATAAGCATTAATCACACGTCGGCCAGCTTGCTTGGGCATCGCAAATTGTGACCACGGCAGGAAAATTTCCGCATTCCACCCTGAAGCTGTCACCTGAGTTGCACCCTGCCAAGCACCATCCCAGTCGGAGCTAAAGCGACGCTCAGGCAAAACAGTCCCGTCTATCTGATTGCCGCCAAGCGCCAAATTAACCCAATATCCATAGCGACCATCACCAGATGTATCCAGCGTTATACCGACAGTGTCACGATTAATTCGCCTAGCATCACGACCAGAATACACTTGAACCAACGTGTCACTTGGCTGCTCAAGGGTGAAAGAGACATACAACCCCCTTTCTGTGTAAAACATTTTCACCAATGTGCTGTGAGTCGGCTTATCCCCGGTGTCAGGATCGACAACCAAAAACTGGTCTACGCCAGCGAGTTCACCCCACATCGGCTCATTCAACTCGCCGTCTATCTCAATAGCAATTTCCGACTCTCTGTGGGTGGCTAACTCGAAAGGTACTAGCGTATTTAGCGTTACAGGTGTCAGGATCTGGAGTGGGTCTGAGGCGGGCTTTGGTTGGGTTGATGTCGGTGGTGGAGAGAAGTGTGCGGGATTTGGGGAACCGCTCGGGGAGCCGCGCGCGGCAGCTGCATACATCAGTCTGGGCGGCGGCGGTTCACGCGCGCCAAAAGAACGCCCGTAGGGCATGTAGAGAGCCGCATCCCGTCTCAGCTTGTTCAGCTTGTACCCGGGCGGTGCCTCATCCACCACAGGAGGCGGTGTCTTGCGTCGCTGGATCATGTCCGCGTCATCTTCGCGGGCCTGGCTACCACGATCGATGTCCAACGACAGATCTTCAAAATCTTCTTCTATCCAATCGTCATAAGCACCTGTCGAGAACAGGCTAGATTCGTAATTTGTGCCATCACCATCGTCCCGCCACAACCAGGCGTCACTGAACCCTCGGTTTCGAGCACGTTCGATCCTGTCTTGCGCCAAGGATTGTGTCATGAATGGCCCAATCGCCACGCGATAAAAGAATCCGCGATCTGTTTCAGTACCGATCACAGCAAGCGAGTCTGTCATTAGCTCCGATGCATCGGCCCGAGCGCCCTCGGCAGAGTCTATATTTTGAAAGCTACCCACAATACCCCAGTATTGTTCCTCAGCAGCCGCGTGACCTATCGGAAAAATGCAAAGCAGTAAAATTATTAAGCGGGCACGCACCATAGTTAAACACAAAACTTATTAGCAAATATCAGGCGCAAAATCATATCAGGGCGACAAAAGTAAAGCTATGCACAAGGCGATCCAACAGCACCACTTTGTGAGCTCTTCGTACGCTTGATTCTCATGACCACAAGCCTCTTATTCAGCGCCCATCTCCACTTTTAAGATATTAAAGGTTGAGGTCGACGCAGAACTTCCAGATAATACGGGCCCTTGCGCACCCGTGGCCAAACTGGATAAGGCACCGGTCTACGAAACCGGGGATTACAGGTTCGAATCCTGTCGGGTGCACCACTATTTGTTCAGATCAAACCCAGCAAAAGTCGTTAAAATGTCCCACCCAGAGGAACAACCACAATCTCAAAACGACCAAAGCGTTAAATTCAGAGGCTGGCGTCTGCTCGGTTATCTGATGAGCGTGATTGTTGTCCTGGCGATCATTGCTGGTTTAGTCGATATTCTGGTCATCGGGCCGCTAGACGGGCGGCTCTGATCATTTGGTATTCAACAATTCATCGCGATACGAAGAGCAAGTCGTTGAACCACATTCCCCAGCAAACCCATGCGCAGGCTACGGCCAATTCTTTCAAATGCGTCTCGCAAGTATGTGTTCATTTGTTGCCAATTCCGCTAGCATGTGCGCCTTCAATGGTGACCCATCTTGGTCCCCTCGCGGCGATATGCTGTGAACTCCGCCAGGCCTGGAAGGGAGCAACGGTAACAGCGGTTTCGGGCGCGAGGTGTGGCTAGGTGGGTCGCCGCCAATTTTTCCGGAGAGGTGTCCGAGTGGTCGAAGGAGCACGCCTGGAAAGCGTGTATAGGTAACCCCTATCGAGGGTTCGAATCCCTCTCTCTCCGCCATTATCAGATTTCATTCCCGTCAATTTCTTCAAGATACGATCCTAACCTACTGATTTAATTGTAAATACAATAGGTTGATAAAACTGGTGGATCGCATTTAATTGTTTGAAGACTCGGCTTTTTTAGTGTAATTATTAGTGGTTAATTGCAATACAGGATGCCGTTATGGGGGCAACCTCAAGGCCGAATCTTACTGACAGAGCATTTCAAGGAAATGTCCCTGGCTCTTGGAGCACCAGAATATCAGGGCTAACCTTTGAAAGGCATCTCTCTGGTCAAGCGAACTTTCGGTATCAAAAACAAAGAAAGAAGTTTGGGTTAACAATCAATACCGAATTGGCGGCATCACGCTGGCATTCTTTAGGCGATGCTCTAGCTTTTTTCGACCAATGCAATCAGGACATATCGAACGGGATTGATCCATTTAAGATGGACGCTAGGCGTCGTATGGATACGTTTCGAGCTAATGCCGAGGCCTGGTTACCCGTTAAGTTGGCCGAATTAAAACCCTCAGCCCTTAAGAGCCACAACAACTACAAGCGCTACGTTCGATATATGGTCAAGGAATTCGGGGAAAAGCCAATTTCTGATATCAATCAACATGATGTCGGGACGTTGTTAAAAAAATATCTGGGAACGCCAACTCAGGCTGACAGGATGCGTGGCGCTCTAGAAGCAATTTTGGATCGATACCATGTTCCCAATAACACTCGTAATCCTGCAGAGGCGAAGGTGCAAAAGCTCTTCGTTGGCAACTTACGCAAACTCGCAAAAAAGAAGTCTCGCAATTACGCCGCGATGAAAGTTGAAGATGCTCCTAGGTTTTACAGAACGATCCGCGACGAGACAGGCCTAGCTTACCGGGTCCTGGAGCTTTATTGCTTAACTTTAGGTAGCCGTCTAACAGGCGCTTTGAATGCAGATTGGAGTCACGTCGACTTGAATAAACAGACTTGGTTGGTACCCAAAGAAAATCATAAAATCGCCAATTGGCGGACCCATCTTTGTGCCAGCGCTATTGATTCCCTACATCGCGTGGCTTCGCCCGATACTCCTCGCCGCGGGTTCATATACGCAACACAAAGCAGCCTGTCAGGCCACCTGTCGGATACTAGGGTGAGAAGCGTCTGGAAACGTCATTCACCGTCTGGCATGGATGGTGAAGCAACCACCGATATTATGGGCTTCCGTGCAACGTTCTACTCTTGGGGTATTGATGAAGGCCTGAACACGGATCATTTGACACAACAGCGAGGTGCAAAGCCCAACGTAGATGAGGCTTCACTCACATATATTCGAACAGACGCTTACGAGGCCCGCAAGCGCATCATAACTAAATGGGAGGATTTTTTACTTAAAATGGATGATTCAGAAATGTTCTTGGCGCGGGCCAAACAAAAACACCAATTCGCTCAACGTCTTGCTGCGATCGCGACCNAGCACCGTGACAAGAGAAAGCAGAGGCGAGCAGTCGCCGATCTTATTCGCGAAATGCCAGAAATGGGAAGCCCTGAGGTATTAGCCGGGCTGTTACAGGGTGCGGGACTGCCAAAGCAGCTCAACGAAAAGCATCAGAATATCTGGGCGGCATACGAGTTTTATAGATTAGACGGTCTTGGCTACGAAGATGCCGTTCAACGCTTGTCAGACGAATTTCATTTGAGCGACAAAGGAATCGAGAGCGCCATTCAGCGGGCCAAACGCGGAGGTCGTGAGCTTCGCTGACCCTACTTTTTTGCAGCAAACAAGTAGGTAAAACCGCAAGTAGACTGCTGTTATCTTTATGTGGCTCTTCAACAACATAAAGGCGAAATTATGCAAAACCTCGAAGATCTGGTTAATGCATCCCTCAGCGGACGATTGGTCCGAGCCAAGGAAATTTCTTACCGGCTAGGCGTGTCGGTTCCTACGATCTACCACTGGGAAAAATCAAATGATTTTCCTAAGCGGCTTAGACTTGGACCTAATCTGGTTGCCTGGAAAGGCGATGATATTCAGGCGTGGCTGGACAAATTAGAAGTCGAAGGTTCATCCCAACAGATTGAGCCGCTGTCGCAACAATCTGAAAAAATTTGAGAGGTGCGAGATGGCTGACTTTGGTTTTACTCTGTATCAATCGGATCTGTACCAACCGGACCGTCCCTTTCCGCTGTAATCAAGCATCAGAAACGAGGTCGCCGAGGATTATCTGGATTTGACTGCGATTGGGGAGTTAATTAAAAACCCCAGCGTTGGCCCAAAACTGGGCGCTAGTCTCATCACACCTTTCAATGCATCAGCAAAAACGAAGGTTGCGGCGTTGGAGTCAACCTTTCAGATGCTTGTGATTGACCATGATCATGACAACTTAAGCGCTGAAGCTTTGCAGGCGTTATATGATAACTATGACTGCTGCTACTTCGCTTTCTCCACCTCGAGTCATCAGCAACCCCCAGAGCCTTGCAATCGCTGGAAGGTGTTAATTCCCTATGATAATCCAATTAGCTCGACCGAACACGCAGTGCTTGCTGCGGGCGCATCAGTTGCGTTAAACAGCGATAGCGCGCAATCAAGAATTTCACAGGGGTTTTTTGCGCCCAACAAGTTGCATGAAAACGCCCCGTATCAATGGCACATAGAAAATACGAAACCGTGCCTTAGCCCTCTGGTCAAAGAGCATCCGTTTGTCCGCGATTGCCTGCACGCTTACGAGGCTAAAGATAAGCAGTTGGAGGAAAAAGCCCAAAGAGCGAGCAGCGATGCAGTTCAATGTCGAAAATATCCACCGAGCATGAACGGTGAGCTATTCGATAAGATATGCAACACGTACGATATACCCTCTCAACTAGAACAGCATGGATATAAGCGATGTGGTGAAAAATTCCTCTCGCCAACCAGCGAGAGCGGGTGTCCGGGTTTAGTCCTGCTTGAGGGTCCTGACGGACACCAGCGTTGTTATAGTCACCATGGCGCCGCGGATCCGCTCTCACACGAAAACCATGCAGGACATGCGCTGGATGTGTTTGACGTTATCTGCGCACTAGATTTTGGTGGCGATACTCAGCTAGCAGTTGCGAAATTAGCCGATGCAGCAGATCCCAAGGGACAGCAGGAGCGCAGACAAGCCTACCGTGAGTTGGCAACACAACGCAGTGACCCAGCCGGTGCGGGCGTTTTAGTTCCTGTTGACTTAAACGCCTTTTGGGGTGCACCAGAAACACCCCAGAAATATTTGGTGCGCCATTACTTCCCAAAGGGTGAATTTGCCTTGCTCGCTGGTCATGGTGGAACGGGTAAGACTGCATTCAGTCTAGTGCTAGCCGCACATGTAGCCTGCGGAAGCACCTGGAATGGGCTTGCGTCGATTCAAAGTCGGGTGATATTTGTCAGTTTAGAAGACCGGCCCGAGCGGATCAGAACACAGCTGCAAAAGATTTGCGCGACTTATCAACTCAGTGCGACAACGGTTTTGACTAATTTAGTTCTTCTAGACGGCACTCAGAGCGACGGGGTACTTTATGCGGAAAAACCTGATCGAAATACAGGCACTACACTGCTGTGGCAGCAATTTAAACAACTGCTAAACCAAAAGTATGCCGATGTGGGCCTAATCTTCGTGGACAACGCATCAGACGCCTATCCAGGCGCCATATTTATGCTTCAAAAGCTCTACAGCCCTTGTTAGCTCTCGATTCTTTCGGGACTAATGAGGAGCAGTAGACAAATGAGTAGACACTCAAAGCATCCTAGATATACCTACACCAAAGGCAACATCTATTATTTCTCTAGGTCGGTTCCTGCTGATCTCAGATGTTTCTACTTAAAACCACGCATAACCCAATCACTCAGAACTAATTCTCAGTCACGAGCAACCACTGCATCTAAAGTTTTTGCATCAAAACTAGATGATTACTGGTTAGGTTTGAGGTTAAAGCGGCTAGATGTCCCTGCCGCTCACTTGTTGGTAGTTGACCCCAGCACAAAACTTTCATCCTTACCCACCATTGAGGAAGCTCTCGAGACCTATTTTGCTGTCATCGGCCAAGGTAGGCAGAAACTATTCTTCACAACAGCTCAGCGCTACATTACTTATCTGGTTGAGTGTCTTGGTAATAAGCCGATAGACAGCTACACATCCAAAGACGCTGCGGTGTTGCGAGAGTGGCTGATTGAGAAAGGTTTGAGCAACAGC
>JGI20160J14292_10004523_pt1 | contig 10306 bp, 8 predicted proteins | sample COG_10_FD_14292 | JGI IMG/M metagenome (IMG submission 14292) | reverse complement strand
TCATTGAGCGCAAGACCCATTGCTACTCTCATCCAAAAGCTCTGTGGAGCCTCCATGATCTTATCGTCTTCACGAATAAAATATCGATCTGTGAGAATTTGAATGCCAAGATATTTAAAAGAATTATCGCGGCGAATTCGCAGAGCTTCAGACAATTGAGTTAAATCATACTCAAGCATGCGTTCGTTGAGCTTGCCGCTCTTGACTAGCTTTTTGATGCCTTGAATAAAACTCTTGCGATACTGCAGTCGAAAAACATCGCTATCAACACCTTCCTTAAATACTTCTTTATATACTGTATTTAATAGAAGTCTACCTGCGGCATAACTATAGTTAGGCTCTTTCTCGATCTTTTCGCGAGCACTTAATATAAGTGATGTGTCGATTTCCCTGGTTGTGATTTTATCGTATAATTGAAGTTGTGCATCCAATACAATCTCACTGACTGAAACATCAGATATTCCCTCGCATGCACGTTCTACATTAGCATTAATCTTCTCAACAATAAAGTCCTGAAGACGACCATTTCTTTTTTTTACTTTTATATCCATAAATTACCTTAAATATTAACATCTTAACAGAGTTATGTCAATTTGAATTTCATTGTTGTGAATAACTTTACAGCTTGACAGCCTGAATGTTTTTTGATAAAATAATGGGCATGTTACCTTTATTCAAAAGTCATTATTCAATCGGCAAAAGTATATTAACTCTAGATGATCCTAGTACACATAAAGAAGGAGGATCGGATAGTGTTTTCAGTATCGCTTTAGAAAATAATCTAAAAGAAGTTGTCCTCGTGGAGGATTCTCTCACCGGATTTCTGCAGGCTAAGAAAAATGCCGACAAACTAAATATAAAATTGATTTTCGGACTGCGCATAAACATGAGAGAGGATGCAAGCATCGATCCAAAAAACGAAANNATGAGTTCTGCGCATAAAATTATCATTTTCTCTAAAAATTCCGAGGGNTGCAAGATTCTCAACAACATATACAGCGAAGCATTTACCAAAAACTATAACTGTGTTGATGAAAAGATGCTTAAGAAACACTGGAATAAAGATAATCTACTATTGGCTATCCCTTTTTATGACAGCTTTATATACAACAATTTAATGAAGTTTTCAAACTGCACACCAAGCTTTAAATTTTGTGATCCTATCTTCTTCATTGAAGACAATTCCTTGCCATTCGATAACTTTCTTGCGACGAAAGTTAAAGAATACGCACAAAGTAAAAAATATAAAACAGAGGCAACAAAAAGCATATATTATAAAGACAAAAAAGATGTATCAGCATTCCAAACATATAGATGCATAACAAGCCGCAGCTTCGGCGGATTAAAAACATTATCAAAACCCAACTTAGACCACTTTGGTAGCGACGAATTTTGTTTCCAAAGCTGGAAAATCAAAAATGAAAAAAAAGTTAGTGCAGCCAAATAAACTTTCAGTAAGATCCGGAGCCCTGAAAGGTAGAGGAGTTTTTGCAGATATCGACATAGAACCAGGGGAGATTGTCGAAGAATGTCATTTTATTATATCTGGGTGCCCCGAAGAGCTTCAAGATATACACCTCAAAAGATATGTTTTTTCCATGTTTTATAATAAAAATTTATCAAGCAAAGAAAACAAAGAGCTAAGCTTTAGGTCTCAGCTGGCCACGGCATTGGATGACGAAGAGTTTAAAGACAAATTTATAGAAGAGATCAAATCTTTCGGTTACGAAAATATAGAATCAATCTTTTCTTCAGCAACAGTTTTAGGCTACGGTATGATATACAATCATTCACAGAATTACAACTTAGAACACTCAATTGACTATGAAGATTTATGCTTCAGGTTTAAAGCTAACAAAATCATCAAAAAAGATGAAGAACTTTTTATAAACTATGGAAACCCAAACAGGGAGGACTTATCATGAAAGAATCACTACTTAGATTTCAAAAAAATAAAAAATACTTACTATTCGATTACGAAACCTGTAATCTTAATCTCATTACACACAACAAACCCTGGCAACTCGCTTTCCTAATTATCGAAAACAACAAGATTATTGAACAAAAAGATTATTGGTTAAAATGGGACGAGCTAAATGTGTCCCCCGATGCCGCAAAAATCACAGGCTTTACCGAAGCAAAGTACAAAAAGCGTGCGACTTGCCCAAGAGAAGCGCTCGAACACCTTGAGAAATATCTTTATGACGATAGTTATCTAAAGGTTGGGCATAACCTTTTAGGCTTTGATGTTTATATGCATAACATTCATCGCAAGCTTGTTGATCCAAAAGCAGAAACAGATTACAGTTATACCGAACATCTCGTGGACACATTATGCCTTGCAAAAGCCCTCAAGAAACGTATTCGTTTCGATAAAGATGACAACTTTTTGGCATGGCAATATCGATTAAATCATCTCATTGAACGAGGATTGAGCTGTAATCTAAAACAGTGCTGCAAAGATTTTGATGTTGACTTTGACGAGAAAAAATTGCATGACGCATTGTATGACATTCGAGTTAATTACGAAGTATTCAAGAAAATGATATGGGAAGTAGAAGTATGAGTTTTATAGAAGAATTTACAAATTATGAGGGATGTGTCCCTCCAGGTGTTCGATTACCTAATATTAAAATTGAAGACAAGTATTATAAAATGCTTGAGTGTTCTCCAGACGTGAGTAACTATGAATTCCTTCGCAAGCTCTGCCACAAGGGTGTTTATGACCGCGGAATCGACAAGTTTGATAATAAGAAGGAATACTTTGATCGTGCAAAATCAGAACTCGCTATCCTTAAGGAGCTTGGTTTTATTGATTATATATTATTAAATTGGGATATACTTAATTTTTGCCATGAAAATGATATTCCAACTGGCCCAGGCAGAGGAAGCGCAGCTGGATCACTTGTATTGTATTTGATTGGAGTAACAAACGTTGATCCTGTAGAATACAATTTGTTTTTTGAGAGATTTGTTTCGAAGAGTCGTGCTCGCAAAACCGAAAAAGATGGAATCACCTATCTTGACGGAAGCTTGTTGGCAGATGTGGACAACGACATCGCTTATGAGCGTCGTGCAGAAGTTATCGATTATATCGAGCGCAAACATCCTGCTCGTACCGCAAAGATTCTCACATTAAATACTCTTAGTGGTAAATTATGCGTCAAGGAATGTGGTAAAATTGTTGGTGAATTTACCGAACAACAAGTTAATGAAGTGAGCGATACTATTCCAAAACGTTTTGGAGTTGTTGTGCCTCTTCAGGCTGCCATCGAAGAGAGTGAAAAATTTACCGATTGGGCAGCGCAGAATGGAGAAGTATTTAATATCGCCCTCAAGCTTGAAGGTTTAAACAAAAACACTGGCGTCCACCCAAGTGGTATTGCCATTTCGTTTGACACAATGACTGATATCTGCCCCGTACAAACATCAAATGATGGTGCATTGGTCACAGGTTATGATATGAATTGGGTGTCTGAACTGATGGTCAAGTTTGATATTCTTGGATTGCGCACTTTAAGCGTGATTTATGATGTATGCAAGAGTCTTGGAATTGATTGCAATGAAATTGACCTTCATAATGCAGAAATATTCAAACCATTACAGGGTCTACGAGCACCCCATGGCTTGTTTCAGTTAGAATCTGATACAAACTATCGTGTCTGTAAGAAAGTTAAACCACAGAGCCTTGAGCAGCTTAGTGCGGTTATAGCTATTGGTCGTCCAGGAGCTCTTGAGTTTTTAGGGGACTATGCAACTTATATCGAAACAAATGAAGCTCAAGTGATTCATGAATTTTTTACAGACGTTTTGGATTACACAGGAGGAATTCCTCTTTACCAAGAGCAGCTTATGCAAATGGCGGTAAAAGTTGGATTTACTCTTGATGAATCAGAACAACTTCGTCGTATAGTAGGAAAGAAAAAGATTGATCAAATGCCTGCGTGGAAAGCCAAGATTGAAGAGAAAGTAAGACAAAAAGGATTGAGTCCAGATGTCGGAACAATACTTTGGAGTGTGGCAGAAGATAGTGCAAACTATTCATTCAACAAATCTCACTCCTTGAGTTATTCGGTTCTTTCTGCATGGACTACATATCTTAAATTTAATCATCCACAACAATTCTTTCTTTCATTATTAAAAATGACAAAGTATGAACCTGCGCCACAGGAAGAAATATCTAAAGTTAGTAAAGAATTATCTCATTTTGGTATAAAATTACTATCTCCAGACTTGGCCAAATCTGGCATGGATTTCTCCATTGAAGGTAAGGATATTCGCTTTGGTTTGAATAGTATAAAAGGCGTTAGTGAAAAATCTTTACAGTCATTGCGCGATTTTCGTTCAAGCGAGACGCCAACTAAATATGATATTTTTCTTGCTGCAAAGCAAGCTGGATTGAATATTGGTATTCTGAGTGCATTGATTCAGGCAGGAGCTCTTGAAAGTAAAGGGTCAAACAGATCACTTATGGTTCTTGAAGCTCAAGCATTCAATCAATTGACCGACCGCGAGAAACGAAACTTTATACTTCTCGGCGATAAATATGAATATAAATTATTAAATTGTATTGCTGATGCAAAAAAAGGTGATCTTGTAGGGGATGACGGTAAACCATTAATGAAAGAATCAAGATTCAAAACATTCAAAAGAAAATATGATGTTTATAAATCAATTTATGACAAAAATAAGCAATACGAAAGTTTTGCAAACTGGTATTTCGAAACAGAATTACTTGGCTATAGCCATAGCTGTAATTTAAAAGAATGCTTTATTGATGCTCATAAATCTCTCTGTGACTCTAGAGATCTTCAGGTAATGCAAGCAGATGATAAAGGAAAATTTATTGGTGTCGTGGAAGATTGTATTAAAAGAACATCCCGAAACGGCAACAAATATATGAAATTGAGCATCGCAGATGAGTACGGAAGATATGACGCCATGCTGCTAAATTCCAGAAGAGGAAACTATTATGACAGATATTTTGAATCTGACAAGAAAACTCCCACAAAAAAGAGTATAATAGTAGCATATGGAAGAAAAAGTGAAGATATTATATTTCTCGACTCAATCAATATCATGGACGAAAAGATCTACATGAAAATGTCAGATGTTAAATAATTTAAGTGTAAAAAAGTGAAGATGACTCCAAAACCCAATTTTACGCCACGCGCACAGCAGGCGATCAGCGAAGCCAAAAGAGTTGCGAAAAAATTTCAAAACAATCTTATTTCTGTAGAGCATTTATTTTATGCAATGGTTAATTTAAATGCTGGTATATTAAATGAAATTCTATTTATATTAAATATAAACCCAGAAGAACTAAAGCTAGAAATAGAAAAATCTTTATCTCCGAACACGACAGATCAATACCCTCAAGATGAAGACGAACCTACATACGACGAACATTTTCACCTTATACTCAAGGTTTCAGTCAGTATAAGCAGTAAACTTAGTCATGAATATGTAGGAATAGAACACATTTTACTCTCCTTGTTAAAGTATGAATACTCTGCTATACCTGATTTTTTTATGAAGTTTAATGCTTCTGAGGATGATATTATTTCAGAAGTTAGAGAGTATCTTCATATATCTAAAGATATGGCCAAACCCCAAATTCCTAAAATAAAATTTACAACTAAAACACCTATCCAAAAAAAGGATTCTAAGTGTCCAAATCTTGAAAAGTTTGCCTCTAATCTTATGGAATTATGTAAACAAAAGAAAATTGACGAAGTCATTGGTAAGCAGAGAGAGATCGAAGAGGTTTGTGAAATTTTATGCAGAAGAACAAAAAATAATCCCGTGTTACTCGGAGACCCCGGAGTTGGAAAAACTGCCATAACAGAAGGCCTATCCATGAAAATACACAACGGAGACTGCCCTGATTTTTTAATTGGTAAAGTCATATACTCTCTTGACTTAGGCTCACTTATTGCAGGAACTAAATATAGAGGTCAATTCGAGGAACGACTAAAAGGAATAATAGAGGAGGTTAAAAAGCATCCTGAAATCATTTTATTTATAGACGAAATACATACCATGGTTGGCGCTGGAGCTGCAGAAGGAGCTATGGATGCAGCGAACCTATTAAAACCTCTGCTTGCCAGAGGAGATCTTAAATGTATAGGGGCAACCACCCAAGAAGAATACAAAAAAACAATACTAAAAGATGGAGCGCTAGACCGCCGCTTTCAGCCAGTAAAAGTGTCAGAACCAAGCAAAGAAGAAGCGGTTCAGATTTTAATGGGTATCAAAAATAAATATGAAAAATTTCACAGCATAACATATAGTGAAGATATCATAAACACAATAGTCAATCTCGCAGACAAGTACATTCCTTCTAAAAAATTTCCAGACAAGGCGATAGATATCCTTGATCAAGTTGGAGCAAAAGTTAAAATTAAAAATATTAAACGACCCCAGGAAGCTAGAGATATTGAAGATAGGCTTGAGCAGCTTGCAGAAAAAGAATTTAACTTAGAGTCTTTGGGTTACTCTATTGATCAGATAGAGGAAGAGCAAATCGCTCTCTTGGAACAATATGACAAAATCATAGAAGCCTGGGCCAACAAAACAATCAAGAAAAAATTTGCAGCGAAAGACAAAGATGTCCATCTAGTGGTTTCTGCTAGAACAGGAATTCCCATAAAAGAGATTGCACAATCAGAAGGACAAAAAATACTCAATCTCGCAACAAATTTAAATAAAAAAATCATTGGACAAAAGCATGCCATCAACGAAATATGTCAATCAATCATTCGGTCTAGATCAGGATTAAAGGAAAAAAACAAACCTGTAGGCAGTTTTCTTTTGGTTGGAGCGAGTGGAACAGGAAAAACTTTGACAGCCAAATACATTGCGGAATTTATATTTGGAGACCCAGGGTGCCTAATACAATTAGACATGAGTGAGTACAGCGAGAAAATATCCTCCTCCAGACTGAACGGGGCCTCTCCAGGTTATGTTGGTTACGAAGAGGGGGGAGAGTTAACTGAAAAAGTAAGAAAAAACCCTTATAGTGTAATCTTATTTGACGAAATAGAAAAAGCTCACCCAGATGTTTTAAACATACTATTGCAAATCATGGAAGAAGGATGCCTAACGGACAACTCAGGCAGACAAGTTAGCTTTACAAATACAATCATCATAATGACAGGCAATGTAGGCGCAGAAGAAATAGCAAAACCAAACATAGGNTTTGGGCCATCTCACTCTGAATCTGAATCTGCAGACAAATTAAAAAAGTCCCTCAAGAAAGTTTTTAAGCCTGAATTCCTAAATCGACTAAATGAAGTAATAAAGTTTAACGACTTTTCAGACAAAGATTTTCTTAAAATCACAAAACTAGAATTGAATAAAATAAACAACAAGCTTTCAGACCAACAAATAACTGTTACATTCTCTCCGGCGGTAAGCTCAAGAATATCCAATCAAGCACAATCAGAAAATCTTGGAGCTAGACCAATAAAAAGAATTATTCAAGATGTGATAGAAAATAAGTTAAGTGAATTTTTATTGATCAACAAGCCAAAACCTGGATCGAAAATATCATTTGGAATCAGCAAAGATCAAATAATCTGCAAGCTCAAGGCATAATAGGTTTTTGAGGATCTGGCAAATCCTCTTCTTGTTTTTGCATAGGATCATCAAACTTCTTGTAATGCTCCGCGTCTTCTTGGGTTGGCTGATTTTCGTTAAATATTGACATGCATGCAGAAAATCTATCCGCCTGAACGGGATACCTTTTTCTCATATTTGGATCATAAATACATCGCGTAACAAATTGATCTCCGCTTTCGGATTCAGCTGGGACAGGATATCTTCTGTCATCATTACTTAAAAAATTGTTTTCTTCTTGATTGTCTGTAGATTCTTTTTCTGGAAAAATCTTTTGATACTCGCAATAAGCAAGAGCTTTGTCTACAAGCTCGTAAGCCTGAGCGATATTTTTTCGAACCCAATCTTCGCACGAAAACGAATCGCTGAACATTTCATACATCACTCTAGATTTTTTCCAGATGTGAAATAGTTCAGATTTTGACTTTTTGTTGGACTCGTTGATACTTGATTTACTATCTTCGTTCATGATCTTTATTTATAATATTGTTTGGTTTATCTGTATACAATACATCTTTTGGGGTAGACTGACGAAGGTTGTATCTAAACACTAAATCTTTAACCCTGTTCATTGCGTCTGTAGCGGCAAGCCTATAATTTTTAGAAGCAACTTCTTTGTGGGTATGCGTAGTTCTTTGAATTGTAGAGTCACCCTCTTTGATCAAGAACCAATCTTCTTGCTCCTGCCTGAACCCATTTATAAATCTCAGGGCATTTCTTTGAGCCCTTCGGTTGTAATCTACAATATAAAGCTCTCTCAGAATTGCTTGTTCTTCCAGAAATAAGCTTTCTGGATCTGGACCCTCAAAACACGTATATATCATTGTGTTAAGCTCTCCTAAATTTCCTTCAAGCCAATCTCTTATGAATTTAATTTCTATTAACCTTCTCTCTCCTTCTTCGTAAGCAAACTCTTGATCGTAGATTTGCTCGGCCAAACGCTCTAAAACTGTTTGGGCTTCCCAAATGCCTGTGGGGCCAGGAGAAACGCCCGAAGGCTCAGGAGAGATGCCGGAAGCGCTTGTATCATAATCAGAAGGATAATCCCCAAAAACCCCAGAAGGACTTTGCCCACTTACTGGATAGTATGATCCGTAGTCTCCAGAAGTAGTTTGATCAAATCCATATGTTCCGCTTGTAGACTCTAAAGAATCTGATAATTCTTGGGCTGCGCTAGATAAAGCATCTTGGTCAGGGCTTACTCCTGATATATTTTCACCATATCCATAGTAACCCCCAAAATCTCCTTTTGGGTCAGACATTTTAATCGTTCAGATAATCAATAATCTCTTTTTCTTGAGGGTTATTGGGATTTAGTTTTTTTGATTGCCCCTGTAGCTGAACAACCCCCTGGCCGTACAGACTTGTTTCGAAAGCTTTCGTTAATTTGTTTTTCAGCACAGTTTTATTTCCATTTGGAAACACACCAATCTTTACAGCGAAAGACTGAAGATCTGTAAGATTCATACCTTTAATCATATCCTGGAAAACATTTTTGTCTGTGGTTTTAAATGGACTCACTTTTTTCGTTCCAAGTATTTCTTCTATTTCTCTAGCTCTTGAAATATCATCTTGATAGACTTTTCCATTTGTCTGCTGTAGATTGTTAAGAATTTTTTCTTTATCTTTTTTAGAGACTTGAGATGCTTTCGCTATTTTAATTTTACTCGTTTTTGTTTTTTTGTTGCTCATAAATTTTCCTTATTCCGTTAGTATTTGTACACTTCTTATATTAAAAATATAAAATAAAAAATCCACCCCAGTTTCCCAGGGTGGATTTTACATTGATCATTAAATTTTACAATTAAACAATCAATCCCGTTAATACACGATTGTCGATGATCATGCGTCCTTCTTCGATTGATCCATAATAACCAATCTTGGATTGACGAGTAACAAACTGATCATCAGTAACAAGAGAAAATTCTTCTCCAGTTTCAGAATCGGTTGCGATTGCGCGAATCATGGAATCGCGAGACAAATCAACTCCAACAAGAACTTCTTCGCTGGTTTCTTGAAACTCAGAAGGAGTGCCCACGCTCGCAAAGTGATTTGCGAATTTGGTGCTGTCTGCTGCATTAGAGAATACCTTGTTCCATTTTTGACCGCTACCCATTTCATTGTACTCTTGAATGGATACGCCATAGAACTCAGGAATTCCTGCGCTGTTGAACACTGCATCACGAAGACTATCGGTTGCAGCGATATCTCCACCGCCACCAGATACAGTGGCAGAATTGGTGCTGTCGGTAACTTCTGCGCTAAGAGTGCGGTTGCTGACGGTGTTGATTGGATTGTAAGCCAAACCACGAATTTCTTCTACGATTTCAGGAGAAACAAGAAGATCAGTGATTCCGCGACCACGACGCTCAGCAGGAGTTCCGCCATTCCAAGCAGTATTGATACGCTTAGCATTGGTGAACAATCTATTAAGGTCAGCAAGCAAGAAACGATCGGCTTGAGCAGAACGAATAACATGATCGATGTCATTGGTTTTTGCGTTAGCCAAAGCACTCATGATCATAACTGCAGAAGTTTTCTCTTGTTTGAGAAGGATTTCTTGAGCCATGCGAGTGAATGTTTTGCTTACTACATCGAGACGAGAACGAGAAGCATAACGCTTATCGAAGCTAAGAGCGCTGTCCAAGCGATAAGTGGTGAACTTAAGCTCGCTTTGTGATGGTGC
>JGI20160J14292_10004517_pt1 | contig 10317 bp, 9 predicted proteins | sample COG_10_FD_14292 | JGI IMG/M metagenome (IMG submission 14292) | reverse complement strand
GGCCAGTTGAATGCAAGCGCGACACTAGTCGTCGGCTTGTAGCTTGATGTGTTTGCCGAGGTATGGGCCGAGCTCGTGCCGTTCTGAAGGTATGACATGGTTAGATCTAGCGTCGGTTTTCCGCCTGCCTTCGCTATCTCTAGGTCTAGTCGTGCATTCTCTAGGTCTACACGTGCGCTGGCTACCGCTAGGTTAACCTCGCTGGCGCGAAGAATCCATGTATCGAGACTTTGCGCTGAAAGATTTGGTAGTTGATCCGCGATAAAGGCTTTAGGCTGTGGCGACTTCACGCCGGTCAATTGTGATAACGCTAGCTTTGCTAACTCTAAATTGTTTGCCGCTGTGATCTCTTCCGCTGTTATCAGGTCAAATTGTGCCTGCGCTTCGCGAGAGTCGGTGATGGTGGTGTTGCCGACCTCAAAGTTGCGGTTGGCCGCAGCAAGTTGTTGGCTCGCTGCTTTTTTGGATGCTTGTACGCTGACCAGCGTGTCTTGCGCGGTAAGGGTGTCAAAGTAAGCCTGCGCAACCCGAATGATTAGAGACTGGTTTGCAACGCTTTGCAAAGTTGCGGCGGTCTGCTCGCCCAACGGCACTTTCTTGGCTTCCGCTGCATAGTTCTCGTTGTATAGCGAGTGTGAGGCTGATACGCCGATGTAGCGAGACAGCGTATCCGTTGTTTCGCCTGAGACGTAAACGTTGCTTTGAGTGACAGACGAGACCAAGGACACCTTTGGCAGCGTGGATGCGTTGTCAAGCTTTGCGGCGGCATAGGTTGCGCGTGCCGCTGCTGTATCGCTCAAGTAAGTTGCGTCGAATTGACGTGCTGCCTCAAGCATCCCCGATAGACTTTGCGCGCCTGCGCCTGACGAAAAAGCCAACAAAACCCCAAGCACACATGTCGATAGACCCATTGTTGGCAACGTGACGCGCTTTGAAAAACCAGATACATGACATGTCATAACAGACTTCCTCTGTGGAATGGGTGTGAATGCGGGTGTGGCGCTGTGCGCTCGGTATGGCCTAGCAGTGTGCGATCAGTAGCGAGCCAAGGTGGGCTCGAGTTGGGTGGCCCAGGCATCGATGCCACCACTGATGTTCGCGACATGTAGATAGCCCATGTTCTCAAGATACATGGCAACTTGCGCGCTGCGCGCGCCATGGTGACACAAACAGGCAATCGGCTGGGTTTTATCTAGTTCATCTAAGCGGGCGGGCACACCCCGCATGGGCATGCGAATCAAGTCGAATGCCGGGTCTTCGGCGGGGCTCGCCGTCTCAAACTCATGTGGTTCACGCACATCAAGGACCACTGGGCGCTGCCCTTCGTGGGTGGCAAACCATTGGCTGAGGTCGGCTGGTTGTAATTGCAGCATGAGCGATAGTGCCTTCAGGTTAGAAGTTAAATCGTGAGCGTTCGGGAAAACCAATGAGACGCGAGGCAACGGTGTCCCACGGCGTACGGGTGCTGGCACTGTCGTGCGTGCCTTTGGTGATGAATGTCGCGTGCATCACGGGAGCTTGCCCACTGATGCCGACCAATCGGCCGCCAGGCTTGAGGTGCGTTAGCCAGGCCATGGGCATCGTGGCGACAGAGCCACTTAATAGGATCACGTCGAATGGCCCACTTTTNCTCCACGTCTCGACGAAGCTGCCATCACCCAAAATAACCTCAACGTTTTGCATATTGGCGTGCTCAATCGTGTCACGCGCTTGTGCGGCCAGCGTTNGATCAATTTCAACCGTGGTGACACGTCGCACCAGTTGGGCCAATAGCGCCGCCATGTAACCNGACCCCGTGCCAATTTCTAACACGTGGTCGCTTGATTGCAGGTCCATGTCTTGCAACAGTCGGGCCTCGACGCGGGGTGCCAGCATCATCTGGCTCGCCTTGATGGGGTCGCTCAACGGAATTTCGAGATCTGAAAAAGCCAGCGCCTTGTGTTGGTTGGGAACAAAACGTTCGCGCGGAACTTGACTCAGTGTTTCCAGAACACGCGCGTTCAAAACGTCCCATGGGCGAATTTGTTGCTCGATCATGTTGAATCGGGCTTGATCGGTGTTTACCACGGCTTGCATGCAGGCTCTCCCAGGGGATTTTTTTCAGACAGGGGTTATTTTACTGATTGCGCGCGGGTTTCGCTCTTAGACCGTGGGTTTTTCCTGAGCACCAAACAAGCGCTTCAACCACTGGCTCAAATCGTCCATGTAGCAGTAGACAACCGGGACGACTACGAGTGTGAGCAAGGAGGCGGTGATAACGCCGCCTATCACGGCTTGACCCATGGGCGCGCGCTGCTCCGCACCCTCAGACAGAGCGAACGCTAGCGGCGCCATACCAAAAATCATGGCCAAGGTGGTCATTAAGATGGGGCGCAAGCGGACCTTGGCAGCCATCAGCAAGGCATCGTCTCGGTTCAGCGGGGGGGCGCCGTCAATCCCTTCGCGGGCGCGTATGGCGAAATCGACCAGCAGAATGGCATTTTTAGTCACCAAGCCCATGAGCATGACCACACCGATTACTGAGAACATGGACATGGCTGACTGGAACATCAGCAAGGCCAGCACAACGCCTATCAGCGTCAGGGGTAGGGCGCTCATGAGGGCAAGTGGCTGCAAAAAGCTCTTGAATTGACTCGCCAAAATCATGTAGATGAACACCACGGCCAAGGCCAGTGCTGACAGCGCATAGCCGAAGGACTCGGCCATGTTNTTGGTGGAGCCACCAAACTGATAGCGATAGCCCGGTGGGAGGGCCACGTCGTCGAGCACCTTACGGATGTCGCCTGAGACCTCCCCAACGGAGCGACCGTAGGCGTTTGCGTCAACGGCGACTTCACGGCTGAGATTTTTCCGGTTAATTTGATTCGCCCCTGTTGAAGGCAATACATCGGCAAATTGAGCCAGCGTGACCACGCGGGCGGAACCATCGGCGTTCGCGCCCGTGATGAACGGTAACTGCTTCAAGTCCTCCAGGCTGCTGCGGTCACTCGCGGGCAGTCGCAAAATCACGTCGTAGCTCTGGTCATCGGGCGCGCGCCACGTGCTGACTGTTTGACCTGCAACGAGGGTGCGCAGGCTTTGCGCGACAGCACCTACGGACAAACCCAAATCGCTGGCAGCGGCGCGTCGCACGCTGATGTCTATGGTCGGGTTGTTGGGCTTCACGCTGGAGTCGAGGTCCACTAGGCCGGGGATACCTCGGATTCTGTCCGTCACTGTGGCGCTGATACGCTCCAGCTCCTTCAAGTCTGACCCTTGCAGGGAGAATTCAATCTGCTTATTGCCCCCTACGGAGTCGAGCAAGCCCACATGGGTCACGGTGATACCGCTAATGCTTCGCAACCGCTCCCGCAATTGAGCCGACATTTGATCGACGCCCAAGGTGCGTAGCTTGCGGTCGATTAAACGGACATAGACGCTAACGTAGTTTTTGCCACGTGCACTGCCTGTGTTGATCGTGGACAAGGTGTAATCAACCTCCGGAAACGAACGCAAAACGGCTTCAACTTGTTTGGTTTTGAGCTCGGTGACTACGAGAGACGAGCCGACCGGTGTGTAAAAGTTGAGGCGTGTTTCGGAGAAGTCGGCCTTGGGAACAAACTCGGTTCCGAGTAGCGGCATCATGGCGATGCTGGCAACAAATGTGGACAAAGCCATCGCCACAGTGGCGAGTTTGTGGCGCAGTGACCACCGCAGTATGCGCTGATAGCTTTCGGATAGGCTGTCTTGCCAGACGTCAACCGCATGGGTGAGGCGCCCAATGGTTTTGTTGTACCAACTGTCGGCCTTGAAAGGTTTGCGGTGGTCATCGATGGCGGGGTCATGCCAAATACTCGAGAGCATGGGGTCTAGGGTGAAGCTCACGAACATCGAAATCAGGACAGCGGCCACGATGGTGATGCCAAATTGGTGAAAGAACTTACCAATGATGCCGCCCATAAAACCAATTGGGGCAAACACGGCCACGATCGACAATGTGGTCGCTAAGACAGCCAAACCAATCTCTTTGGTGCCGTCCATCGCGGCGTCGTAGGGCGTCTTCCCCATCTGCACGTGGCGAACAATGTTTTCGCGCACCACAATCGCATCGTCTATCAGTAGGCCCACACACAGCGACATCGCCATCAGCGTAATCATGTTGATGGTGAAGCCAAATAGATACATGAATAAAAACGTACCGATGATGGCAATTGGCAGTGTGAGGCCAGTGATGACCGTAGAGCGCCATGAGTTTAGGAAAAGGAAAACAATCACCACCGTCAGGATGGCACCTTCAATCAAGGTCGCCTTCACGTTGGCGACGGATACCCGGATCGGACGCGAGCTGTCGCCAATGGCTTGCAAAGATATACCTGGCGGCAAGTCTTTGCTGCTCGCAGTGAGTTCAGCCGATAAGCGGTCGACGACTTGGACCGTATTCTCGTCCTGCGACTTTTGAATTTGTAACAAAACGGTGCGTTGCCCGTTGTAAAGCGCCAGGCTTTCAATCTCTTTCTCAGCGTCGGCAATACGTGCCACTTGGTCAAGCCGAATGTCTATGCCATTTTTCCGCGCAACAACAATCTGACCGAAGTCACTGGGTCGTTGCATGCGGGCTTGCACCTGAACAACCAACTCCCGCGCAGACGATGTAACGGCCCCGATTGGCGAATCTTGGCTTTCTGAGCGGACCGCGTTGGCAACCTGTTGGGCGCTGACGCCTAGCGCGCGCATGGCTGTGGGCTGTAATTCAATTTGAATTACGCGCTCGGTGTCGCCGACCAGGGACACGAGACCCACGCCGCGGACGTTCTCCAGTTGCTTACGTAAAACCTGATCGGCCCAGACGCTGGCTTGTGCCGTCGTTGGTGCATCTTTTTGACTCTCGTCGACAGTGACAGCCACCGAGAAGATGGGACGACTTGCGGGGTCAAAACGGCTAATGCGAGGCTCCTCTGCGAGATCGGGCAGGCTGGATTGCATGGCCGCAATTTTTTCGCGAACGTCATCGGCGGCTTTTCGACTGTCAACGTCCAGTTGAAATTCTGCAATGACCACGGATGCGCCTTGGAAGCTGCGGGAGCTCAAGGAGTTGATGCCTGAAATGGTGTTTAAGGCCTCTTCGATTTTTCGGCTGACTTCCGTCTCCACAATCTCTGGCGCTGCGCCGGGGTAAATGGTGTTGATGGCGACGACTGGGAAGTCGACATTCGGAAATTGGTCGACTTGTAGGCGTTGATAGCCAAAAACACCGAGTACGACAAACGCCAACATCACCATGGTGGCAAAGACGGGGTTGCGTAAAGAGACTTGGGTAAACCACATAATCGTTTGTCTTTAGGGTTGGTCGGCGTTGGCGTTGGCGCTGGGGTAGTTGCTTACTTGCTCAGCTGAACAGCGGTGCCATTGGCGATGACCCCGGCGCTTGGCGACAGCACAATTTCGCCGGCGGTGAGGGGTGACACGATGGCAAATTGGCGCCCGTTACGCGAGCCTGTGGCGGCGATGGTGACGCTCACGTGGGCAACGCGTTGGTTCTGAACGACCTGAATGTAGGGTTGCGCTTTCTCTGTGCGCACGGCATCCAAGGGGATAGCGCTTCCCTCTATGGTGCCAACGACCAAGCCGCCGGTCACGAACTCCCCGACCCGCGCGGAGTCAACTGGCAGACTCAGATAAATTTTCAGGCTGCGACTACTGGCATCCACGCTGGGGTTGATGCGTGCGACCTTGGCGGTTACGGTGGTCGCGCTGCTTTCTAGCGTCAATGTTGCCATCTGACCAACCTGCAACTTGGCAGCTGCGGCGATGGGCACCATCACCTCGACCTCGAGCGAACGGGTGTCGACAATGTCGACGAGTGGTGCGTTGAGCGCCACACGATCGCCTGGTTTCACGTAGCGTTGGCTGACTTGCCCGTTGATCGGGCTGCGAACCGTTGCATCAGCCAGGTTTCGTTTGGCAATGTCCAAAGCCGCAATGGCTACCTCATGGTTGGCCTTTGCCGATGCGTACGTGCTATCGGAGCTCACCAAAGCGGTGCTCGATATAAATCCTTTTTCAACCAGTGCGCGGTTGTTGTCGCGCTGGCGCTGCGCTAAATCCATTTGCGCCCTTGCCGCGATAACCTGCTGCTGCGCTTGTTCCCTGCGTGCTTTGGCATCGTCTGCGTCTAGCTGTGCAACCACCTGCCCCGCCTTGACACGGCCGCCTTCAGGCACCCGAATCGCCGTGACAATCGCTGCTTGATTGCTCCGCAAGGTCACCGCGTTGACAGCCTTCACAGTACCGTTGATGGTCTGCGTTTGATCCAACGACTGCCTGGCGGCGGCGACGGTGTCGCTGGCCTGAAGGACATAGTTGATGGGCGCTTTGAGCGCCTCGGCGGCGAGCGCGGCACTGGCCTGCGCGTCGCTGCGTGCCTTCAGGGCGCGCCACACGCCACCCGCGAGTGCGACGACGATTAAGCTGTACACGAGCCACTTGACAGTAGACTTCAGACGCATGGCGGATTACCTTTCAGTTCGATGCCAGAGAGCAAAATATCGATTTGGTTTTGTATGAAAGCAGTGGGCTCAATGGCAGGGCCGCAAACGGGGTTATCAACCCCCATGGCCTGCCGCCAGAGACACAAAAATAACAGCGAGGACATGATGCCCATGACGGTATTGGTCAGATCCAAGTCTCGTAGCTCACCCCGTGCGATGCCTCTTTTGAGTATGGCTTGCATCAGATGCAAGCCAGGCCCCATGACCTCAGTCTGGTAGAAGGCGGCGAGCTCGGGAAAGTTTTTCGCCTCTTGAATAATGAGCTTGCTGATGCCCCCCGCCTGGGTACTGCCGATCTCCTGCCACCATTTGTGCATGGCTAAGGCGATCAGGTCGCCACTGCTCCCTTGGAAGTGCGCAACGGTCGATTGAAAAGCGGTCAGCCGGTCAATGATGTTGGTGCGCACGACGGCCTTGAATAAGTCGTCCTTGCTGGGGAAATACACGAACAAGGTTGCCTTTGAAACGCCCGCTTGTTTGGCGATTTCGTCCATACGGGCGCCTGCAAACCCCTTGTCCACGAACACGGCGAGAGCGGCTGCAACAATTTCGTTGGGCCGCGCCTCTTTGCGTCGGGTGCGTTTAAGGGGACGGCCCAATGGGTCGTGTGGCTCGATCGTGCTTGTCGGAGGCATCGTTAGTGACTGCTTGGTCATTAAGCGATATTCTAATGACCGCTTAGTCAATAATTTTGTATGGGTAAAAAAATACCCTGCGCCGGCAGGGTATTTGATTGCGCCGGCTAGCGACTCAATAGAACGCTTGCAAGCCCGTTTGCGCACGCCCCAAGATCAAGGCGTGAACGTCGTGGGTGCCCTCATAGGTATTCACGGTTTCCAGGTTAATCATGTGGCGGATGACGTGGTATTCGTCGTGAATACCGTTGCCGCCGTGCATATCACGGCTCATCCTGGCGATGTCCAAGGCTTTGCCGCAACTGTTGCGCTTTATGAGGCTAATCATCTCTGGCGCAGCACGGTCTTCGTCCATGAGGCGACCGACCCGCAAGCAGGCGTGAAGACCCAGCGTGATCTCGGTCTGCATGTCGGCGAGCTTCTTCTGGATCAATTGATTTTGGGCCAGCGGGCGTCCAAACTGTTGACGGTCTAAGGTGTACTGACGCGCGCGGGTCCAGCAGTCTTCGGCGGCACCCATGGCACCCCAAGCGATTCCGTAGCGCGCTTTGTTCAGGCAGCCGAATGGGCCTTTTAGCCCGTTTACGTTGGGCAACAGGTTTTCGGCGGGTACAAAGACATCGTCCATCACAATTTCGCCCGTGATGCTCGCGCGCAAACTCATCTTGCCTTCAATCTTGGGCGCGCTCAGGCCTTTCATACCCTTTTCCAGGATAAAGCCGTGAATGGCGCCTTGCCCCATTTCTTCGCCAACGATCTTGGCCCAGACCACAAAGACATCAGCGATGGGGGCGTTGGTGATCCACATTTTTGCGCCCTTCACGATGTAGCCGCCGTCCACGGGTGTGGCACGCGTTTCCATATTCGCGGGGTCGGAGCCGTGGTTGGGTTCGGTGAGGCCAAAACAACCGACCCACTCGCCTGTTGCCAGTTTGGGCAGATATTTCTGACGTTGCTCCTCAGAGCCGTAGGCGTGTATGGGGTGCATGACCAAGGAGCTTTGCACACTCATGGCGCTGCGATAGCCACTGTCCACACGCTCCACCTCGCGCGCCACCAAGCCGTAGCTGACATAGTTCAAACCGGCGCAGTCGTAGCCGTCAATGGTGCAACCCAAGAAACCCATCTCGCCAAACTCGTTCATGATCTCACGGTCAAAGGTCTCGTGGCGGGCGGCCTGAAGCACGCGAGTTTGCAGGCGCTCTTGACAGAAGGTGTGTGCGGCCTCGGCAATAGCGCGCTCGTCGTCGCTCAAGGCATCTGCGAGGTGTAAGGGATCTTGCCAGTTGAATTGGGGTTTCATGTGTGTGTTTCTTTGAGCTGTATGCGTCATACGGTTTGTTCAGGAAGACAAGTCTCTATTATTGTGAAAACCTTCGTCGTTGCGGTGACATTGTCTGATGGCGAATAATGTAGGCGACACTACATTTTTTTCATACCTTACAGAGGCCAGCACATGTCCCTACCCAACGACCAACGATCTGATTCCCATGCCAGCGACCTCGACACCATCGTGCTCGGAGGCGGGTGCTTTTGGTGCACCGAAGGGGTGTTCCTGCGGGTCAAAGGGGTTAGGGCTGTTGAGTCTGGCTACTGTAATGGCCATGTCATCGCGCCAACGTANGAGCAAGTGTGCACTGGTGAGAGCGGTCATGTCGAGGTGGTACGTGTCACCTTCGATACGCGTGAAATACAGTTGAGTCAAATCCTCGAGGTGTTCTTCAGCGTTCACGACGCCACCACCTTGAATCAGCAGGGCAATGACGTGGGGCCGCAATATCGCAGCGGTGTATACCTCACGCGGTCCGAGCAACTACCCATCGTGACGGCATTCATTGCAGACCTAGCGTCGCGCGAGCAGGCGTTGCGAGGACGGATAACGACGGAGGTGGTGCCTCTGCACAACTACAGTACCGCTGAGAGTTTTCACCAGCAGTACTACGACCGGTTTCCCCAGGCAGGTTATTGCGACTACGTNATTGCCCCGAAAATTGCGAAGTTCATCACAGCGCACCCAGACTTGGTTGCCTAGGGTCGCCTGCGGCTTGCAGCTTACGGCTTACGGCGCTGTCCTTATTGGCTGATGGCGCGGGCCGCTTCCACTTGGCTCTCGAAGTAGGCCTGAAAGCTCATGACTAAACTGGACATGAGGGCGACCGCTCCAATCATGAGGGCGCACACCACCACCATGACGCTCAGCCAGTTGGTGAGCCCCGATGGGTGCGTATCGTCTAGGTCGTGGCCGGGGTTGTACTTGGCCTGCCAACGTGCTGGCGCCATGAGTGCGTAAAAGATAGCGGTGCCACAAGCGACAGCAATACAGATGCCAAAGACCGGTATGAGTATCCAAGCCAATAGGTCGTCTTGCCCAATGTTGTAAAAGCGTGCCAAGCCAACCAGCCCAGCGGCTGTGGGTAAGGGTGTTAGCCAGAAGCCGATATCTTTTATGCCGAAAAGATAGAGCCGGTGAAGGCCCAAGCTGCCAAATAAGAAAGCGAGCCACGCAGCGATGGTCTTTGACTTGGGCGAGCGTGAGGTGATGGCGGTCATGTGTGGGTGTCTTTGCGTTGTGTGAGGTCGTTATGCAGCGTCAGAGTCCGTCGGGGCCGTCTGGGTTCCCTTGCCTAAGGTGCGCTCCATCAAAACGATATCTAGCCAACGCTCAAATTTCCAGCCGCAACCGCGCATGGTGCCCACGTGCGAGAACCCCATGCGACGATGTAAATTGATAGAGCCCGTATTGTCACTGTCGCCAATGACCGCCATCACGTGACGAATTCCCCGCGCCTCCAGCAGAGCCAGTAAATGAGTCATCAATGCGGCGCCTATGCCTTGGCCCATGCTGCCCGGGGCGACATAGACCGAGTCCTCGGTGCTGAACCGGTAAGCTGGTCGCGGCTTGAACCAGTTGGCGTAGGCGAAGCCAAGCACTTTTCCGTCGCGCTCAGCGACGATGTAGGGCAGGGATTTTTGCAACACATCGGCGCGTCGTGTTTGCATCTCGTCCAGACTGGGGGGGACCGTTTCGAACGTGCCCGTGCCGTTGAGCACATGGTGTGCGTAGATCTCTTTAATCGCGCGCAGGTCGTTGGCGGTGCTAGCACGGGTAAAAATGTCGGACATGGTGTTGTAAATGCGTTAAATCCGCCCGGGTG
>JGI20160J14292_10004510_pt1 | contig 10327 bp, 10 predicted proteins | sample COG_10_FD_14292 | JGI IMG/M metagenome (IMG submission 14292) | reverse complement strand
TAAAGACTTAGTTCAAAAAAACCTACAACCTGATTTAACTTTTTTATTTGATTTGCCAGTTGAAGTAAGTATAAAAAGATTAAAAAAAACAAGAAAGCTGGATAAGTTTGAAAAGGAAGAAAAAGATTTTCATGAAAATGTGAGAAAAAAATATTTAATGATTGCAAAAAATAATCCAAAAAGGTTTTCTGTTTTGAACAGTGAAAAGTCAATTGACGAAATCCAGAGTCAAATTAAAATAAAACTAGATGAGCTTTTGAAATGAGCCTGTTCTCCTGGCAAGAAGGGGCTTGGTCACAGTTAACTAAAAATAATAAAATGCATCATGCATATTTATTTGTCGGCGCCTCAGGTGCAGGGCTAGAAAAATTTGCTAGCACATTTGCTCAGTCGTTAATTTGTAACAAATTGAAAGATACCAATGAACCTTGTGGAATATGCCAAGATTGTCAATGGCTTTTAACCGAGCACCCTAATCTTCAAGTAATAGATAACTCTGCTGAAGATAGTTCTTCAAATAACATCTCAATTGAGTCAATAAGAAATTTGAAGCGTTTTTTTGAGTTAAGCTCACATCAAATTGGGGGTAATAAAGTTATTCTCATTCATAATGCTGAGAGTCTTACGCTTAATGCTGCCAATGCATTGTTAAAAATTCTGGAGGAACCGCCAGAGAATTCTTATCTTATTTTAACAACGAATAGCATTTCGGCTTTACTCCCAACAATTATCAGTAGATGTTTAATAGTTTCCTGTCCAAAACCAACAAATGAAGAGGCAAGGCAATTCCTAAAGTTAGAGGGCCATGAGAATTTATCATCACAGCTGCCTTTGTTTAATAATTTACCCCTCGATTTGATTGCTAATCAAAGTGATAATGAATTATTTGAAACAATAATCGAAGAATTTAAAAAAGGTAAAGATTTTGAATTAATGACGATAGAATCAAAATGGTTATCTGGAGATTTTTCTGCACTTATCAGTCTTTTTCAAAAGTGGATTTATGATATTTTTTTATTTAAATTAACTACCAAATCTCATTTTTTTGAACACAAAAAAGAAAATATAAAGAAACTTTCTAATAACACTGATATCTCAAAATTGATTAGACTAGTTAAAAGTGTAAATAATATTAAATTAATCTCGAATAAACCAATCAATAAAGAATTAGCATTTGATAATCTTATGATTGAATATAAAAATATTTTTAAATAAACTAAATTTATGTATATAGACTCGCATTGCCATATTAATTTTCCCGAATTGAATAACAATATAGACAACGTGTTATCCAACATGAAGGACAATTCAATTTCTCACGCGCTTTGTGTGAGTGTAACGCTGGATAATTATCAAAGTGTTTTAAAACTTGCAGAAGCGCATAATCATATCTTTGCATCTGTTGGTGTGCACCCTGACTATGAGGATATTGATGAGCCAGATGTTGAAATACTCACCAGACATGCTAAAAATGCTAATGTAGTTGCCATTGGTGAAACAGGTTTAGACTACTTTCGCCTTAAAGGAGAGCTTTTATGGCAGAAGGACAGATTTAGAACACACATAAGAGCGGCAATTGAGTCAAACTTACCACTTATCATCCATACAAGAAACGCACGAGAAGATACGATCAAAATCATGAAAGAGGAAAAAGCATTCAACGCAAGAGGGGTGATGCATTGCTTTACCGAAACTTATGAGATGGCCAAACAGGCAATTGATCAAGACTTCTATATTTCTTTTTCTGGAATCATCACTTTTAAGAATGCAGAGGAACTCAGAGAAACCGTAAGAAAAATTCCCTTAGACAGGATTTTGATTGAAACAGATTCCCCATATCTAGCTCCCGTCCCTAATAGAGGTAAGCTTAATGAACCGGCAAATGTTGTTTATGTGCTAAAAAAATTGCAGAGATTAAGAAGATTACTGTGGAAGAGGTTGCTGAAACTACCACTAAAAATTTCTTTAATCTGTTTTCAAAATGTCAGACCAGTTAACATTATTAGGTGTAGGTTCTAGTGCTGGAACTCCAGTGGTCGGTTGTGAATGTAGTACATGTAAATCAAATAATAAAAAAAATCATAGAACGCGTTGTTCAAGTTTAATCACCCTAGAGAATGGAAAAAATATTTTAATTGATACCAGCCCAGACCTTCGTGAGCAATCATTGAGAGAAGAGCTTGTTTCTATTGATGCAGTTTTATTTACCCATCATCATGCAGATCATTGTCATGGTATTGACGATTTAAGAGCATTTTGTCAGATTAATAGAAAACAAATTCCACTCTATGGAAATAGTTTTTCTATCGATGAGTTAAACAAAAAATTTCAATATGCAATGAGGGAACCCAATGGATTTTGGGATATTCCAATACTTAAACCGAGTGTCATAGATGAACCATTTAATCTTTTTGATAGACTGATTAGTCCTATACCGGTATACCATGGTAAATCTTTAATAAACGGCTATCGTATTGGCAATATGGCTTACCTCACAGATGTATCTGAAATACCTGATTCATCAATGGAACAACTTCAGGATTTAGATGTCCTATTACTAGACTGTTTAAGAAATGAACCGCACCCGACGCACTTTTCTTTTGATGAGAGTATGGATGTGGCAAAAAAGTTAAAAGCAAATAAAACATTTCTAATTCACATGACTCATGAACTCGAGTATGATGCGTTAACTAAAGCGTTACCAGAGTCTGTTTTTGTTGGCTATGATGGTTTAAAAATTAATATTAACTAGATCTAAAGGATTTTTTATGTATAACAATTTAAAGCGATTAACAGTATTCATTGCTCTGTTTGCTTTTACTATTAATATTCAGGCTGCAGATAAACGTGTTTACTCTGAAAATGATTTTATTAACATTTTTAGTGGTAAGCCAAAAACACGATTTTTAAAGTACTTAGGTGAACCTGAGAGTAAAGAAATTGCCATAAAACCAAAAGATGCCAGTAAAGTTATTGCTAGACCCACTGACAACAAAAACAAAAGTAAAGATAAAATGGAGATGTGGTATTACACCAATGTTGTCGAATATTCACCTGGTAAGACATACAAAAAAACAGAAATTACATTTATTAATGATCGCTGCAGAAGTATCAGTTTTTTTAATTAATAAATTTAAAGCATAAAAAAACCACCTTTCGGTGGTTTTTTTATATCTTAAAAATAATTAACCTAATTTACTTGCCAACATTTCAGATAGCTTGGCCATTATTGCACCACCAACAAATGAAATTGACATCAGTACAAATGGATGTCCCATACCAAGTTGAATAACAGTTCCACCATCTGATGCTAATGCAGCTTCAAGCGCAATGAGTTCAGTTAGTAACCAGCCAAATGTAGCAGCGTAACCAAAAACGTTTGCTGGAATGTTATTAAGTTTTGGAACAGCTGTTAAGATATAAACTGTTATACCTACAGCGACTGGTGCAGCAAATTGTCCAAGATAGTCATCGGTTAAAGCTAAAATATAGACTGCGACGATGGCCATCAATGATCCAAAGATAGTCGCAGCAATAGTTTTGCCTAACGCTTGTTTGCCTACAGTAAAATAAGCACCCCAAGCAATGAATCCAGCCCAAACTAATGCAATTCCGTTTAACGGACCAGCTAGAACTAGCCAAGTCCATAGGACAGCTACTAAAGCAATACTAACTCCTAGTGCATTTTTCATATTAAATTCCTCCTGTTGAATTTAAAAGTAAAATTTACTTAATCATAAATTTATTAAAAAAGCTACTTAAGATTAATTATTAAAATCTAGATTAAATTTTAAATAACTTAACTAGATATTACACAACGATTTCAGGTTGTCAAACAGGATATATGAATCTTACTTTCCAAGTAAAGAGTAATTTAATTTGATATTAAGCTATTAATTTTGTATTGTTAGTAATAGGAATAAAAAATAAAATTTATTGTTGGAGGTTTTCTGATGGATGATACAACGAACAAAGGAATTCAGACATTTCATGGTGGCTGTCCTCATGATTGTCCAGATACATGCTCAATGGTTTATGAGGTTGAAGATGGAAAATTAAAAGGAGTGAGTGGCAATAAAGATCACCCAATGACCCGAGGTGGTTTATGCGTCAAATTAAAAGATTATGAGAAGCGTCACTATCATCCAGATAGATTGTTATATCCAATGAAAAGAGTAGGGCCCAAAGGCGAGAAAAAATTTGAGAGAATTTCATGGGATGAAGCGCTAACGACAATTGTAGATAAATGGCAAAAGATTATTGAGGAAGATGGCCCGCAAGCCATCATGCCATATAGTTATCTTGGAAATCAGGGTCTTGTTCATGGCTTAAATGGAGGAGATGCTTTTTTTGCAAGGTTAGGGGCAACCGTTACTGAGAGAACGTTTTGTGGCGAGGGTTCATGTACCGCATGGCTTTTGACTATTGGACCAACTGCTGGCGTTGATCCGGAAAGCTTTATTCATTCTAAATTCATTATTGTTTGGGCATGTAATTCTGTTAGTACAAATTTACATCATTGGCACATTATTAAAGAAGCACAAAAAAGTGGAGCGAAAGTAGTTGTCATTGATTCTTATGCCTCAAGGACTGCTAAAGAAGCAGACTGGCATATTTGTCCAAAACCAGGCACTGACGGTGCATTAGCAATGGCAATGATGAATGTGATTATAGAAGAGGGGCTTGTTGATCAAGATTACGTTGATAACTATACGGTAGGGTTTGACGAATTAGCAGAAAAAGCAAAGGAAAGATCACCTGAATGGGCTGAAGAGATAACAGGCATAAAAGCTGACGATATAAGAAAATTAGCTCGGGAATATGCTTCAACTCAACCTTCAGCAATTAGAATAGGTGTCGCATTAGAAAAAAGCTTTGGTGGCAGTCAAGCAATTAGAGCGGTAACCTCTCTGCCTGCACTAACTGGTGCATGGAGGCATGTGGGTGGAGGTATCTTACAATTTCCTGTGTGGGAACATCCTTATAAATTTGATGTAATTTGCCGACCTGATCTAATTCCAAAAGGTACACAAGTAGTAAATAACTTACAACTTGGACGTGTACTTACGGGAGAGCAAAAACTAAACGTACCAATTAAATCCATGATGTGTTGGAATACGAATCCGGTCACCCAAGCCACAGAGTCTGAAAAAATTCTTGAGGGATTAAAGCGTGAGGATTTATTCCTAGTTTCAGCTGAGCACTTTATTTCTGATACGGCTGCATTTGCAGATATCCTTCTGCCTGCTTCTATGGGTGCGGAGCAAGAAGATATGATTCTTTCATGGGGTCACTTGTATCTAACATATAACGCGAAATGTGTTGAGTCTCCTGGTGAATGTTTACCGAATAATGAGATATTCAGACAACTTGCCAAACGTTTAGGTTTTGAGGAAGAAAACTTTAAATGGAGTGATTCGGAATGTCTTGAGAACTATGTTGATTGGAATGCGCCTGCCTGTGAGGGATTTGATTTTGAATATGTTAAAAAGCATGGTTACGCTAGATTAAATGTTGGCACAAAAGACAATCGTGCACCTCACAAAGAAGGTAACTTTCCAACTCCTTCTGGAAAATGTGAGTTCAGATTAGTGGGAGCTAAAAACTTTGTCGCTGGACCATTTAGACAAATGTATGAGGACTTTCAGCCTGGGGAGGATATTCCTGAACTTCCAGACTATTTAGCTTCAAGAGAAACACACGAGGCTAATCCTGAGTTGGCAAAAAAATACCCACTCAATATTTTAGCGCCTAAGAGTCATGGATTTATTAATTCGAGTTACGCGAATATAGAAAATAAATTAAAAGCCCAAGGAGAACAGTTTGTTTTAATTAGCCAAGCTGATGCAATGGATAGGGGGTTAATGAAGGTGAAAAAGTCACCGTATTTAACGATAGAGGTTCATTTGATGCGGTAGCTAAAATTACTACGGATGTTAATAAAGGAATTGTGGTGGCTACATTGGGTTATTGGAGGCAAATGAATAATGGTGTTGTGAACTCAGTTAGCTCCAATGCATTCGGTGATATGGGAAATTCGCCAACATCTCATGATTGTTTAGTTGAGGTGAGGGTAGCTTAATAGAAGAATTTGAAAAAACAAATAATTTTTTAAAGTTTGCTCAAAAATCTTTTAAGAAGCATACAAATAAATTACTTCCTTTAGATGATAATAAAGACTTGGTTGAAAGTTTTGATGAATGCCCTACTGCCTATTGCAAGTCATGATATCAATGGTATTTTTAATTATCTGAATAAAGCTGCGCTTTCTCTTTTTAATGTTTCTCTAGAAGAAGTTATAGGTAAGCCGACAACTATGACAGCGCCAGATTCAGAACAAAAAGAAAGAAATAGGCTATTAAAACAAGTAAACTCTGATGGCTTTATAAACAACTACAAAGGTATACGTGTAACTTCCGATGGAAAGTTGTTTCAAATTGAAGATGCAACAATTTGGAATGTAATTGATGAGAAATCTCATAAAATTGGACAAGCCGTTATTATTTATAAATCAAATAAGTTATGAAAAAAAATTCTCCTTCCAAGGTTCTGTTTGCAAGTTTGGCAGGAACGACTATCGAGTTTTTTGATTTTTACATTTATGCAAACGCAGCTGTCTTAGTATTCCCTTCACTTTTTTTTGCTGCATCAACCCAGTCAACTGAAATGCTTCAATCCCTTGCCACCTTTGCTGTTGCCTTTTTTGCGAGGCCATTAGGGTCAGCGTTCTTTGGTCACTTTGGTGATCGTATTGGTAGGAAAACAACCTTAGTAGCTGCATTACTCACCATGGGTGTTTCAACCGTTGCGATTGGCTTACTCCCAACATATCAATCCATAGGTATTTTTGCTCCTATCCTTCTAGTTATATGCCGTTTTGGTCAAGGCTTCGGTCTTGGTGGAGAGTGGGGCGGTGCCGTTTTACTCGCTGTTGAGAACGCACCTCCTGAGAAAAAAGCTTGGTATGGCATGTTTCCCCAGCTAGGCGCACCAATTGGTCTGATTCTCTCAGGCGGTATTTTTTTATACTTATCGAGCACAATGTCGGAAGCTGAATTCTTTGATTATGGCTGGAGAATCCCTTTTCTTTTGAGCTCTGTTCTTATTTTAATTGGCCTATATGTGAGACTCACAATCCTTGAAACACCAGAATTTTTAAAGAATCAAAAGAATAAAAAAACCTTAGCTGTTCCATTTTTTGAGGTGTTTAAGAATTACAGAACCCCCATGATCCTAGGCACATTTATTGCCTTGGCAACATTTGTTCTGTTCTACTTAATGACTGTTTATATCGCGAGTTGGGCGATTACAGATTTAAATATTAACCGTGAAGATTTTTTAGCTAATCAAATTGAATCTGTTCTACTATTTACTATATTCATTCCTATTTCAGCAGTGCTTGCCGACCGCTACGGAAGAAAGTTAATTTTAATTTTGGCATCACTTGGGATTATTTTATTTGGATTGGTGCTTGGCCCATTACTGAATACTAGCCTTCTTTTGACTCTCTCTATTGGGATGGCGCTAATGGGATTTACCTATGGCCCATTAGGCACCATCTTGTCAGAACTTTATCCGACGAATGTAAGGTATACAGGCTCTTCTTTATCATTTAATTTTGCTGGTATTGTGGGAGCTTCATTTGCACCATTTATCGCACTCTGGCTCTCGAGTAATTTTGGTGTGCATTACGTAGGCTATTACCTTGCACTTGCCGCTATAATATCTCTAATAGCTACATATTTATCTTCAAAAGCGAAATAAATTATATGCATAAATTTCTTGAGTTATATGAGTATGTTTTAAAGCTAGCAGGCCATGCAAGAGCTAAATATTATTTATTTATTTTAAGTGTTGCAGAGTCATCTTTTTTCCCTATTCCACCTGATGTGATGTTACTGCCGATGTGCCTATCGAAGCCAACAAAAGCTTGGAGGTTTGCGCTAATTACTACGATTGGTTCAGTGCTAGGAGGCATCATAGGTTACCTCATAGGTATTTATGCATTTGGATTTATTGAGCCCTATTTATATGATTGGGGTTATATGCCAGCCTACGAAAGGGCAGTCATATGGTTTAAGGAATGGGGTTTCTGGGCTGTGTTTATTGCTGGATTTTCACCTATCCCATATAAGGTGTTTACGATAGCCGGAGGTGTACTCGTTATGCCATTATTACCTTTTATTCTAGCCTCGATTATAGGTAGGGGAGCAAGGTTTTACTTAGTTGCATTGTTTGTGATTATGTTTGGAAAGAANGCAGATGAATTGATCAGAAAGCATATGAGTAAGCTGGTATGGGGATTGACTATTTTAATTTTTATGAGCTTAATTCTTTACAAATATTATTAACGTTACACAAAAAAAACATTCATTTAAATTAATGATAAACTAATTAAAAATATAAAAATTACGTTCAATAAAATTAGGAACTTTCTTGAAATTTATATCTTTTAAAACAATTTTAATTAGCCTGCTTTTTGTTTTTCTAACAAGCTGTTCTGCGATGAATCCCCCCACTTTTGAAGAGCAAAGTGCAACTTATACCAGAACGATGGAGCAGTATATAATTGATCAAATATTTACGAATGTTATGAGATCAGCAGGAGATAGGCCACTCGCATTCGTTGATATCTCTTCAGTCATAGGATCTGGAAAATCTTCGACAGGAATAGGTGGAACACTTGGCTTTGAAACAGCAGGAGATTTATGGAGTGGCCTTGGACTTACTGACCTAGATTCTGTCGAAATAAACCCATCTCAACTATATTCAGAGGGATTTTCATTTACACAATCCTCTATGGATAATGCAGTATTTTGGAATCAAATGTTGATTAGAATTCCAATACAGAAGTTAGTTTATTTTCAAGGAGACAACTTTCCAGAAGAAATGCTTTTTAATCTTTTGATAGATGAATTTTTTATTTTGAAAGAAAATGGAGATTCTGAGCGGTTGCTTAATGACCTCACAAAACCAAGCCATGATAAATTTAAAAGATTATTCAAATTCTTAATAGAAAGAATTGAAATTACTACGGGTACAAAAGAAGAAGCTGAAAAATCAAATTTTGGACACACGTCTAATAAAGTTATAGGTAAGGGGGACGATGGAGAAGAGCTTGTTGCAAGACTATGTATCTCGGAAAATCCTTTGCCTGACACTGAATTTATATTTCATGCTGAGGCCTATTGCGACAGAGATGGAGTTATAGATTATGGAGAAGATAAACTTGTTATTGTGTTGAGGTCTGTTAAGGGTATTTTTGAATACTTAGGACAAGTTGTTATAGCACAGTCATGGGATAACCCAATTCATGTAGATCTCGAAAAATCAATTGATGCATTTGCTCAATCGAGAATGAACGAAAAGTCTGACAATAAGAACTCAACTAGATTGTTTGTTGTTGAGAAATACTCAGACTCAGAACCTAAACAAAGATATGCATATACCGAAGATATACATGGAAATAAATTTATTATCCCAAGTCATGATGCGGGTTATTCAAAAAAAGTTATCTCATTTTTATCTCAATTATTAATATTAAACAAAATCCCTGGATCATCCGCACCGCAGCCAGGCGTTTTAATCCGTTAGAGATATAAAATAGCTTGTTGGCGTCAACATAACACTGGCGTGGTTAACTTTGTCAGTTCAAACTCTTTTGGAGGCAAGGGTAAATCACTCACATCGCATGACTGTCTCGTTGAGTTTAGAAAAATCTAACTTTTACCAACCTTATTTTTTTTATACTTTTTTAAATTAAAAATAACCGCTCTAATTTACAATCTACTTTTAGTTACAAGGGGAAAATTATGAAAAATTTATTCTTTCAAATTAAATAAAAAAAATTAAATAACCATATGAATACATTAAAAAAAAATAGCTTTTAAAGCCACTTTTTTTAAGCTTTATGTTAAAATTCGTTAGCTTCATTCGGAATTCGGAGAAGTAGTAAACATATGATAAAAGTACTTGACGCAACTTTTACAGAAAATGGTGATTTAAAACTTACTTTATCCGGAGACCAAGGCTCTTCAGATTCAAGTTTTAGATTGCTGTTAAATGACAATGAGACACTTTTTGAGAGCCTTGATTTTGGGCCGGATGGTGCGCTTGTTGTTACTATTCCTATTGAGCAGCTGTCTTCTCAAGACTCGACAGTGTCAGGCGATATTGAACTTAAATTCATCTCTAACGATAGCAACATCCCAGATCCAGTTACCTCTATTAAGGTTTACAATTCCGACAGCACCAAACAAGCTGATCCTGGTATATTATCCAGCACGGATCTTACGCCGAATCAATATTCCATTGTTGTATCTGATAA
>JGI20160J14292_10004505_pt1 | contig 10330 bp, 8 predicted proteins | sample COG_10_FD_14292 | JGI IMG/M metagenome (IMG submission 14292) | reverse complement strand
GCAGGGGGTGGTGCAAGGCGTACAAACCAGCCGCGGTGCCATACGCGCAAAGAAAGTGGCGATGGTGGTCGCGGGGCGCTCTAGCCAGGTGGCGGCCATGGCGGGCATGCGCCTTCCCATCGAAAGCCACGTGCTGCAGGCTTTTGTGACCGAGGGGCTGAAACCCTGTATTGATCATGTGATCAGCTTCGGCATGGGGCATTTTTATATCAGCCAATCGGACAAAGGCGGTTTGGTCTTTGGCGGGGATCTGGATATGTATGCCAGCTATGCTGCCCGCGGTAATCTGCCAATGGTGGAGCATGTGGCGGAAGCTGGGATGACGCTTATGCCGATGATCGGCAAGGCGCGGATGCTGCGCAGCTGGGGCGGCATCATGGATATGACCCCCGATGGCTCACCCATTATCGATAAAACCCATATTGAGGGTTTATATTTGAACGCGGGCTGGTGCTATGGTGGGTTTAAGGCTGTGCCGGCTTCGGGCCATTGTTTTGCGCATCTTTTGGCCACAGATCGCCCGCATAGCGCCGCTGCGCGCTTCCGCCTGGATAGATTCCGCAGTGGGCGCGGCTTGATGGATGAAGAGGGCACCGGTGCCCAGCATAATTTGCATTAGGATCGCACAGATGTTTTTTGATGATGATGTGTCTGCCCACAGCGCCAAAGGAGGCCGCTTATGCGCATAGACTGTCCTCTTTGCGGCACGCGAGATCGGCGTGAGTTTTATTATTCCGGCCATGCCACCGCACTTGCGCGGCCCGCGCCCGATGCGGGGGCGAGGTCTGGGATGACTATCTGCACAATCGCGAAAATCCCGCGGGGGCAACCGAGGACCTTTGGCATCATGAATTTGGCTGCGGTGCTTGGCTTGCGGTGCGCCGAGATACGGTGTCACATGCGGTTTTGTCGGCGCGTTTGGTCAAGGAGATCAGCTGTGAGAGTGGCCGGTAAAGGATTGATTGACCGAAATCGCGTGCTGAGGTTTACTTTTGGCGGTCAGAGCTTTGAGGGCTTTGCGGGCGACAGTTTGGCCAGCGCCCTTTTGGCCAATGACCAAAGGCTTATTGGCCGATCTTTCAAGTATCACCGCCCAAGAGGGATTGTGACGGCCGGGTCGGAGGAGCCGAATGCTCTGGTGACATTGGAGCGCGGTTTCGCCCGCGAGCCGAACAGCCGCGCCACAATGCAGCCGCTCTATGACGGGCTTGTGGCCAGGCCGCAAAATGCTTGGCCGTCCTTGAAATTTGATGTCTTGGCGGTGAATGACTTTTGGCACCCTTTTTGTCGGCGGGATTTTATTACAAAACCTTCATGTGGCCGCGTAAATTTTGGGAATGGGTCTATGAGCCCGCCATCCGGCAGGCCGCGGGGCTCGGGGCTTTGTCGAAGCGTTACGATCATGAGCTTTATGAAAAAGCCTATGCGCATTGCGATGTTTTAATCATCGGCGCCGGACCCGCTGGGCTTATGGCGGCTTTGACGGCCGGACGGGCGGGTTTGGATGTCATTCTGGCTGATGAACATGACCAGTTGGGCGGCCGGCTCTTGTCGGAAATGGAGCATATTGACGGGATGCCGGCTGCGGCTTGGGTGCAGGCGGCAGTGGCGGAATTGGCTGGTTTTGCGAATGTGCGGATCATGGCGAATACCACAGTGACCGGCGCCTATGACCAAGGGGTCTTTGGTGCTTTGGAGCGTGTTGGGCTGGGGGTGGAGGCGCTGCCGGAGGGATTGCCGCGCGAAACCTTTTGGCGCATTTACACAAAGGGTGCGATCCTATGCGCGGGCGCTTTGGAGCGGCAAATCGCCTTTGCAAATAATGATCGCCCCGGCATCATGGCAGCAGGCGCCATGCGCAGCTACCTCAACCGCTTTGGGGTAAGCCCCGGCCAAAGGGTGGCGATCTTTGGCAATAACGCCGATGCGCATCGCACGGCGCGAGATTTTGCTCAGGCGGGTGTTGAGGTTGTGGCCATGATTGACAGCCGCGCCGAGGCGCAATCCTTGGGCGATTACCCTCTTTATACTGGCGCAGTGGTGACCGGCAGCCGTGGGCGGTTGGGTTTGAAAAGCATTGATATTCGGCAAAGCGATGGATCTGTCAAAAGGATTGACTGCGATGCGCTGGGCGTTTCGGGCGGCTGGAATCCGTCGGTCCATTTAACTTGTCACATGAACGGTCGGCCGGTTTGGGATCCGGCTTTGGCAAGTTTTACACCGCAGCCGGGCGCCATTCCCGGGCTGGTGGCGGCGGGCGCTGCTGCCGGTGAGATGAGCACGCAAGGCGCATTGGCGCAGGGGCAGGCGGAGGCGCTCACTTTGGCCAAGGCGCTGGGCAAAAGGGTCAAGCCGAGCACCTTGCCTGTTGCCGATGCCACCCCCTATGAGATCACGCCGTTTTGGGATGTGGGCGGAACCGGGCGCGCGTGGCTTGATTTTCAAAATGATGTGACGGTGAAAGATATCAACAGGCTGTGCAGGAGAACTTCCGCTCGGTCGAACATATGAAACGCTATACCACGCAAGGCATGGCCACAGATCAGGGCAAAAATTCCAATGTCGCGGCGCTGGCGGTTTTGGCTGATGCCACCGGCCGAGGTATTCCTGAAACCGGCACAACCACCTTCCGCCCGCCCTATGTCCCTGTCGCCCTGGCAGCGCTCGGGGCGGGTGGCCATGGAAAAGGCTTTGCGCCAGAACGGCTGTTGACCTCTGACCGGATCAGCCGAGAACGTGGCGCGCCGATGGTTGAGGCGGGCCTGTGGTATCGGCCCAGCTATTTCCCGCTCGAAGGTGAGACCCATTGGCGGCAAGCCTGTGACCGCGAGGTGCAGATGGTTCGCAATACAGTGGGAATTTGCGATGTCTCAACGCTGGGCAAAATCGATATCCAAGGCCCGGATGCCGCGGCCTTCTTAGATTTTCTGTACACCAACTCTTTTGCCAGCCTCAAACAGGGCCGGGTACGCTATGGGTTGATGTTGCGCGAAGATGGTCACGTGATGGATGATGGCACTTGCGCCAGACTTGGCGCGGATCACTACCTCATGACCACGACCACCGCCGCGGCTGGACAGGTGATGCGGCATATGGATTTCGTTCATCAAGGGCTGCGGCCGGATTTGGACGTGAGTTTCACATCTGTTACAGAGCATTGGGCGCAATTTGCTGTGGCAGGTCCAGAGGCGCGCGCCTTGCTCAACGGCATATTGGATCGCAAGATCAGCAATAAAACCCTGCCGTATATGGGCTATAAAGCTGTGCAATTGGGCGGGATTGCCGCGCGGTTGTTTCGGATCTCTTTTTCTGGCGAACATGCCTATGAATTGGCGGTGCCTGCGCGCTATGGTGAAAGCCTTTTTCAGCTGCTGCTTGCGCGGGCTGAGGCGCTGGGCGGCGGGGCCTATGGTCTCGAAGCGCTCAATGTCTTGCGGATTGAAAAGGGCTTTATCACCCATGCGGAAATTCATGGGCGCACCACTGCGTTTGACATTGGCCTCGCGCGGATGGTGTCGGAGGCAAAGGATTGTATCGGCAAAACTATGGCGGCCCGGCCCGGGCTTGTGGGACCCGAGCGCGATCAGCTCGTGGGCTTACGGCCCATAGGTGAGGTGAAGCAGATTATCCCTGGCGCGCATCTTTTTGCGCCTGAGGCGGAGGCCGTTTCCGAGAATGACGAGGGCTATGTGACCTCCATGTGCTATTCTCCGACGTTAGGGTCGGTCATTGCACAGGCGTTTCTGCGCGATGGGCGCAATCGCCATGGCCAGCAGATCAAGATGGTGGAGCATTTGAGTGGTGTTACAACGCTCTGTGAGGTCTGCGCGCCCGTATTTTTTGATCCTGAGGGGGGGCGGCTTCGTGGTTGAGCTTTATGAAACATCGCCCGCGGGCGCGGGGCTGCCTTTAGAGATCGGCACGGTTTCGGTCCGGGAAGTGCAAACACCGCTGCATCTGCTGGCGCCCTACAGGGGGCAGGCTGTTCAGGCGGCCGCGGCTTTCAACACGCAAATGGGATTGGAATGGCCCGGTCCCAATGAGCTGAAGCGCAAAGGCGGGGTCTATGCGCTTTGGTTTGATCACGCGCATATTGCAGTGATGGGAACCACGCCCTCAACCCGCTTGGCCCGTCATGCGGCGGTGACCGATGTTGGGGATGGTTGGACGGTTTTGGAGCTAAATGGAGCGGAAGTGCGCGATGTTTTGGCCCGTCTCACACCTTTGGATCTGCGGGTGAAACAGTTTAAAACTGGCATGAGCCAGCGCAGCTCGCTGATGCATATGCAGGCGGTGATCTCTTGCCTTGGCAAGTCGCGGTTTCGGGTGATGGTGTTTCGCTCCATGACACAAACCCTGCTGCATGATTTGACCACCGCAATGGAATCAGTGGCCGCGCGCGCGCATTTGGTTTAGAACACCTCATGTCATTACCACCGGGATTTTTGGACGAATTGCGCAGCCGGGCTTCGATCTCTCAGGTCGTTGGGCGCAAGGTCATGTGGGACAGTCGCAAATCCAATCAAGGCAAGGGCGATATGTGGGCACCTTGCCCGTTTCATCACGAGAAAACCGCAAGCTTTCATGTGGATGATCAAAAAGGATATTATTATTGCTTTGGCTGTCACGCCAAGGGGGATGCTTTGGGCTTTATAAAAGAGACTGAGAATGTCTCTTTTATGGAGGCCGTGGAGATTTTGGCCGGTGAGGTTGGTATGCCCATGCCCGAGCGCGACCCGCAGGCCCAGCAAAAAGCAGACCGCAGAACGCAATTGGCCGAGGTCATGGAACAGGCGCTGCAATTTTTTCGATTGCAGCTCAACACCTCCGCCGGGGCAGATGCGCGGGCCTATTTGAGCGGTCGCGCTTTGTCACAACAGGCATTGGATCGGTTTGAGATCGGCTATGCGCCCGACGCCTGGCAGGGGCTTTGGGATCATCTCACGGCGAAGACTGTCAGTGAAGAGCTCATCCTAGCGGCAGGGCTGGCCAAACCCTCCAATAAGGGCAAACGCCCCTATGACACATTTCGCAATCGCATTATTTTTCCAATCCGTGATCCGCAAAAGCGCTGCATTGGCTTTGGGGGCCGGGCAATGGATCCCAACGATCAGGCCAAATATCTCAATTCACCGGAGACCGAGCTTTTTGACAAGGGCCGATCGCTCTACAATCACGGCCCGGCGCGGGAGGCTTCCGGCAAGGGGCAAAGCTTGATTGTCGCTGAGGGTTATATGGATGTTATCGCCCTGGCAGAGGCAGGATTTGGCGCCTCCGTTGCGCCATTGGGCACAGCGATAACGCAGACGCAGCTGCAGCTGATGTGGCGTATCTCTGATGAGCCGATCATCGCTCTTGATGGCGATACGGCCGGCATTCGCGCCGCACAGCGCGTCATGGACTTGGCGCTGCCGCTGTTAGAGGCTGGGAAGTCTTTGCGCTTTGTGGTGATGCCTGATGGTCAGGACCCGGATGATTTGCTGCGTGCCGGCGGGCCGGGCGCCATGCAGGCGCTTTTGGATGCGGCGCGTCCGATGGTGGATCTGTTGTGGGAGCGTGCAACCTATGGCAAGAATTTTGACAGTCCGGAACGCAAGGCGGCATTAGACAAAACCCTCCGCGAGCAGCTCAAGCTGATCAAAGATCCCTCTATTCGCGGTCATTATGGCCAGGCGATCAAGGACAAGCGCTGGCAGTTGTTCCGTCCAAAGGCTGTGGCGAAATCGGCGCGCAGCTTCAATGCCCAGANCGGCTATAGGCCGNTCACACCGCAGGCGAGCACGCGCAGCTCGGCCTTGGCCAATGGCTNTGAACCCAGTCATCTATTGCGTCATTCGGTCATTTTGGCCAGTTTGCTCAACTGCCCGCAAGCTCTGCCAGCGGTCGAGGGGGCGTTGGAGGATTTGCAGTTTGAAAAGCCACTGCACCGCGATCTCCAGCAATTTTTGCTGCAATTTTCCGGAGCGCCAGAGCTGCTCTGGTCGGAGGCGGAGCAATTTTTTGGACCGCCGCAACTTGAAAGTTTGATGCAGCTTCCCCATGTCCGCATTGCGCCCTCAGTGCGCAACAGCGCCGATGTATCTTTTGTGATAACATGTCTGCGGCAAGAATTTGCTCAGATTTTTGCTTTAGATGCGCATGGGCGCGAGGTGGCGGAGGCCGTTTTGGATGTCTCCGATGTTGATGATGAGGGGCTGACCTGGCGGATCAGTGAGTCGGCCAAACATTTGCAAGCGACAACCCAGGGCGCGCAGGAAGATAATACAGAATATAAGACCGCCAAAAATGGTCTGAAAGTAAAGTTAGAGGAACAAAATACATTGGATGATCTGCTGCAGCAGATTAATTATTCGAAACCGAACCGACCTTAAGCTCGGTGGGGGTGGGAACTGGGGGGCGAATCAGGCTAAATAGCGAAGCGAATCAGTTTCAAAACTGATTCGTTTTTACGTTTAGTGAGAGTCCCAAGGACAAGGAGCCACAGCGCATGGCCGCCAAGGATAACGACGACCGCAAGCAAGATGCCGACGCCAAAGAACCGATGATCGATATGAGCCAAACGGCTGTCAAAAAGATGATCGGTGATGCGCGAGAACGGGGCTATATCACTTATGATCAACTAAACACAGTTTTGCCGCCCGATCAGGTGTCGTCAGATCAAATCGAAGATGTCATGTCGATGCTCTCCGAAATGGGCATTCAGGTGACCGAAGAGCATGAATCTGAGGAAGATGAAGACAAAGGTCCCACCGATTTGGTGGCTTCCAATCAAAACCGCGATGTGGCGCTTGCCGGGGCCAATAACGAAAAACTAGACCGGACGGATGATCCGGTGCGTATGTATCTGCGTGAAATGGGCTCGGTGGAGCTCTTGAGCCGCGAGGGCGAGATTGCCATTGCCAAGCGGATTGAAGCGGGCCGCAATACAATGATTTTNGGGCTCTGCGAGAGCCCNTTGACATTTCAAGCGATCACCATCTGGCGCGACGAATTGCTGAGTGAAGATATTTTGCTGCGCGATGTGATTGATCTGGAAACCACCTTTGGTCACCACATGGGTGAAGAGGAAGAGACCCCTGTCGTAGCGGCGCCAGTGGCCACGGAAAGCCCAGCCAGCACCGGCCCTGAGCTGGATGCGGATGGCAACCCCATTATTGCCGATGATGACGACGATGACGAAGGGGCCAATCTGTCGCTGGCCGCTATGGAAGCTGCTCTAAAGCCTAAAGTGTTGGAGACGCTGGACCTGATTGCCTCTGATTACATCCTTCTATCCGAGATGCAGGATGTGCGTATCTCGGCCACTTTGAACGAGGATGAGAGTTTCTCCGATGGGGCCGAGGCCAAATATCAAAAGCTCCGCTCTGAAATTGTTGAGCTGGTGAATGAATTGCACCTGCACAACAACCGGATTGAGGCGCTGATTGACCAGCTCTACGGCATTAATCGCCGGGTGATGTCGATTGACAGCTCCATGGTGAAACTCGCAGACCAAGCGCGGATCAACCGCCGTGANTTCATCGATGCCTATCGTGGCCGCGAGCTGGATCCCAACTGGTTGACCGATATGGGCGAGAAAACGGGCCGGGGCTGGACCATGTTCATGGAGCGTAGTGTCGACAAAGTTGAAGAGCTCCGCGCAGAGATGGCGCAGGTTGGCCAATATGTTGGGCTCGATATCTCTGAATTCCGCCGCATTGTGCAACAGGTGCAAAAAGGTGAGAAAGAGGCCCGTCAGGCCAAGAAAGAAATGGTTGAGGCCAATCTGCGTTTGGTGATTTCCATTGCCAAAAAATACACAAATCGCGGGCTGCAGTTTTTGGATTTGATCCAAGAGGGCAATATTGGCCTCATGAAAGCGGTCGATAAGTTTGAATATCGCCGCGGCTATAAGTTCTCCACCTACGCCACATGGTGGATTCGCCAGGCGATCACCCGCTCTATTGCAGACCAGGCGCGCACCATCCGTATTCCTGTGCATATGATCGAAACGATCAACAAGCTGGTGCGTACCGGGCGCCAAATGTTGCATGAAATTGGCCGTGAACCCACGCCAGAGGAATTGGCAGCCAAGCTGCAAATGCCTTTGGAAAAAGTGCGCAAGGTCATGAAAATTGCCAAAGAGCCAATTTCCTTGGAGACGCCAATTGGCGATGAGGAAGATTCGCAGCTGGGTGATTTTATTGAGGATAAAAACGCTGTTTTGCCACTCGACAGCGCGATTCAAGAAAACTTGAAGGAAACCACAACTCGGGTCTTGGCCAGTTTGACGCCACGCGAAGAGCGGGTGCTGCGGATGCGCTTTGGCATCGGGATGAATACAGATCACACTTTGGAAGAAGTGGGACAACAATTCAGCGTGACCCGCGAACGTATTCGCCAGATTGAAGCCAAAGCCCTGCGCAAGCTCAAACACCCAAGCCGCAGTCGTAAATTGCGGAGCTTTCTCGATCAATAGGTCGGGTCAATATTTAAAACGCTACGAAAAAGGCCTCGCTCTGCGGGGCCTTTTTCATTCTGGCGGTGGTAATATGGGGCAGCCACCCCAAAATGCAGTGGGCTAAAATCTCCTCTACCCAAACCGTGGTGAAATGTTATAAGGATTGTGGAAGTTTAAGCGCTCGGCGCTACCGGAAAACTAAGAGGGGATGGCACATGCGTTGCCCGTTTTGTGGAAATGTTGACACTCAGGTAAAAGACTCGCGCCCAGCCGAGGATCATGTCGCCATTCGGCGGCGTCGGTTTTGCCCGGCCTGCGGCGGGCGGTTTACCACCTATGAGCGCGTGCAATTGCGTGATTTGGTGGTCATCAAATCAAATGGTCGCAGAGAAGATTTTGACCGGACCAAGCTTGAGCGCTCCATTCGTATTGCGCTGCAAAAACGCCCGGTTGAGCCCGAGCGGATGGATCAAATGATCTCTGGCATCGTGCGCCGGCTGGAAAGCATGGGGGATACAGATATCCCGTCCACATCCATCGGTGAGATTGTCATGGAATCTTTGGCGCGGATCGATACGGTCGCCTTTGTGCGCTTTGCCAGCGTCTATAAGAATTTCCAAGCTGCAGATGATTTTGACAAATTCGTCTCCGAGCTGCGGCCAAACCTGCCGCCTGAGGAGTGAGTGCCGCAAGCGACGCGCGCTTTATGGCGTTGGCCCTGAGTTTGGGCCAGCGCGGTCAAGGGTGTGTTTGGCCCAATCCGGCAGTGGGATGCGTCATTGTCCAAGGCGCGCGCATTGTCGGTCGCGGCTGGACCCAGCCAGGCGGCAGACCTCATGCAGAAACCATGGCTTTGGCACAGGCCGGTGACTTGGCGAAGCGGGCCACAGTCTTTGTCACCCTAGAGCCCTGTGCTCATCATGGCGCCACGCCGCCCTGTGCTGAGGCCTTGATTGCCGCAGGGATTGCGCGCTGCGTCGTGGCGATTTCGGACCCAGATCCCCGGGTCAGCGGCAAGGGAATTGCTAAGCTCCAAGCGGCGGGAATTGAGGTCAGCGCTGGCTGCCAAGCGCAAGAGGCTTTGCTGGCGCATCGCGGATTTTTTAGCCGGTTGCAGAATGGGCGACCGCGGGTAACGTTGAAATTGGCCACATCTTTGGATGGGCGCATTGCCACGGCCAGCGGCGAAAGCCAGTGGATCACCGGGGCTGAGGCGCGGCGCGATGTGCATGGTTTGCGTGCCTGTCATGACGCGGTATTGGTCGGGGGCGGCACGGCGCGGGCGGACAATCCGAGACTCACCCTGCGCGGTTTGGGCCTCGATCGGCAGCCCATCCGCATTGTGGCCTCACGTCATGTGGATTTTGATGCGCCAGCCTTGCAGGCCAGTCGCGATGTTGCGCCGCTCTGGCTGTGTCATGGGCCTCAGGCCCGCGCGCGCGGCGCTTGGCAAAATCAGTGCGACGCGCTCGTGCAGGTTCCACTCGCAGCTGACGGGCAGCTTGATTTGTCAGTCCTCATGCAGGCCTTGGGAGAAAAGGGGCTGACATCGGTGTTGTGTGAGGGCGGGGGGCAATTGGCTGCCTCATTACTGCGGGCCGGATTGGTCGATGATGTGATCCTCTATACGGCCGGCTTGGCACTTGGGGCGGATGGGCTGGCCGGTTTGGGCGATCTGGCCCTGTCGCATTTGCATATGGCTCCGCGCTTTGAGCTCATCTCAGCGCGCAAAATTGGTTCAGATATCCGTCAAGATTGGCGCCGCCTGTCTTAGCGCATGTTGCGCCAAAGATGGGCTTGGCTGGCAAAAACGCCTTGAATTTTGGCCAATGGCCGCAAATAGCAAGCTTGCGGAAGATCTGCCGCCGCCGCCAGCCGTTCGACGACGAC
>JGI20160J14292_10004504_pt1 | contig 10334 bp, 9 predicted proteins | sample COG_10_FD_14292 | JGI IMG/M metagenome (IMG submission 14292) | reverse complement strand
TTATTGCCTGACTACACGGTGGGTTATATTACTCAGCAAAGTACTTTTTTAGAATTTTCGCCAACCGTCATGTCATTGATTCTTGCGGGAAAGGTTGGTTCTAACATTGCTTCTGAAATCGGTACTATGAGGGTTACCGAGCAAATTGACGCATTAGAAATCATGGGTGTAAACTCTCTTAATTACCTTGTTTTGCCTAAAGTGATAGCAGCAATGTTATTTTTCCCCATTTTGATTATTTGCTCAATGGCCTTGAGTCTTATTGGAGGCTGGCTCGCATTACAAGTGTCAGGATTGATAAATACAGAAGTTTATGTAATGGGTATCCGTTCTTTTTTCAATCCATTCCACATTACTTATGCACTTATTAAGTCTGTATGCTTTGCTTTTTTAATTGTATCAGTTTCTTCCTATTATGGATATTATGTTAGAGGAGGTTCATTGGATGTTGGTAAAGCGTCTACTCAGGCTATTGTTACGAGTAGTGTGGTTATTTTAATGTCAAATTTCATATTAACCAAATTATTACTCTTTTAATGATTGAGGTTCAAAATATCAATAAGTCTTTTGCTGATATTCAGATTCTTCATGATATCACAACGGTTTTTGAAAAGGGCAAAGTCAATCTAATCATTGGTCAATCAGGTCAAGGAAAGTCTGTCTTGGCTAAATGCATGGTTGGTTTACATGAAGTCGATTCTGGTCATGTGATATACGATGGAAAAGATTTCACTTCCATGAATCGCAATGAAAGGAGCTTAATAAGACAGCAAATTGGAATGCTTTTTCAAGGTTCAGCTCTTTTTGATTCAATGAATGTAGAGGAAAATGTAGGATTCCCCCTTACCATGTTTACCAATAAATCAAGTGCCGAAATTAAAAAAAGGGTAGATTTCTGTTTAGAAAGAGTCAATCTTTCTGGTAAAAATGCACTATTGCCATCAGAATGTAGTGGTGGTATGCAAAAAAGAATTGGAATTGCACGGGCCATTTCTATGAACCCGAAATATTTATTTTGTGATGAACCGAATTCAGGTTTAGATCCGAAAACCGCCATATTAATTGATGGATTAATACAGGANATAACCAAAGAATATAATATGACTACCGTGGTAATTACACACGATATGAACTCTGTAATCGAAATTGGTGAAAATGTTATTTTTATCTATGAAGGAAAAAAATGGTGGCAGGGTGATAAAAAGTCAATTATAACGACTGAAAACCCTGAAATTACTGACTTTGTGTATGCTTCTGAATTCATGAAAGAAATTCGTCAGAATATCCAAAACACAAGGACCTAAATTTTCTTTTCATTTGTCTTAAAAAAAATTATCTTTGCATCCGCTTTAAAAGAGTTTAAGGCCTGAAAGTTTTCTTTCAAATTGAAATAATTGCGGATGTGGTGAAATTGGTAGACACGCTAGACTTAGGATCTAGTGCTGAGAGGTGTGTGGGTTCGAGTCCCTCCATCCGCACCATTATGGGTCTCGTTCTACTGAACGAGACCTTTTTTATTGAATTAATATTAACATAATGAACGTAGTACAAGAAAAAGCCGATAAGCTAAATGCGATTTTAAAAGTTCAAATTCAAGCAGATGATTACCAATCAAAGGTTAAGTCGACACTTGAAGATTATCGAAAAAAGGCCAAAGTTCCTGGTTTTAGACCGGGTCACGTACCATTGGGTATGATTAAAAAACAATATGGAAAAAATGTTTTGGCTGAAGAACTCAATAAAATCTCTAATGATGGATTGTATAAGTATATACAAGACGAAAGTATCGAGATTTTAGGAAATCCAATCCCTTTACAAGACGATACATTTAAGGGGGATCTAGATAACCCAACAGACTTTGAGTTTTCATATGAAATAGGGATCTCTCCAAAATTTGATCTTCCATTGAGTTCCAAAAAGAGTATGGATTATTTCATGGTTAAAGTTGATGCCAAGCTTATATCTAAACAAATTGAAGACTTACGTAAACGTTATGGTAAATTAGAATCTACTGAGGAAGTTGGCGAGACGGATATGGTAATGGGCTTGTTTAGAGAGCTAGGTTCCAACAACGAGCCAAAAGAAGGTGGTGTAGAACATAATTCTACTATTTCAATGGAGTTTTTAACGGATAAAAAAGCCGTAAAATCATTAAAAGGAAAAAAAGTTGACGATTACATCGTAATAGATCCGAGTACAGTTTCAAAAGACTCCAAAGACCTGGCATCTATGCTTGGCCTTAAAGAAGATGAGCTAGAAGGCTTATCAAAACAATTCAAATTCACCATTAATGATATCAAAAAGATGGAAATGGCGGAGCTTAACGAAGAGTTGTTTGCAAAGCTCTTTCCAGAAGGAGATGTTAAAACAGTTGATGATTTAAACAAAAAAGTCGAATCTGATTTAATGAATATGTTCAAAGAAGATTCCAATCGTTTATTTACTCAAACCATTTGTGATTTTTTAATGGATAAAACGAAAATCTCTATGCCAGAGGCCTTTTTGAAAAGGTGGATTAAGCTTTCTAATGAAAAGCCCATTGATGACGAAACTTTGGATAAAGAGTTTGATGGATATTTAAAATCAATGAAGTGGCAATTGATTCAAGGGAAAATATTTAAGGAGAATGATATTCAGATTTCGAACGAAGAAGTAATGGATTTCACCAAATCTCTATTGGTCTCGAATTATGCGCAATACGGAATGCCAGCACCAGAAGATAAGGAGCTTACAGAAACGGCTATGCGTCTTTTAAAAGATAAAGAACAGGTAAATGGTATTTATGATCGATTGACGGAAAAGAAGCTTTCAGAGTATTTTCAGATTAATGTTCCAATGAAAGAAAAACATTTGAGCTACGATGATTTTGTCAAAAAGGCATCTAAGAAGTAAGTTTAAATTCTTTTTCAGTTAATTCAAAACAAAGTTATTTCAACATTTGTTAGAATTATTGAAGGCTAAATAATGAACCATCTTTGCAGTTAAAAGAGGTATTTCTATTATTTTTGCATTCAGTTTACAAGATAATTAATAACCTAAAAAAATAAATATGGCCCTAGTTGGTAAAACATTTCCGGATATGTCTGTAAAGGCAATTGATGAAATGGGAGATGCATTTCAAATCAATGTATTAAAGCAAGCAGTTGACAACAAAAAGAAAGTATGCCTTTTTTGGTATCCAAAAGATTTCACTTTTGTCTGTCCTACTGAAATTCATGCGTTTCAAGAAGCTTCAAAAGAGTTTGAAAAAAGAAATACCATATTAATTGGTGCTTCTTGTGATACAGCAGAAGTTCATTTTGCTTGGTTAAGTACTTCAAAGGACGATGGAGGTATTGAAGGTGTTAAGTTTCCTTTGATTGCGGATTCAACAAGAGTATTGGCGATGGAGCTTGATATTTTAGATTTCAATTTATTTGATGAAGAGCCAGGTGATGGGGACAATGTACCTTATCGAGCTACTTATCTTCTAGATGAAGAAGGCTTTGTTTTTCATGAGGCAGTGAACTTTTTTCCTGTAGGAAGAAATGTACAAGAAGTTCTTCGTTTGATTGATGCGTATGCGCACAACCAAAAGCATGGTGAAGTTTGTCCTGCAAATTGGGAGGAAGGGAAAGACGCAATGGATGCCACAAGAGATGGNGTTGCCGACTACCTAAAAAAGCACTAAAATGTTTGTTGAAGCCAACGCTGATGATTTAAAATCACAAATCGAGGAGCATCATAAAGTGATGGTTCAGTATGGTGCGACTTGGTGTGGGAATTGTAAAATCACAAAGCCAAAGTTCAAGCGATTTGCACGTGAACATGAAGATATCTTGTTTGTGTATGTGATGCAGAAAAATATCCTGAATCTAGAAAGTTAGCGAATGTTAGTAATCTACCTACTTTTGCAAGTTTTAGGGATGGGCAGCTTGTTGAGCAATCTCAAGGGAACAAAATAGAAACCATAGAACAGGTCTTAAATGCGGTTGCCAGTAATTAAGCATATAGTCTCTTTTATAGAGAATAACGATGAGGACTATGTCGTTGAGACAATGGAAACATTAGAGAACCTCATTGATTTGGAATCATTAAAGGATGAAGAGCTAGATGTGATTGGAGAGCTTCTGTCAAATATGTCAGGTGCCCTCGAGGTAAATCAGGCAATTAAAAACGGTGCTGAGAAAAAAGTAGCGTTAAACAACTTTATGAAGAGAGTTCAAGGTTCGATAGATTAATTTCTTTATTTAATATTTTAAAAAGCCATGCACTTTGTGTATGGCTTTTTTATTTGTACCCTTAGATTCTTTTCGTTTTATTATAATTAAATTAGCAGTCAAAATATTACGAAGCATATGTCTGATTTACTCAACAAGCTAGAAGCAATTCATTTTCGATTTATTGAGGTGGGTAATCTAATTACAGATCCAGATATAATTGCGGACATGTCGCGGTATGTCAAATTAAATAAAGAATATAAAGACCTCGAGGTTTTAGATCAAACGTACAAGAAATACGATAATTTGATGTCTAATATTCAAAGCTCAAGATCTCTACTTGAAGAAGAATCAGACCCTGAAATGAGGGAGATGGCTAAAATGGAAATTGAAGAGCTCGAGTCTAAGCGTCCTGAGATGGAAGAGGAAATCAAGTTTATGCTTATTCCCAAAGATCCTGAAGATGATAAAAATGCAATTATCGAATTAAGAGCTGGAACAGGTGGTGACGAAGCATGTATATTTGTTGAAGATATATTTAGGATGTATTCTATGTTTTTCAAAGAGAAATCATGGAAACATGAAGTCATCAATTCTTCTGAAGGTACTGTAAAAGGATATAAGGAAATCTCTATGAGTGTAGAGGGTGAAGGAATTTATGGAATGCTAAAATTTGAATCAGGGGTACATAGAGTGCAGCGTGTACCTGAAACAGAATCTCAGGGCAGGGTGCATACTTCAGCCATTACAGTAGCGGTTTTGCCCGAGGCAGAGGATGTCGACTTTGAATTAAATATGACAGACGTAAGAAGGGATACGTATAGGGCCTCAGGGGCAGGAGGACAGCATGTGAATAAAACTGAATCTGCAATACGATTGACCCATATACCTACGGGTGTTGTAGTTGAGTGTCAAGATGGGCGGAGTCAGCATAAGAATTTAGAGAAAGCTACATCTGTTTTAAGATCAAGGTTGTATCAAGCGGAGCTAGATCGAGTAGAAAATGAAAGAGCCGAGCATCGCAAGACATTAGTTGCCTCAGGGGACCGATCTGCAAAGATTCGAACTTATAATTACCCACAAGGTAGAATAACAGATCATAGAATCAATAAAACCATGTATAACTTGAGTTCATTTATGAATGGAAATGTACAAGATATGATTGATGCTTTAAAAATGGCCGAAAATGCTGAAAAATTAAAAGGCGAGCAAGAATGAATAGAAAACAATTGGTTGAGCATATTTTTCAAAAAAAATCCTTTTTATGTGTTGGTTTGGACCCAGATCTCAATAAGATCCCGAAGCATCTGCTAGAGACCGAAGATCCTGTTTTTGAATTCAACAAAGCGATTATTGATGCAACGAAAGATCATTGTGTTGCCTATAAACCAAATTTGGCATTCTACGAATGTCTCGGAGTTGATGGCTGGAAATCTTTTCAAAAAACGATTGATTATATTCCAAAGGATTGCTTTGTTATTGCTGATGCAAAACGTGGAGATATAGGAAATACCTCCTTATACTATGCAAAGACGTTCTTTGAAACTTATCCGTGTAATGCAATTACAATTGCTCCATATATGGGATCAGATAGTATAAAGCCTTTTTTAACTTATGAAAATAAATGGACGGTGGTATTGGCCATGACGTCAAATAAAGGTGCTCGAGATTTTCAGTTTTTAAAGGTCGATAACACTCCTATATATGAATCGGTAGTTTCGAAATGTATGGAGTGGGGCAGTGAAGAAAACACGATGTTTGTAGTTGGTGCAACGCGTTCTGAAGATATTTCAAAAATACGAAAACTAGCACCGAATCATTTTTTTTTAGTTCCTGGAGTAGGTGCTCAGGGAGGCTCTTTAGAGGAAGTGGTGAAGTATGGCATAACAGATGAATGTGGACTTCTTGTTAATTCCTCACGCGGAATTATTTATGCAGATCAAAGCGAAAAATTTGCGATTGAGGCAAAAAAAGAAGCGTTAAAAATACAATCCGAAATGGCCATGTATTTAAAACGCTTGTAAAATGTTTTAATAAGAAAATTTCTTATTTGGAAACTAAGTCTTGATTTTCAATCTCTACATTATCAATACTCCCATAGGCATCACAGCTCGCTGTTCTACCAGCTCCGCAAGAAATTAATATGGTGGTTAAAAATGCAAGTAAAAATACTAATGTTGCTCTCGATTTCATAGTGTAAATTTTTGTTGTTCGTATTAGTCTAACGGACTTAGCAGTCTTAAAGTTACAATTATATTTAAAAAAGATTGGAAATGGGAATTAAAAAATGGAATTTTATATGGAATTCCTTACTACGAACTAAGTGAAATTACACAGTTTAGTTTTTTATTTTCTCATTCTTCAGGGCCTAATGAATTTTGGGCATGCACAAAACACCTATACTATTCGCTATGAGAATGGACAGTCAGAAAAGAGATTGCCCAAGTATATTAAATTCGATACTCTAAAAATCAACAACAATATTCAGTCTGAGTTAAGGAGCTTACATATAAAATTAACAGAGCTGGGTTATTTTTTGAATGAGGTTGAATTGAATGATTCCAATAAATTGTGTTTGGTTCATCTTGGCAGTAAGTTTAATGACATAATTTTGACTGACTCAATAGATATTGATAATGGTATTTTTAATAAAGTAAAATACACCCAGCATTTAAGTCCAAGACGATTTGCTCAGTATTTAAAAAACAAGGCCAATAAATATCTCAATTCGGGTTACCCATTTGTAAATGTTCAGCTCATTAATAGCTCCATTAATGACAGACAGATCTCAGCCACTTTACAGGTTGTTAAAGGGAATTATAGTGTGCTGAAAGAAATACATATTAAAGGTGACTCAAGTATATCTAATAATACCATTCAAAGTATTATTGGGATGACAATAGGAGGGGTTTATAATGAATCTATAATTGGTCAAATTGATGAAAAAATAAGTCAAAACAACTTTATAAATACCATGAAATCTTCCGAAATCCTTTACACAAACGAAGGTCATGAGCTGTTTTTATATTTAAAATCTGACCGTGTTAGTTTTTTACGTGGAGCCGTTGGACTACAACCCGACCCGGTAAGTCAAAAAATGGCTTTGACAGGGGAGATAAATTTAAAATTAGAAAACACTTTGAAGAAAGGTGAATTGTTCAAGCTCAATTGGCGAAGTATAAAACCTCAAACACAACGATTAAATATCAATTTTAATTATCCTTTTCTTTTTCAGAGTCCATTTGGAATAGCTTCTAATTTTCTTTTGTATAAGCGGGATTCCACTTTTTTAGACCTTAATGCCGAATTTAATGTTTCTTATCGACTTGATAATGGGATTCTTTTCAGGGCACACTACCGGTACATTAATTCAAGTTTATTGAGTGGAGCGTCGAATAGTATCGAATTTGAATCACTAAGTTCATACCGAACGAACTCATATGGTCTTTCCATAGAGAAAAAAGAAATTGATAACATAATGAACCCATCCAAGGGAAGGGAGTTTGCGTCAAAAATATACTTAGGCCAGAGAAAACTTACTTCTGATTCGTTATCAAATACTACATTTTCAGGTCATCTGAATTATCGTGAATATATACCCTTATTTAAGAGGCATGTTATAGTATTTGCTGGAGTTTTCGATTTTTATTCAAGCCCTGTTATATATCAAAACGAGTTGTTTAGATTTGGAGGCTTAAATACTTTAAGAGGTTTTAATGAAGAGGAACTTTTTGCTTCTGTAAAAGCTCAGGCGACAATTGAGTATAGATTCTTGTTGGATAAGAGCAGTAATGTGTTTGTTTTTTTTGATCAGTGTATGTATGAAAATAGTGCTTTAGATTATGTTAAAGACCAACCATTTGGATTTGGTGGAGGAATATCTTTTGGGTCCAAAATTGGTGTTTTCAATATTACTTATGCCTTAGGGAAAAAATTCTCCAACCCGATAGACTTTAGGTCTAGTAAAATACACTTCGGATATACTGCTTATTTTTAGGATTGATTTATATTTGCGTTGATGGTGAAAAATATACTTTATCTTTCTTATGATGGAATGACTGACCCTTTAGGTCAATCCCAGGTATTGCCTTATATCATTGGACTTACGAAAAAAGGATATCATTTTCATCTCATTAGTTTCGAGAAGCCAGATCGGTTCATTGCTCATAAGAAAGATATTCTTCAGATATGCGAGGAGAACAATATCACATGGGTTCCAATGCTCTATACTAAGAGACCACCATTATTTTCTACCATGTGGGATGTTTGGAGAATGAAGAAAAAGGCCTTTGAATTGAATAAAGAATATTCATTTTCTATGGTACATTGTCGAAGCTATTTATCCGCTTTAATTGGTCTGTCAATGAAAAGAAGGTTCAAAACAGCTTTTTTATTCGATATGCGTGGTTTTTGGGCAGATGAGAGAGTAGACGGAAATATTTGGAATCTAAAAAATCCCATTTATAGATGGGTTTACCATTTTTTTAAAGCAAAAGAAAAGGTTTTTTTCTCTACTGCAGATCATATCATATCACTGACCAATGAGGGTAAAAAAGAGATTTTATCCTGGAATGGTTTTGAAAATTTGACAGACAAGATAAGTGTTATTCCTTGTTGTGTTGACATTGTGAAATTTGATAAAAAAAGGGTGAGCACTGAGATGTTAAAAGTTAAAAAGTCAGAGCTCGGGATATCTGATTCTCAATTTATTCTGGGATATGTGGGTTCTATTGGTACATGGTATATGTTAGAAGAAATGCTATCATTTTATAAAAGATCTTCAAAATCCTTAACCAATCCCTTATTTTTATTTGTCACAAAGGAGAATGAAAATGATATTTATCGATTATCAGATAACATGGATATTCCCCGAAAGGAAATTATCGTTACATCCTGCTATCATAATGATATGCCATTATACATGAGTTTATTTAATTGTTCTATATTTTTTATTAAACCTGTTTATTCTAAGAAAGCATCTTCCCCAACAAAACAAGGGGAGCTTATGGCTATGGGCATACCTGTTATATGTAATGATAAAGTGGGTGATACAGCGGATATCGTAAGAAAGTACAATTCAGGGATTGGTGATTTCTAGTGAGAAAATTAATGAATCGGTGATATCTGATTATACATTCTCTGAATCAAATGCAATCGAAGGGGCTCAGGAATATTTTGGTTTAGAAAAGGGTGTAAACACATACGGAGAAATTTATAAAAAGATTATTTAAGTTGACTAAAAAGAAAAAAATCATTTTCCTTGCACCTTATCCCCACGGGGAAGCACCTTCTCAAAGGTTTAGATTTGAGCAATATTTAGATATGCTGGAATCAAACAATTTTGATATTCACTTTGCTCCCTTTTTAGATTCAAAAACTTGGTATGCATTATATAAAGAAGGTGGCGTATTCAAGAAAATCACCGGTATTATTAAAAGTTTTTTTCGGCGTTTTATTACGATTCTTTCAATTTATAAATATGATTTTGTTTTTATTCATAGGGAAGCATCACACATAGGCCCTCCAATTTTTGAATTTATTATTGCTAAAATTTTTCGAAAACCTTATATCTATGATTTTGATGATGCTATATGGCTTCCTAATTACAGTGAGTCAAATGCCAAAGTTCATCGTTTGAAGGCATATTGGAAGGTTAAATACCTTGTCAAATGGGCTGGTCAAGTTACGGTTGGTAATTCGTATTTAGCAAATTATGCAAGAGAATTCAATAATAATGTGAAAATAATTCCAACTACAATTGATACAGTTAACTATCATAAGGTAAATACAGATTATAATCAAAGAATCGTTATTGGATGGACCGGAACGCACACTACTATGCGTTTTTTGGATTTCATTGTACCAGTAATTAAGAAGTTAGAGGCACGGTATGATTTTGAGTTTAGGGTTATTTCTAATCAAGAACCGGAGTATGATCTAAATTCGCTAAGATTTATTAAATGGAAGCGAGATACTGAAATTCAAGATTTAAATGCCATTTCAATCGGCGTAATGCCACTTGAACAGGATATATGGTCAGAAGGAAAATGTGGATTTAAATGTTTACAGTATATGTCATTAGGAATTCCATCAGTGGTTTCTCCCGTTGGTGTAAATGAGGAAATTATTCAACAT
>JGI20160J14292_10004501_pt1 | contig 10337 bp, 12 predicted proteins | sample COG_10_FD_14292 | JGI IMG/M metagenome (IMG submission 14292) | reverse complement strand
GGTTCAATGTTACAGTGGTGGATTTGCCAATGTTATATTTGAGAATGGTGATCCCGGTAAAGGAGTTTCAAAACATTCTCGGGCTGGTTTTTTCTCCACGATACAAACTCGGGTTGCTGCAGGTTGTACCCCTGACATTCGAGAGGAAAACTACCAGGAATACAGTACTTCGTTTTGGGAGGCTTTAAGTGGTTTTTCAAGAATGGGAAAAAAAATAAGCCAGCCCGATTATGACGAGGATGGTACAATATCCCTAATGGAAGCTCATTCCTATGTGTGTATTAATTCCAACACTATTGATATACCAATCAAAACTTCCGATATCCTGCTTCGGAAATTTCTCCCCAATCAATTCAGTACAAAGCCCACTCGTAATAAAGTTTCGGAGTTAATCGATAAATATCTACCCAAGGTTTTCAAAAAAGATTCAAATGGGACTAATACGGAGGAAATAAACCTGCTCGAGTCTTTCTCCAAATCGATTCTCTCAGAGCGGGCAAATCCAGAAGAAAAAGCAGTTCTATTCAATTTATCGAAAATTTTAGCATTACAAGAAGATTTCCCTGGAAAGGAAATTAAAAGTATTCAGGAAGATTTAAAAAAAGAAAAAGAGGCTGTTCTCAAGGAAAAGAAAAAAGCAACGGAACAGAAAAATAAATATACCAATGAACTTCGAAAAAAATTAATTTCGCGATACCCTGAATGTTCAAATCCATTCCATCCCACTACTACCCTCCTTCTTTCCACTCATCAAAAAAAGGGCGTAATCAATTTGGTGAATGAAAAAGAACTGTGGAAAAAACTGGTAGAAGAAAAAGAAATAATAAAAGGACATGAATCCAAGCGCTTCCTTATCGAGAAAAAAGAAGTAAAGATCATGAGATTACGAAGATGTATTGAAAATATTATCCTCGCTCATACACTTACAGAATATGGGAGTGAAATCCAAAAAAAGCAGTACAATGCTTTACTTAAACTGGAGAGGTCGACTTTCTAATAAACGGGGTTTCCCGCTTTCAGAAAGAGCGAAAATTAGAATATTCTAGAATCCGCGTCCGCGCAGTGCCGTGTCCAATTGCTTTTGGAACTCCGCCACATCTTCGTCCGAAGGCTTGTATTGGTCATCCCCACCAGTCAATCCAAGACGGCCATACTGATCGAGTGTCCACTTCTTGCTTTGACCGTCTGAAAAGACAACGCTTCCACTTGCCATCGCACCGGGTGGGTTCACCTTATCCAGTTCAACTGTAACTCCTCCCACTCCCTCTAGTGGAGCATCAACTGAGGGGTTCTGAGGGTCAGTTCCGCCTTCTTTGTCTTTAACTGGCACTTCCTCCTCCTCATCGACAAGGGTGAGATTCAAATCATCAACAAGAAAACGGACATCAATATAAGTCATCACGACTCCGAAATCTTTATTAATCTTTTTTTGAATATCAGAAAGACCAATTCCCTCGGCCACCCACTTCGAAATTTCTTTTTTCTGTTCATCAGAAGGTTCGGAAGGTGAGTGTGCACTAGGTGCATCTTGATTTATTGATTCGGTGGATTCAGATGAGTCTTCAGTCATGGTATATAGTAATCCTTTCTTGGTAACAAATTATGCGGGAAAGACAAGACGCGAAAGTCTAATCTTAATTAAATAATTTATTCGATCGACTGGGATAGTTCTTCATTGAGATATTCAACCGCATACTTGATCGAATTATCTTGCTCCATCATATTTTCTACTGTCTTGCAGGCATGAATAACCGTACCATGATCTCGACCGCCAAATGCATTCCCAATTTCCTGGAGCGAATGTTCAGTCAAGATACGAGAAAGATACATTGCCACCTGTCTTGGAAAAGCAATATTTGCTGGTCGGCGGCGAGATAGCATATCTGCCATACGGAGGTGATAATAATCAACCACCTTCTTTTGGATAGTCTCAATTGTGATCCGGCTTAAATTCTCTTCCCGAAGAATGTCGCGGAGCAATCTTTGCACAGTTTCCAAATCCGCTTTTCTTCTGGTTAAGCCGACATAACCTGCGACTCGGGTCAAGGCACCTTCCATCCTTCTAACATTCCGGGCAATACTCTTGGCAAGAAATTCAATAATTTCGGGCTCAATTGAAATTCCCATTGCATCTGCTTTACGAGTAAGGATTGCCACCCTTGTCTCCCAATCCGGTGCTTGTATGTCCGCCACTAATCCCCATTGGAAACGGGATAGTAACCGACTCTCAATTTTATCAATTTCACCGGCGGGGCGATCACTAGTTAAGAAAATTTGACGCTGAGAATCATAAATATCGTTAAAAGTATGAAAAAATTCTTCTTGGATTCTTTCTTTCCCCGCGAGGAATTGAATATCATCAATCAATAAGTAGTCGCAACTCCGATAACGGGAGCGAAACTTTGTCAATGTATTCTCTTGAATCGCACGAATAAACTCATTGGTGAATTTTTCGCAGGATACATAGGTAATTCGACAGGATGGATTCCTATTCAGAGCCTGGTGGGCAACTGCATGCATTAAATGAGTTTTACCTAAGCCAGTCTCTCCGTAGAGGAAAAGTGGGTTGTAGGCGTGTGCAGGAGCGTTGGAAACCGCCACACACGCAGCATGGGCCAATTCACTTCCTCCCCCGACAATAAAGTTGGAAAATGTGTTCTTGGGATTAATTCCAAGTGATCTTCCCTGTAGTGCCGGGCCAGTCATTCGAGAACTGGATTTTGTATTGGAAGAGGGAATAGGAGACATTCGATCGTTGGAACTGGAGGATTCATTTCCAATATCTCCGAGTAATTCAACCGTAAAGGGACGGGCAACTAATCGATCTGCTTCACGGCGTATAATATCAAGATAGTTATCGCGGATCCAAATCGCAGAAAATTCGTTTGGAGTAATTAATTCGCATCCGTCTTCATCAAGACGACCGACCCGTATGTTATCGAACCAAACACGAAATGTGTCGGCCGGAATTACTTCTAAAAGGTTATCGCGGAGGCTACTCCAAAAGGTTTCAGGACTGCTGGTGGTTTGAGACATTAAATGAGGGATATTTGAGATTTATTCACATCACATAAAACACCACTCGAAAAACTTAATTTACTAACTACCACAAAGACAACAAGAGAATTAATGAAACGCATTGGCATTAATGCAAATACGGAGCAAATAAGTCGCAAGTTACTGTGTGGCAGTAATTTAAATACTTTAAGGGGAATATTCAAGGGTGATTTATTGAAGGGATGAAATGAAAGGGATAGAATTGTTTTGAAGAAAAATCGAGATGAAACCAAGAAAAAAAAACAAAGAGTTGAAGAAACTTTCTCACAAGTTATTCACAATCGTGAGTCCATAAGTTTTTTTGCACTTTTAGGTTGCCATGTTTCAACCAAATGTAACGGCTCCGACATTATTGATAATTCGCGAGTTAGAACAAATATTTCTAAATTTCCGGACTACACTTTTCTTCATCCGTTCATTTTTTTTAAAAGTTTTTCATTAAAGTCATTCGCAGAATCATGACCTAATTGTCGAGCCGCTTGAACCATCGCTGCCACCTCAACTAAACGTGCCATGTCTCGCCCAGGCCGAAGAGGGATTTCCATATTAGGTATTTCAATCCCCAGTAAATCGAATGTTTTTCGATCTAATCCGGTCCGGTCCGGTTCAATTTCCTCCGAATCCTCCAAGAAAGTGACCACCAAATCGATTCTTTTCTCAAGTCGCACAAATCGGATCCCAAAAAGTTCTTCGACATTAATAATGCCAATTCCACGACATTCCATAAAACCTCGACACATATCATCACAAAAACCCACTGGTGTGTGATCACTTAACAGTTTCACTTTTACAATATCATCTGCCACTAAGCTATGGCCTCGTTCAATTAAAGCCAGTGCTGCCTCACTTTTCCCCGCCCCACTATCTCCTCTGATTAAAGTACCAATTCCCCGAATATCTAATAATGTCCCATGACAACTCGAGCGTGGGGCAAATCTTTCCTCGAGGAGCATTGTTACTTCAGTAGTAAATGCCTTAGAAGATAATGAACTCCGAAAAAGTGGCACGCCATTCTTCTCCAATACCTCGACCATTTCAGGAGTGGGTGCTAAATTGCGTGAAACTACGACACATGGAATTTTTTTGGCCACCATCGTTTCCATTACATGCTTGCGACGAGCAGATGACTGTTCACGAAAGAAACCCATTTCTCCAGCTCCAAAAAGTTGTATTCGCTTATTGGCAAAGTATTTAAAGTACCCCGTTACTGCCAGAGCCGGTCGATTGACACTTCTTTCTCGAATGGTACTTCTCCCAACGATTTTTCAGAGTTCACTAATCGTAAACACAATTGCTTACCGTAATCTTTAAAAAATTCACGTACGGCAATACTTTCAATAATATACTTCGATTCAGCAGGTGAGGAATGGGGGGGGCTCATAAATAAAAATTATTTTTTGGTTACGCTTCGAAATCAGTCCCCAAGTATTTTTCTCGGGCTTGCGGGTCAGATAATAAAAAGGGTGCATCTCCATGGGTGAGAACGCTTCCGTCGTACAGTAAATATGCTCGATCCACTGCACGAAGGGTTTCCCGGACATTATGGTCTGTCAAAAAGATACCGATTCCTTTTTTCTTTAAATCAAGAATGATCTTCGTTACCTCGCTCACACTGATCGGGTCAACTCCACTAAAAGGTTCATCCAATAATAAAAACTGGGGCGATAAGGTAAGGGCACGGGTGATCTCCAAGCGTCGACGCTCACCACCGCTTAAGGTGTAGGCTTTTTGCTTGGACAGATGAGATAGATTTAATTCTTCCAGCCTTACCTTTACTAAATGATCCTGTTCCTCCTTGGAAATAGATAGAGTCTCGGCAATTGCTCGGATATTTTCTTCCACGGTTAACTTGCGAAAAACGGAAGATTCCTGGGGCAAATAAACAATTCCTTTTCGGGCTCGCTTATAAGCAGGCAAACGGGTCAGGTCATCATTGTTTAACAATACCTTGCCAGAGGACGGAGTTAAGAATCCGGCAACCATTGAAAATGTAGTTGTTTTCCCCGCTCCATTGGGCCCGAGTAATCCCACCACCTCTCCTCCCTTGGCTTCCAAGTCGACCCCGCAGACAACCTCCCTGCCTCCAAATTTTTTTCGTAGACCTTCCACCCGAAGTGAAGGCACCTGCTCCTCATTATCCATTATTGAGTCTTTTTCTTTACTTTTTTCCTAAATCCAAAATCAGGTAAGGGAGGAAGCTCTAGACGCGGACGGGTATTTTTTCCGCCCAATACACGGGCCCGTCTGTTCCCTTTTTCCAAAACGATAGATTCCCCTCTTGCTTCTCCCCACTCATCATCAACCACTCGAGCCCGTCCAGTCAGTAATACTGTTCCAAGCTTTACATCCAATGCCATCATATCGGCATAAGATACCCGCCCGCCTTGCCTGAGGACCACGTTGCCCTTGGCATCCATCGTGGAAATCTTTCCAATTTCCGAATTCGAGCCATTTCCGTCTTTAACGAAAAGAACTTCTATATTGTCACAGGTTAAGAAAAGATTGTCTCCTTCAATACTTACATTTCCATCCAATGAAAAAAGATGAGAGTTTTTCTGAGTCGATACAAATTCAAGATAATCCGCCTGAGCAACAGTCGGTATGGTTGCATTTTTTTCTTCGCCCTGAGGACTGTCTTCATCACCGGTTGCACAACGCGAATCCTCCCCCCCTAAGTCATGAGCAAAGAATCCCCCCAAGCCACTCGAAAAGATCACTTTACCGTATTGCTTAAAAATCATTTGATTCCGTCCTTTGCCTACAGAATTAATCCATTGCCAATCATTTCCTTTCGCTCGGAACCCGCTGCCCACCACATCAAAAAAACCCGCTCCATTTGCCTGCCCCGATTCCAATAAAAACTCACCGGCACTGCTTTTTGCAGTGAGTTCAATGATTTGATCAGTAAACATATACAGTATAGGGTTTGTCGTTAGAAAAGTGTCACTATCTTTCGACGTAACCTGAGAGGCATGCAATTCCCAAGATAAATGACCGTCCTCATTAAATTGAGGGATTACCAGGTTTTGAACCGTGGACAAGTCACCCTCATTTGCCTTTAAAAAGCGGAGGTTTGCCACCAATAAAAATAAAGACCACCACTTTAGAAATGCAATCAATCGATCTGCAAAAAAACACACGAAACGAACAGGTCGAAATGACAAACTACTTTTCTCCCTTTTCTCTACTCAGTTTAACCGATTGAATCTGAGTGAGGGGTACGAATTTAAGTACCGTACCATTGATGCAATATCTTTTATCCGTGGGAGTATCAAATCCTTCCCCCTTAAATACATGTCCCAAATGCCCGTCACAGGAGGCACACAACACTTCAGTTCGTGCGTACCCTAAGTGGTAATCCGTACTCGTTTTTATGTTTTTTGCTTTAGAGGGATCATAAAAGGAAGGCCAACCACAATGGGAATCAAATTTTTCCTTGGAGGAAAACAACTCAGTATTGCACCCCGCGCAGTAGTAGGTGCCAGCACCCTGCTCTTTAAATTCAAGGTATATTTTTCCATTGGGTCGTTCCGTCCCCGCTTCTCTTAAAATTCTGAATTGTTCGGGAGATAGGATCTTCTTCCATTCCTCCTTCGTGCGTTCTACGCTTACTTTCTTTGAATCCTTATTTTGTGTGTGTGTGGGGGGAGAATTATTCAGGGCCAATAATCCCGAAAATACCGCCATGGCAATCACGCATAATCCAGTTAAAAGTGTAATTGGTTTCATTTCAAAAATCTAAAGCAAAAGGAGGGGAATGGTCAAATGACTAACTCATTTTCAACTACCCCAGTCTCTCAATCAAACTCGCCTCATTGGTATAGGTTATTGCCGATTCCTTGGAAATAATTCCATGCTGATAGAGATGAAGGAGGTGTTGTTCCATTGTCATCATTCCCTCTTTTGACTGGGTCTCCATTGTGGAATACACTTGCTGCCAGTTACCAGAACGAATCAGGTTTCCAAGTGCTGGGATATTTTTGAGAACTTCCATTGCTAATATTCTGCCGTTCCCGTCCATTCGGGGTACCAGTTTTTGACTTAATACAAAAGAGAGACTGAATGAGAGTTGAAGACACAAACTCTTGGTCTGCTCAGAAGGGAACATATCCACAATTCGACTCAATGCTCCCTTGGCATCCCGAGTGTGCAGAGTCGAAAAAACCAAATGTCCAGTTTCTGCAGCACTTAATGCAAGAGATGCCGTCTCAGTGTCTCGAATCTCCCCCACAAAAATAACATCCGGATTCTCTCTCAGGGCACTCCTCAAACCTGCCGCAAATGTGGGAACATCCTGACCAATTTGGCGTTGAGAAACCATTGAACTTTCACTTTCAAATAAAAACTCAACCGGATCTTCCAGTGTAATGATTCGTGTTTTCCGATGAAGGTTTACATGATTAATCAGGGACGAAATTGTGGTTGATTTCCCGCTCCCCGTCACGCCAGTGACCAATACCAGTCCCCGTTTCAATTCGGTAATATCCTGCCAAATTTTCTCGGAGGGTAAACCCACCTCATGGATGGGAGGAATATTTGAAGCAAGAACCCGCATAACAAATGCAAGGCCATCCCGATCCCGGAAAATATTAAGGCGAAAATTAACCCCATGCTCCAACCATTCAAAAGCAGTGTCCACATCCTCCGGTTCATCTTCGGAAAAAGCAATCGCGAGATGTTTTTCACTTAGAAGAATCCCCAACATATAACGAATAATTTCATCCGTCACCGGTCCAGCGCCTGGCATCGGAGTCAAATCATCATCAATTCGAAAGCTTACCGGACGGCCCGTTTTGACATGCATATCAGAAATCCTGGATAAATTTCCCTTTTTATATGCCGGATCAATAAAATAATTAAGCATTTGAGCAAAGCTTAATGGTGAATCGCCAACCTGGTAAATGGGTTGATTAATATCGTAGTTTTGTGACATGGCTTGTTATGAAAAGAATTTATTTTTGATTAGAGAGTTTTTTGTAATCAATGCAACTCTCGTTTCGAAGATAATATTATTGGATTGCAAAAAGATACTTAAATTTCGAGACTAAAACTTTTTTATTCTATTTCATGAAAGTTCATTTCTTAGGTACACGAGGCTCCATCCCCACTGCCCCCTCCTCCACTGTGATCAGGGAGAAAGTAGTGGCGACCCTCCTTGCTGCCCGCGGAAAAGATCTTCGATCTGAAACTCAAATAGAGAATTTGTTAAAAAACAACTCCCCTTTCAATCCGGACATACATACGGGGGAAATACACCCTGCCTGAATATTGAAACCGGATCGGAGGACTACCTAATCATGGATGGGGGTTCAGGAATACGGGCACTCGGTAAGGAAATTGTCGAATCGGGAGTGTCAGGGAAAACATTTCATATTTTCTTTTCCCACCTTCATTACGACCATGTTCAAGGAATTCCTTTCTTTGCTCCCGCTTATATACCCGGAAATAAAGTAGTTTTTCATGGTGGGCATGACACCATTGAGCAGGCTCTAAAGGACCAAATGAAAACCCCATTTTTCCCCATCCCATTTGAGACTTTTGCCGCCGATATTTCCTTTGAAACTCATATTCCTGGAGACGTGATTTCTATATGTGATGTTACAATTACATTACACGAACAAAATCACCCGGGAGTTTCTTACGGATATCGAGTTGATCAAGGGGACCGTTCCTTTGTCTATTCAACAGATGCCGAACACACGAGCCCGGCTCACGGCAAAGAATATCCGTTTATTGATTTTATTAAAGGAACTGACCTCCTCATTTTTGATGCCCCTTACACCCATTCCCAATCTATCGGAAATCGTGAACACTGGGGGCATTCAAGCAACATTATGGGGGTTGAATTAGCCGCCCGGGGCGAAGTGGGAACCCTCGCGATTTTTCACCATGATCCTGCTTCTTCCGATAAAGACATGGATGACTTTCTTTCTCATACAAAAAAATTCTTGGATCGTTCTAAATTAGCAGTTCGAGAAGCAAGACCAGGAATTCCCGGAGCTCCCTCCCCTCGTGCCCATCCATCCGAAGTACTGGTGGCATACGACGGTTTAATATTTGAAGTTTAATTTCAATGCTTACCCCTCCGAGCCCGAGCGAAGAATTACCGAAGAGACTTGAAAAAGCAACGATCAACGAGTTGCCTCTTGTTCACTTTCACGGATCGATTCAAGTGGCCGAAGACTCGGAATCATTCGAACAGCTCTGCACTTTGCTGGTAAACGAAAAAGTCCTTGGATTCGACATCGAGTGCAAGCCCAATTTCAAGAAAGGTCCCAACAACCCGCCCGCACTGATTCAGTTGGCAACAGCAGATCAAGCCTTTCTTTTTACACTCCACCCAGTTATGAAGAAACTGGGCCCGTTGGTAAAGATTCTCGAAGACCCTTCCATCATTAAAACTGGAGTTGCCCTTAAAGACGACCTGATCAATCTTCAAAAGATTGAACCTTTTAAACCGGACGGTTTCCAAGATCTTGCCTCAATTGCACAGTCTCTCAAAATTGAACAAACTGGACTCCGGAATTTAACTGCTATTTTCTTTAACCAACGTCTTTCAAAATCGGCTCAGCTTTCCAACTGGCAAAAAAGACCACTCTCTCCTGCCCAGATTAACTATGCCGCCACGGATGCGTGGATAAGTCGCGAACTCTACCAAACCATGAAACCAAGATTGGAATTGGTTTCAACTGCGGAAGAATAGTTCGTAACCCAATCTTGATTATTTAAAGGCTTAACTTCCAACCTCTCTTCTTCAGCATATCAAGAAGAACAGCAGCGAGGAGCACCATTCCGAGTACCACTTTTTGAGTGTAACTTTGCACGCCGGTTAAATTCATTCCATTCTGAATCACCGCAATTATGAAGGCTCCAATCAAAGTGCCAAAAACTTTCCCCCTTCCCCCGGAAAGTGAAGTTCCCCCCACTACGACAGCCGCAATCACATATAATTCATACATTAAACCATACTTCGGATCCCCACTTTTAAATTGGGAGGCCATGATTACCCCTCCCAAGCCAGCCAGTGCCCCGCAACTTGCATATACCCCCAGCAAAATTTTCTTCACCGGCACTCCGGATAGTCGGGCTGCTTCCGGGTTTCCACCGACCGCATAAATATATCTTCCCAGGGTGGTTCGGCTCATCAAAGTATGGGCAAGCAGATAGAGAACGATCATCAGCACCACTGCATTGGGAATCCCTCCCAAATCATCTCCCCGTCCAAGCCAATCAAAAGATTGGGGTAATTGATAAATCGAAAGTCCACCCGAAAGCATGTA
>JGI20160J14292_10004498_pt1 | contig 10340 bp, 10 predicted proteins | sample COG_10_FD_14292 | JGI IMG/M metagenome (IMG submission 14292) | reverse complement strand
GTTTACCATTCCTGCCTTTATTGCTGTTTACGCTACTCGCGCTTATTTGGTCCCTGCAATTCCTAATGAAATAATGACCATTGGAACGTATGTCTTGACTAAGGACATTGCCATCATGGTGTTCTTTGCTTTGGTAATGCTCGCGGCTTCAGTAAGCATGATTCGCAACAAGCGAAAGGAAGAGGAAGAAGACGAAAATGCAGTACCAAAGTTCAATGTACCCGCCATAATATTAGAAGGAGCAGTTGTCGGTGTGCTAACGGGTATTGTTGGCGCTGGCGGTGGATTTTTGATCATTCCAGCATTGGTTCTTTTCGCAAAATTGCCCATGAAAAAGGCCGTTGGGACCTCACTGTTAATTATTGCGGCGAAGAGTTTGATTGGATTTATCGGAGATGTACAACGTTATGGCGACCAATTGGATTGGACCCTCTTACTAACGGTAACCGCCATTGCGGTATTTGGTATCTTTATAGGGATCTATTTAAATAAATTTATTGACGGTAAAAAGCTGAAGAAAGGCTTCGGCTGGTTCGTCTTATTGATGGCCGTCTACATTATTGGAAAACAACTTTAATAGCATAGAATTAAAATCGCAATATCATGACAGTAGAACAGATTTATACGGGATGTTTGGCACAAGGTGCCTACTACATTGCCTCAAACGGTGAAGCAGTAATCATCGATCCATTGCGCGAAGTAGGTCCATACCTCGATCGTGCAGAGAAGGATGGTGTAACCATTAAGTACATTTTGGAGACGCATTTTCATGCGGATTTCGTTTCAGGTCACCTTGATTTAGCAGCAAAGACTGGTGCGAAAATCGTTTATGGCCCTACTGCGAATACGCAGTTTGATTGCCATATTGCTGAAGATGGTGAGGTGTTAAAGGTGGGTGACGTAACTATTCAAGTTATGCATACACCGGGTCACACGATGGAAAGTACTACCTATTTGCTAAAAGACGAAAGTGGTAAAGATTATGCGATTTTCTCAGGGGATACGCTATTCTTAGGTGATGTAGGTCGTCCTGATCTTGCGCAGAAAGCAGCAAGTATTACCCAAGAAGATTTGGCAGGCATATTGTTCGATTCTTTACGCAACAAAATCATGGTTTTGGCAGATGATGTTATCGTGTATCCAGGTCATGGTGCAGGTTCTTCTTGTGGTAAAAACATGTCTAAAGAAACAGTAGGAACCATTGGAGAGCAAAAAGCGACCAACTATGCACTTCGTGCGAACATGACAAAAGAGGAATTTGTGGCAGAGGTAACGGATGGTTTATTGCCTCCACCGGCCTATTTTCCAGAGAATGTTCGTATGAATAAAACGGGGTATGAAAGTTTGGATAAAGTCATGGAACGTGGCTTGCGTCCGCTCTCTGTGGATGCATTCGAAGCAGCTGCAACTGAAACAGAGGCGTTGATTTTAGATACACGTCATCAGGATACCTTCATCCACGGGTTCATTCCACAATCAATATTCATTGGTATCAAAGGCAGCTTCGCCATGTGGGTCGGTGCTTTGATTCCAGATATCAAGCAAGAAATCTTGATTGTAGCCGATCCAGGAATGGAAGAAGAGGTCGTGACAAGGTTATCGCGTGTGGGTTACGATAATTGTATCGGTTTCCTAGACGGAGGGTTTGATGCTTGGAAGAGTTCAGGTAAAGAGGTAGATGCACTTGCTCAAGTTACTGCTGAAGAACTCAAGGGTATTGCGAATGCAACCGTAGTCGATGTTCGTAAATCAGGTGAGTATTTGAGCGAACATTTGATCGATGCCATTAACGTAGAGTTGGATTACATCAATGATCAAATGTCTAGTGTGCCGCAAGAAGGAACGTTCTATGTGCATTGTGCAGGTGGCTACCGTTCGGTGATCGCTTCTTCAATTCTAAAAGCACGCGGTTACCACAATATGGTGGACGTTGCAGGAGGCTTTAAAGCGATTCAGGAAGCCGGACTTAACGTTTCCGATTACGTTTGTCCATCGACTTTATAAATACGACTCAATTCGTGGAACGCGCCCGAAAAGCCGCGGTTTCCATGTTTTCTAAGCCCTAACCGCTTCATCTTATTTCTAACATTAACGAACAAAACACTATGGATTTAATTCTTCAACCTTGGCCCTGGTATGTGAGCGGCGCCCTCATCGCATTTGTGATGTGGCTCCTTCTTTACTTCGGTAAGTCGTTCGGTTTCTCGAATAATTTGAGAACCCTTTGTACGATGTGTGGTGCTGATAAATTTGCGCCTTTTTTCCAGTTCAATTGGAAAACGCAAAGTTGGAATTTGTTTTTTCTTGTAGGCGCCGGTTTGGGTGGTTACATCGCAACGAATTTTCTAACCACACCAGATTATGTAGTCGCCATTTCAGAGGCAACCATTGACGATCTCAGAGCCTTAGGTTTTGCTGCTCCAACAGCTTACGCACCAGCCAGCCAATTCGGTATGGAAGCGCTGAGCAGTTGGCAGAATATTTTGATTTTAGCGCTCGGTGGTTTTATGGTAGGATTCGGAGCGCGTTATGCCGGGGGATGTACTTCTGGACATGCGATTTCAGGAATCTCTGATCTTCAACCCGCATCCTTACTCGCTGTCGTAGGGTTTTTTATTGGTGGCCTCGCCATGACACATTTGATTTTCCCATTAATTTACTAAGCCATGAAACAGATAAAATTTTTACTTGCAGGTACGTTGTTCGGTATCATTATGTTTAAGAGTGAAGCCGCTTCATGGTACAGAATTCAGGAAATGTTCCGTTTCCAAGACTTCCACATGTACGGAATCATTGGTCTAGCAGTAGCTATAGGAGTGCCTATGGTTTGGTTCATGAAAAAGAACAATGCGAAGGATTTTTCAGGTGCACCTATTGTATTTAATCCAAAGGCTTGGAGTATACCTCGTTACCTATTTGGTGGGATTATCTTCGGTTTGGGTTGGGCATTAAGCGGTGCTTGTCCCGGTCCTATCGTTGTAAATATTGGTGCAGGTTTCGTGGGTTACATCATCGTTTTGATAGCCGCTTTATTCGGAACCTTCCTTTACGGAGTGCTACGCGATAAACTACCGCATTAAGACGTATGGATTTTAATCAAGTACCTCAAGAAAAAAAGACGCAGTTTGCCTTACTCATCGGTCAGATGGGTAAGAGCATTCTAGCTATTTTGTTTGGTGTATTGATTTTAGGATCGTTGTGGGGCGTTAGTTCCTCAGTTCCAGAACCACCTAACTTTGGGCCACAACTGGAAGAAGTTCCAGATGTCCCTTGGGATTATGTCCTCTTTAAAGATGTTGATTTCCTCCAACCACCAACGACAGAACAGGTAGCCTATGGGCGAAGATTAGTCGACGCAACTGCCGATCATATCGGTCCAAACACTGACAAGCCTTTCGCTGGAAATAATTTAAACTGCTCATCTTGTCATTTAGATGGCGGTGGCAAGCCTTTCGCAGCACCTTTTGTAACCGTACCGAGCCAATTTCCTCAGTTTCGTAGTCGCGAAAATAAAGAGGGTACCATAGAAGAACGCGTCAACGGTTGTATGCAGCGTTCAATGAACGGGAAGCCTTTGCCGGTGGATGGAGAAGAAATGACAGCAATCGTTGCGTATATGGAATGGTTGAGCTACGATAAGCCTCGTGGCGAAAAAATAAAAGGAAATAAGTTTCTCTCCGTTCAGTTTCCAGATCGTCGTGTGGATCTCGAGAACGGAAAAGCGGTGTACATTCAGCATTGTCAATCCTGTCATATGGACGATGGTCAGGGTCAACGTGCCTTGAATAGTTTTACCTATACCTACCCGCCGTTGTGGGGGCCGGATTCATACAATGACGGTGCGGGTATGCATCGAGTGATTACTGCAGCCCAGTTTATCAAAGGAAATATGCCATTGGGAACTACGGCGGATGAGCCCTTACTAACGGATGAAGAGGCCTACGATGTGGCTGGATATATCAATAGCTTCGCTCGACCGGAGAAAGCGAATAAAATGGCGGATTTCCCCGACCGAACATTAAAGCCAATGAGCACTTCTTATGGTCCTTGGGCGGATTCGTTCTCTGCAGACCAACACAAGTTTGGTCCTTATGGAGAAATTGCTGCTTTTTATAAGGCTGAATACGGTCTCAATAAGTCCAAATAATGCGAAAGATTTTGTTCCTGTGGCTACTTCCAGTGATGACTTGGGGGCAAAATGCGAGTGTTCTAAAAGTTCAGCAAGGGGTTCGGTTCACCTCTTTTTCTATGACCACACAAAACGGTCTTTTCGGTCCCCATGCAGCTTTAACGGATTATTATGCGAATGCTGTAGGGCTGGATTATTTACTCCATGCTAAAAAGGGCAAATGGCGCTTTGATGCTGAGGTATATAGCAGTGCTTTAGTTTTTGGTAATCCTTGGGAATTGGATCAATTGACCTCAAAAACATCCCGGTATGAGGGCGGTTTATTTGCGGTAAATGCCAAAGAGCGGCGCGTAGTGGTGGTGCCTTCCATAGCCGAATGGACCTACCTAGGTGATCGATTCAAAATGGGCTTCGGTAACTTCGCTTTGGAGGGAACCTTCCTAAATATGGAGCACGGTCGAATGATTCCATCCACCTTCACGGGTCTTCATTTGGATTGGAAGCAGGGCCAATGGAAGTATACATTCGCCGCAATCTCGCACGTGGGTGCGAGAAGTACTAGTGGATTTAAGACCGTTGCCAATTCCTTAGCACAATACAATCCGGGTTTAGATACCAGCGGTTCTAGGCACGATATGAGCCAAGTGGAAACGCCGGGTATTTTATATTTCAGTGGTAAAAATACACATGTATTTAAGCAGTGGTACGGATCGATGACTGCAGAGTATTACGGGTTACCAGGCGTTTTTCATACGGTAGTGTGGGATGAGAAATTGGCCCACAATCAGCACCTGATACAGCTCCAGTACATTCGTCAAGAAAAATGGGGAAACGGCGGCAATGCTGATCCTTATCTGGCCTACTTTCAGCAGCAGCGTAGTCAATACTTTGGGTTGAAATATTCGAATAAAGTGGGTGATGTTGATTATTACTCCGCGATCTCCCACATTGATGGAAACGGAAAATTGTTGTTCCCAAGGGAATGGGGAAGGGAATACCTGGTCACCTTTCAAGGGCGAGAGCGTCAAGAAGGTATGGGAAGAACAACGGCCGTAGTCTTTGGTGCCTCTGGTAAATGGCAGCAAGGCAAAGTCGGCCACAATGGAGGAGTCAGCACAGGAATTTATGTGCGTCCAGAACCGGGCAATTATAAATACAATAAATACGCCATGCCGAGCAATCAACAAACGAACGTTTGGTGGGGGCAACAGTGGAAAGGCGGAACGCACAAGCTTCTAGCAATGCTGGTTTATAAGGTGCCATTGGGCAGTCAAACCTTAACAGCAGGGCAAACCATTAATAAAGTTGATATGGTGAATGTCAATCTGATTTACCGCTACCAACCGCGACTGTTCCAGAAATAAAATCGCATCCAAGGTTTGAGGCCAACTTTTCAAGAGCGTACCTTTAAGCCAATGAATAATCCGTTCGAAAGTCTGAAAAATGTATTCTTCGTTTTTGCTGTGATTCTCATAGCAGGAACCGTGGGTTACCGTTGGCTCGAGGGTTTTGATTGGCTGCAATCCTTTTATATGGTGATTCAGACCGTGAGCACGGTAGGGTTTAATGAAGTTGGCCCACTGAGTACTGGAGGAATTTGGTTTACCATCGCATTGATTGTAGGAAGTTTTGGAACCTTCGCATATGGTGCAGGGCTTTTGGCTCAATTGGCCATAGACGGAAAAGTGCAACTGTATTTACGAACGAAAAGATTGGAGCGTAAGGTGGAAAAGCTAAAGAATCATACCATCGTCTGTGGACTTGGTCGCAACGGGCGACAAGTGGTGAGTAAACTCAAGGCGTACGGCGTACAGGTAGTAGTGTTGGAATTGAATGAGGAACGTGCGAATAGGTACCGAGAGGAATTGGTGGGTGTGCTAGTATTGATTGGTGATGCTACGAACGATGAAATTCTAGAAAAGGCCAATATTGAGCACGCGAATAGTCTTGTTGCGGCCTTGGCATCGGACACGGATAATCTTTTCGTGGTGATTTCAGCGCGTCAATTGAATCCGAAATTGATCATAGGTGCCCGTGCGAATACAGAGAGTACGGAGAAGAAGCTTTTAGCAGCAGGTGCGAATTATACAGTCAGTCCCAACCTTGTGGGCGGTTCTCATCTCGCGCACAACCTCATGAATCCAGGGGTAATGAATTTTTTGGACCATCTCAGTGTGGGTGGGTCTAGTGCCACTAATATCGAGGAAATCGTGGTGGATGAACTGCCCGAAGAAATGTCTAATTGCAATATCAAAGATCTTAAGATTCGTCAGCAAACAGGATGTACCGTTATCGGGTATGTTGATGAGTCCGGAGAATTGGTTGTGAATCCATCGCCCGATTTTAAGGTTGCGCCGCACGCGAAACTTTATGTTTTAGGGAACGATGAACAGATACGTGCGTTTCGAAATTGGTTCAATAAACAAACACAGGCCAATTAACTATGAAGATACTTTTTACCGGTTCTAACGGCCTTTTGGGTCAAAAAATAGCGGTTGCGACGGAGAAATACCCGCAACATACTTTTCTGGCTACATCTCGTGGGGAAAATAGAACGAAGGCGATGGGTTCGGCTGCCTATGCATCTATGGATATCACAAATGCTGCGGATGTAAGCAGCGTCGTCGGCGCATTTGTCCCTGATGTTATCATTCACGGTGCGGCGATGACACACGTGGATGAATGTGAGTTGCATCCAAAGAAGGCTACTTTGATGAATGTAGAGGGAACGCGCAACATTGCTCATGCCGCGAATGAAGTAGGGGCACATGTCGTGCACATTAGCACCGATTTCATTTTCGATGGAAAGGACGGGCCATACAAAGAAGACGCCCTGGCGCAGCCCTTGAGTCATTATGGTTGGACGAAATTGGAAGCAGAGGAAATCATCCAGGAATTGCCTTCTTGGAGTATTTTGCGTACCGTTTTAGTCATAGGAATGGCAGAAGATTTAAGTCGGAGCAACATCGTACTTTGGGCGAAAGGTGCATTGGAAAAAGGCCAAGCGATCAATGTGGTTGACGACCAATATAGAACACCAACGCTTGCGGAAGATTTAGCACAGGGTGCACTATTGGCGGCGGATCAGTGCGCTCAGGGTGTTTTTAATATTTCCGGACCGGATTTTATGTCCATCTATGATTTAGTAGGGCAAGTGGCGGAACACTTTGGATTGTCCATGGCGTCTGTGACGCGTACAGATTCAACCACCTTGAATCAACCGGCTAAACGACCGCCACGCACAGGTTTTGATATTTCGAAGGCTCGCAAAGAATTGGGCTACAGACCGCACAGTTTTAAAGAAGCCCTAGAAATTATCGCAAATCAAGCAGGATTGTAAGTACATATTTGTAGGGACCGCTGCTTTCCACTATTTTCGAGGTTCACTCTAACTGATCCGAAAGGAGCATGGCAAAATCGACAGAAGCATGGGGTTCTCGCGTAGGACTCATTTTAGCAATGGCAGGAAATGCTGTTGGTTTAGGTAATTTCTTGCGCTTCCCTGTTCAGGCCGTTCAAAACGGCGGTGGGACCTTCATTATACCGTACCTCGTAAGTTTTCTCCTCATGGGGATTCCCTTGTTATGGGTAGAGTGGGCTATGGGTCGGTTCGGTGGACGCTACGGCGATCACAGCACTCCGTTCATTCTAGATAACATGACCAAAAGAAGGTTCTGGAAATACTTTGGTGTATTTGGAATCTTTACCAACATGGGTGTCATGGCATACTATACCTATATCGAAAGTTGGACGCTGACCTATACTTTGAAGTCACTCAAAGGAGATTTCTTAGGGGTCAATTTGGACCAATTGGACACTTACTTTAACAACTACGTGGATCTTGGTAGCGGTATTAATTTCCCGGTATGGGCGCTGCTTGCCTTCGTGATCACCTTGACGATAAACATTTATATCCTCTCTAAAGGTTTGAGCGGTGGTATTGAAAAAGTGGCGAAAATTGCCATGCCATTACTCATTGGTTTTGGTGCCTTCCTTGCCATCATGTCTTGGACAACAGGTTCAACGGGCCGTTGTGAGGACTGTTCCACTTTTGTTGGATTGAATTTCTTGTGGGAGCCCGATTTTTCATCGCTATCGAATCCTAAAATATGGTTGGCTGCTGCTGGCAAATCTTTTTCACCCTCTCCGTTGGGATGGGAACCATCCACTGTTACAGCTCTTACCTCAGTCAGCGTGATGATATTGCATTAAATGCCATGTCAGCGGGTTGGATGAATGGTTTTGTAGAGATTGTATTGGGCTCTGCGGTGGTTATTCCAATCGCTGTAGGTTACTTAGGTTTGGATTGGGTTGTCGATAACGCCGGGTTCATGATGGCCTTCAAAACGATGCCTTTCCTTTTTGATCAGTGGGGCAGTGTCATGGCGGTGATTTCCGGTGTGGCATGGTTCGGACTGCTCTTTTTTGCGGGAATTACCTCCTCATTAGCGATGGGTACCCCTTGGATGGGCTTTGTTCAAGATGAATTTGGATGGACCAAAAAAAAGAGTGCGTTCCTTTTGGGAATCGCCATTTTCGTTATGGGACTACCAACTATTCTCTTTTTTGAGAAAGGTGTCTTTGACGAATACGATTACTGGACCGGAACAGTGAGTTTGGTCATCTTTGCGCTCGCTGAGGTCATACTCTTTGCTTGGGTCTTTGGAATGGACAAAGGATGGAAAGAAATTACAGACGGAGCGGATATGCGCATTCCACGTATTTATCGCCCAATCATTAAATACGTTACACCGCTCTTTATTGGGATCATTTTCTTGACGTCATTGTTTAAGCCGCTGAACGGCGAATTGTCCGATTGGTCAACCGCTTTCTCCAGCCTAACTAGTGGGCAAGGCTGGCCCTGGGCGAACGACAGTATTATTAACCAAATCTTCCACATCAACACAGGTGTACAATGGATGGCAGACGGTGCACTCACGAACATGTTCTACATCGACATGAGCCGTTTCTTCCTTTTAGCCTGTTTCTTTGGTCTTGTGGCGATGGTTAAGATTGCTTCTAACAAACGTAAAAAAGCCGCTTAATTATGACGACTTCTGCAATAATCATGATTGTTTTAACGCAAGGAACTGTCATCACAGCGACTATCTATTTCTTTCGTAAGGTGCTGAAGACTCCGCCAAAATCCGAGCCGGATTCGTATAAAGACAATAACGACACNCCGCGCGATTAAGTCGGTAACTTTTACTTATTCACGAAATTTGTAGCGTTGCTTCGTCTTGCCCAATTTGCATGGAAATGCAATTGCAATGCACCAAGCCAAAGCACAAATCATTCGAACCTTTCAGCTTTTTATAGTGGCCGCCTTCGCGGCCACTATTTGGTTGTGGCCCGCGGCCGAGGCGCGCGAAGCGCGCCTCGGCTTCTTATGCATGTGGTGGTCGACGCACGGGACCATGGAGGTCAACCGGTTGGATTCAGCCACCATCTGGACCTTGCCTTTACAAGAGGCGGCTAAAAAATCATGGTGGTACCGCTGCAAGAAAAATTGGACCATTTCAGACCTCGCGTCTTTAAAAGCACTGCCAGGAATGGATACCCTATTTGTTACTACGGGCAATTTTGATTTTACGCCCTTGCTCCAAAGAGAGAAACAGGAGTGGGGGAGCGGGTCGTGGGAAGATGCAAAGTCGAGCACTTGGCAGAAGGACAAATTCGATAATAATGCGAAGGGAGCGCTGGAGCGAATTGATCTAAATGAAGCCGACAGTATGGCGCTCATTGCAGCGCCGGGCATTGGTCCGTGGTCCGCTCGCGCGATACTTCGCGAAAGAGCGCGTTGGGGTTATTTTTCAGCGGTAGCTCAATTAAAGAATATCCATTCGCTTAACGAGCGTTGGCAGTCGGAGTGGGACAGTCTTTTTTTCATTATTCCCCGACCGCCACAACTCAATTTAAACACAAGCACCTTCGCAGATTTGAACGATTTCAGCGGGTTTCGATTCCACCAAGTCAAGAAAATTGTTTTCTACCGCGAGCAGTTTGGTCCTGTCAGTTGGCGGGAATTGGTCCAATGGGAGGAATTTTCCGATGTGGACACGACTTTTTTACAACACTATGTATCGGAATAGAAAAATCGGTGTACTTTCGCACTCCTAAAGAAAGGAGGTGTTACTATGCTCGTAATTAATGTCAAGGAAGGTGAATCGATCGAACGCGCACTTAAGCGTTACAAGAGAAAACACAGCTC
>JGI20160J14292_10004492_pt1 | contig 10350 bp, 9 predicted proteins | sample COG_10_FD_14292 | JGI IMG/M metagenome (IMG submission 14292) | reverse complement strand
CCACCAAAATCACTGATGTTAGTAAGTGTACTTCCAGAAGGAAAACCCGTAATAGCAATGTCTGTATCGTATACCGCTCCTGTACCATCTGGCAAAGTCAAGGTTCCTCCATTAAACGAACCCCCTAAAATGACGGTGCTCGATCTACAACCATTTGTATCAGTTACAAGAATTGAGTAGTCTCCAGCAGGTAAGCCTTCTATGTCTTCTGTTGTTTGACCCAATGGAAACCATTGATACGTATATCCTGGTGTTCCTCCAAAAACCGTTAAGTCGATAGCCCCATCCGAACCACCTTCGCAAGTAACGTCTGTTACATCTAAAGTGATTGTTATTGCGTCTGGCTCCACTATTATAAAGTTTTGGGTGAGCGAACAACCATTTGCATCCTCAACTGTAAGCGTATAATTACCAGCACACAACCCAGACTCAGTTGGCCCAGTTCCACCAGAAGGCTGCCAATCATATGTGTACGGAGGGTTTGTTCCTGTTACAACAGCTGTAGCTTCTCCATCACAAATTGCGTTACAAACCGCATCTGATGTGTTAATGACAACTTGAAGTTGATTATCCGTAATCGTAAACGATGCAGAGTCTTCGCAACCACTTGCATCAGTTATTAGAACATCATATGTTCCGGCACAAAGTGCAGTAGCCGTGGGGCCAGCACTCACGTTTGGTGTCCAAACGTACGTGTATGGTCCAGTTCCTCCAAAAGGCACAACGGCTGCGTCTCCATCGCATTGGCCAAAGCAACTTGCATCGTTAAAACTATTTGTGTTTGAAAGAACGGCTGGTTCGAGAATTTCAATTTCCAGAGAGTCGGAACAACCCGAAGCATCTGTTACAAAAACTTCATAATTACCCGGAGCAAGGTTTGATGTGTCTTGGACTGTTGAACCGCCTGGCAACCATACATATGTGTAACCTGGCGTTCCTCCAGAAACAGAAATATCAATCGAACCGTCTGTATCTCCGTTACAACTTACATCTTCGTGTGTTTCAGAAATAGAAATAGCTGAAGGTTCATCTAACACAACTGGGGGGAAAACATTTGTACAACCAAAACTATCCGTAACCGAAAGTGTGTATGTGCCTGCAGCTAATCCAGTAATATCTTCGGTTGTTTGGGCAGTTCCAGCCCAAGAAAACACGTACGGAGGTGTTCCCCCGATTACTCCACTCGAAGAAATTGAACCATTTGTACTACCAAAGCAAGTCGGATCCGTACCCGTTAAGGTAACGGACCAATCTAATGGAGATACAATTGTAAAAGGCTCGCTTTGAGGACATCCATTGGCATCTGACACCTCAACGTTATAATTACCTCCATCTAATCCAAAAATAGAATCCCCCGTATTGAGAAAAGGAAGCCAAGAATAAGTGTAAGGAGCCACTCCCCCCGAAACATCTACCACTGCGGTACCAACGTTTCCGCCCGGGCAAGTATCGTTGGTAGTAGTAATCAGAATATTAAATGGGGGCGGAACGTTAATTGTTGCGAAGCCACTAACAGATGGACAACTACCCGTCCCACCATCTCCGCCAAATGCACTAACCTCGTAAACTGTTGTTACAGAACCAAGCCCCGTAAAACAAAAACTTCCATCCAATTGTGGTCCCGAGGTTACAAATACAGGTCCATTGGCAAGTACAAAATTGTATGTCGGCAAACCACCAGAAACGTAAATACAAATAGTCCCGTCTAACGCCCCGTTACAGGTCACATCAGTTGTGACGATTGAGTCAATAACAACAGGACACTGCGCTTCTGTCTCAGTTGATAAGAAAAAAAGTGTCAAAATCGGAAGCCCAAATGAGAGTAGGCCGCGTAGAGCTTTCTTCATGTTAGTATAATATATGGAGGTATAAATTCAGGGTTGATTCGTGGTTAAATCAATGCGTTAATGTACGTTTTTTTGAGATAGTGTCACCCAAATTGCTTTTTGGAATGAACAATTCAATGGCGAGTTATACAACAAACGGTCAAAGATGTTTCACTAAAGCACAAATTATTAAGCCGCACTTCCTTAATCAGTAATAATGAGACGTTCCACATAAACTAATTCTTCAACGCGAATTTCTAAGAAATAAACTCCATTTCGGAATTCCTCAACGTGAATAGCCGCATTCCCAATTTCAACGTTAATCAATTCATTATAAACGAGTTGTCCTGTGGTACTATATATCAAAACCTGAACTGGAAATCTCTGCTCCTGATTCATTTCAATAAAAAAGCTCCCTTTGCTAGGATTGGGGTAGACCTTGTAATTAAAAAGATCTGATTGTTCATCAATTCCAACACTCTGAAGATCTAAAAAGGCTGTATCACTACCGCAATTATTAGAAGCCACTAAGTACATGGGTAGCACCCCGCCTGTTGCATAAATGTGAGTTGGTTCAAAATCTGTACTTATAACTCCATCTCCAAAATTCCATTCGTAATCAGTAGCATCATAGGAAAGATTATTGAATTGGATATCAAACAGATTGAGATTTGGAGAAAACGCTGCCGTGGGCAATGGGTCAACAATTACTTGAATAGAATTGGAAGAACTAGAGCAGCCAATCCAATCTTCTATAGAAACATTGTATGTTCCACTTTCAAAAACAGTGATTTCGTCACTAACCGAACCAGAACTCCACTCATAATACGGGTACCAAGTTGGTACTGATAAGACCACGCTTTCTCCTTGACAGAATTGAGTTGGTCCACTTGCATCTATTGTTGGCTGCGGTGGGTTTGAAACCTGAGCCACTTCAAAAGCTATTGTGTCTGTGCAACCGGTGTAATGCGTAACAACCACCTCATAATTACCAGCAGTTAGAAGCGCGTTTTGGTTTGTTTCTGCGGTTGGGAGCCACTCGTAACCATCATACGTTTCGTTTACACTAAGTTCAGCACCAGGAGAGCCGATACAATAATCCGTATTACCCATTATGCTGAGGGGTAAGCTTGCTGGGCAATTAACTTGTGCAGATAGCCGAGCAGAAGCAAACACTAAAACCAAGGCAAGAGAAACTATTCTAAACGACATTGCGGGTAAAAATAATACTTCGAACTCGAGTTTTGCATAAACAGGCGCAAATAAAAAAGGCGATGAATTTCTTCATCGCCTTTCAAAAACCATTTAGAACAGTTTATTTTTTCTGGGTTCTAACCAAGGCTTGATGTCCGTTAATGTCAGCTTTAACTAAGTAAATTCCAGCAGGAACTGAAGTAAAATCAAGTGTCAAGCGATTTGCACCAACTCTAATTGGCTTAACAGATGTCTGAACCAATGATCCAGTAATTGAATAAACCTCAACAGTTGCAGTTCCAGCAACAGTAGAGTTTACGTCCAACGTAGAAACTCCTTCTGTCGGATTTGGGTAAAGACCCAAAGAGAAAACGTCATTGCTTTCTGCAATTCCAGCTGGGTCAGAGATGTTCATTGAATAACCTTCTTCACCCCAAGCACCAGGAACTGATGTTGGTAGTGCAAAAGTAGATGGCACTTGCCCTGTAGGGTCAATAGATGCAATTGCAGATAAATCCGCATCTCCATTGGTCAAAGTATTAATGTCAATTGAGAAAGTTCCACCAACTGTAGGAGTGCCGCTAAGCGTAATTGTTCCAGAAGAACCAGCTGTGTAAGTACAAGGAGTTGCATCGCATGTTGCCGTTACTCCAGCAGGCAGACCACTGACAGACAAAGTAGAATTGGTGATTGACAACGGGAGCGTTTGACCCGCAAGAGCTCCTGAAATAAGCGGTGCAATTGTAGCCGGTAGACCAAGGCCTGAAATAAGTGGACCTGCAACTGTAGCCCCGTCAACGCTTCCGGTAGCAGGAACGGTAAAACTGATAACCTGACCAACATAAGCCTGGTTGATTGTTCCACTAGGAAGTGCAGATGCTGATGGAGTGAATTGGGCGTTAGCGCCATATCCGATTCCAAGCATCAAAATTGAGAGTAGTGTTCTTTTCATATTAAAATTTTAGGAGTTGTTTTGTAAATCCGTCAGCGAAATTACAAAATCAAATAACTGTAAATAAGAAAGGCGATGAATGATTCATCGCCTTTCAAAAACTATTCGGAACAATTTATTTTTTCTGAGTTCGAACCAACGCTTGGTGTCCGTTAATGTCGGCTTTAACTAAGTAGATTCCAGCAGGTACTGAAGTAAAATCAAGTGTTAAGCGATTTGCACCAACTCTAATTGGCTTAACAGATGTTTGAACCAATGATCCAGTAATTGAATAAACCTCAACAGTTGCAGTTCCAGCAACAGTAGAATTTACATCCAACGTAGAAACTCCTTCTGTAGGGTTTGGGTAAAGGCCCAAAGAAAAAACCTCATTGCTTTCTGCAATACTATTTGAACCACCACTAGTAATTTCAAGGGCATAAGAACCTTCGTCAAACAAACCAGGAATAGGCGCAGGCACAGTATACGGGTTGGTTATTCCTGCAGCAGCAAGGGCAATAGATCCAGCACCAAACGGAAGACCATCCAACGCAGAAATAAGCGCAGAAATATCTGCAGCACCTGAAGTTGACGAAGTAAGATCAACAGCAAATGTTCCAGCCGCAGTTGGGGTGCCAGTTATAGAAACAGTTCCCGACCCACCAGCAGCAACGTTAGCCGTTGTTGAAGCCAATCCAGCCGCTAATCCTTCAGCTGTATAAGAAACAGACGTTACGGTGAACGAAAATGATGTAGGTGTGCCACCGGGAATAAGCGAAGTTACAGCAGCAGGTAGCCCTAGGTCAGATAAGCTTACAGTGCTAGTAGAAGCACCGTTGCTAATTACAATGTCTTGCGAGTAAGCAGCGCTCAAAGTTCCATCAGGCAACCCTTGAGAAGCCATCGGAGTGTAAGTTTGAGCAACCGCAGCTGCACCTAAACCTAGAATTACGCTAATAGAAAGTAGAGTTTTTTTCATTTTTTTGAATTGAAATTATTTATAGTTGAAACAAAGATAGGAAAGCAACATTGCAACTGTCGCTCTTAGGGGAAAAATCAGTTTCTCGGGATTAGGACAACAAAAAACCACAGATTGAAACAAGTTCAATCTGTGGTTTCCAGTTTCCAGTTTTTTCTGACTAGACGCCTACTGACATTCTAGTTTTTTCAACCTGCATTAAATCACTTAATGACATTGAAAGTAAAACCCGCATCTCGTGCGCAAATCTCTTTTCTGAAGCTGTCATCCTCTTTTTTTCTGCCGTTCCCATGATTCTGTTCTTTTGTATTGTCGTTGTTTCTGTTGTTCTTAACGCATCCGTTGTCAATCTCGTTTCCGATATACGACAAACGACACATGGGACAGGATAAACGACAACATTTATCGCCAACCGACAAAAAGTGAATATCATTGCCAAACACAACAATGAAGGTTCTAGTTCTCTACTATTCGCAAACTGGCCAGTTAAAAGAAATTGCCAACAAATGTCTCTCCCCCCTTATTGAGGACGCAGAAACCGAGGTTGATTTCGTGAATATTGAAACTGAACATCAATTTCCGTTTCCTTGGACTCGATTAACCTTTTTCAACGCCTTTCCCGAATCTGTCTACGGCACACCCTTTAATTTGAAGCCAATTCAGGTTGATGAATCCAAAGAATATGACCTCATAGTACTCGCTTACACTGTTTGGTACCTCAACCCGAGTATTCCTATATCCAGCTTGCTGCAACATGAAGATGCCAAACGAATCTTTAAAGGCAAAAAGGTAATTACACTGCTTGGCTCTAGAAATATGTGGGTTTTAGCCCAGGAAAAGGTAAAAAGGCATCTAAAACTACTCGAAGCCGACCTTATCGGGAACGTTGTTCTTATTGACAGAAATAAGAACTTGGTTAGCATTATCACCATAGTAAGGTGGATGTTCTCTGGGAAGAAAAATTCCTTTTGGGGTTTTCCTAGGGCAGGGATTATTCAGGAGGATATTGAAGCGAGCAATCGCTTTGGAAACGTTATTCTGAACCGTATAAAAAAGAACGAACTTTCTGATATGCAGGATGAACTGAACGAATTGGGAGCTGTTGACATCAATCCATCGTTACTGATTTTGGAAAAACGCGCCACCAAGCTTTTTGGAATGTATGCCCATTTCCTGAGCAAGAAAGGTGGCTTTCATGATAAGGCTCGCCTAGGCAGAGTAAGCTTGCTTTCGTACTTGTTGCCAATTGGAGCTTTCGTTTTATCGCCTATCACCACAGTTTCTTCTTACCTCGTTTCCATTATTCAGAAAAAAAGCTTGGAAGAAGAAATTCGTTATTACAAGCAGAACTCGCTTCGAGACTGAACAATTTTACGGGAATCTACTTATTTGAATTATTGGTATGCAAACATACCTTTGCGCGGCTTTTAAGACCGCCCCATTTAGATTGCGAAGTTGAAGGACGTTTATATTACAGCATTAGCCAAGTTTTTACCGAACCAACCGGTGACTAACGATGAGATGGAATCTCATTTAGGAATGATTGGAGGCAAGCCATCGCGGGCACGAAGAATTGTGCTTCGTAGTAATGGAATCAAAACAAGGTATTTTTCTCTGAAGAGAGATGGTTCTTTTAGCCATTCTAATGCGGGGATGGTTGTCGAAGCCATAAATCAGTTGGGAATTCCCTCAAAGGACATTGAGTTGCTTTCTTGCGGAACTTCTGCCACAGACCAAACGCTACCATCGCATACTGCTATGGTACACGGGTTGCTCAATTCTCCAATGGAAATTATTTCTCCGTCTGGTGCTTGCTGTTCAGGTATTCATGCCATGAAATTTGGTTTTTTGAGTGTGAAATCTGGAGAATGTTCAAACGCAGTTACTTCTGGTTCTGAATTTATTTCTCCAATGATGATGGCCCGAAATTTCGAGTCGGAATCAAGTTCTGAATCCGAATTGGAAAGCAATCCTTTTATCGGGTTTGAAAAAGATTTTCTTCGTTGGATGTTGTCTGACGGAGCTGGAGCTGCACTTATGCAGGATAAGCCTAACGAAAACGGCTTATCGTTGAAAATTGAATGGATTGAAAGTCGCTCTTATGCCAACGAGTACGAAACCTGCATGTATTCCGCTGCGGATAAAAATGATGATGGTTCTATCAAGTCTTGGAAAGAATTTGAACCAACGCAGTGGCTAGACCATTCGGTGTTTGCAATGAAACAAGATGTGAAGCTTTTGGGAAGCACTATCGTTCCTTTAGGTGGTAAGTACTTGACCGAAATTGCAGAGCGCAGAAAACTAGATGTTTCTTCGGTCGACTATTTCTTGCCGCATCTTTCTTCAAATTTCTTCCGAAAGCAGGTTTACGAACAATTGGCTTCGGATGGAATGGAAATTACGGAAGACAAGTGGTACACGAATTTGGTAGAAGTTGGAAATGTAGGTTCCGCTTCTATTTACATTATGCTAGAAGAACTTTTCAATTCTGGAAAGTTGAAGAAGGGTCAGAAACTCTTGTTAATGGTTCCTGAAAGTGCCCGTTTCTCATATGCATATGTTCTTCTAACAGTTTGCTAATCCGCAATGCTGGTTAGTAAAGAAGATGTTTTAAAGCTTATCCCACAACGAATGCCAATCGTGGTTGTACACGGTCTTACAGCGCATTCAGAAACAAGTTCTACATCGGTTTTTAATGTAGAAAGCGACCATTTATTTGTCAGAGACGGCAAGTTTCTTCCTTCGGGATTAATGGAAAATATCGCCCAAACCTCCGCTTTGAGATCCGGTTATCAGTTTTCTCAGCAAATGCCATTGGAAGGCGAAGCTCCCGAACCACCAATTGGTTTTATTGGTGCACTCAAAAACTTTATTGTCGATGATCTACCGTCTGTTGGTTCCGTTCTTCATACAACCGTTACCGTGACTTATGAGGTCATGGGAATGCAAGTGGTTGAGGCGTCCGTTAAGTGTGGAAAAAACATCATTGCATCTTGCGAGATGAAAATTTTCTTGAGTCAAGAAGGTCAAAACGGGTAAGTCGCAATATTTATACAAATTCGCATCAGAATAGATTTACAAGCATGGTAGAAGAATTAATTGAGAAGCTAAAAGTTCAGATTATAGAAACACTTAATCTGGAAGACTTAGAACCAGCAGACATTAATGCCGAAGACCCCTTATTTGGCGATGATGGAATTGGGCTTGATTCAATTGATGCACTCGAACTAATCGTGCTTATGAACAAAGAATACGAAATTCAAATTGCCGATCCTGAGGAAGGAAAGACTGTTTTTCATTCTATAAAAAGTATGGCAGAATATATCCAAGCCAATTCTTAACCTTTCCGTTTACTTCTTGAGTGGTTGAAGTAGAAACCAAGAGAAAACCACGTATCCTAAAAGGAACACCACGTTTATTGGAAACCCAAATTGCATTTGAGGAATATTCAGTACTAATGTGGCCCAATACAGGAAGGCCGCAACCCCAATCATAGCTCCAATTTTCCCTAATTCATAAGGTACAGGGTAATATTTTCTTCCAAGGAAATAGGAAAGAACCATCATGGAAGCGTAGCAAATCAATGTTGCCCAAGCGGAAGCCATGTAGCCGTATTTCGGAATAAAAACCATGTTAAGCACTAGTGTAATTAGTGCGCCAAATATGGCCAAGCCCGCTCCAAAAGAAGTCTTCTCGGTAAGCTTATACCAAACTGACTGATTGTAGTAAATACCAAGGAAAATATTTGCCATCAAAAGAATTGGCACAACCTTGAGTCCAACCCAATATTCTTCATTCGGAATAAAGTATTTGAACAAGTCGATATAAAGCATGACGAAGAGGAACGTACCTGCCAAAACCCAAACAAAATAGGTCATGATCTTGGCGTAAAGCTCCTTACTTCCCTCCTCTTTTGCCTGCGAGAAAAAGAACGGTTCAGCAGCATATCTGAATGCCTGAATCATCAATGCAATTAGAATAGATAGCTTGTAACAGGCGCCATAAACACCAAGCTGATACATGGCTTGTTGTTCACCCAAAATGGGATAGAGCAATCGCTTCAGCATTACGCGATCAAACATTTCGTTCATCATTCCCGCAAGACCAGCTATCAGGAGCGGAAGCGAATACGCAAGCATCGGTTTGAGTAGCGCTAATTGCGGTTTGGTCAAACCACGCACCATGGTTGGAGCGAGCAGTAAAAACTTAACTACACTGGCAATCAGATTAGCGATAAACACATAGCCAACACCTGTTCCTGGATCGTAGAAGGTTTCGGTGAGCCAATTCCCACCTCCGCTTTCAACTAACGGGAGACAATAGCCCAGGTAAAACAAGTTGAGTCCCAAATAGACCAACACATTGGCGATGTTGATTCCTGCAAAGGTTTTAGCCTTGTCTTCAGTTCGCAATCGCGCCAGCGGAATGGACGAAATAGCGTCCAGTCCAACAATAATGGCAAACCAAACCACGTATTCCTTATTGTTGGGATACATCAACCATTCAGCAATTGGCTGCGCAAAAATGATGGCCATAAGAATGAACATGGCTGTGCTGCTTACAAGCGAACTAAGTACGGTTGAGAAAATGGTATTCGGATCTGACCCTTCCTTAGTGGAAAAACGGAAATATGCCGTTTCCATACCGTAAGTCAGCATCACAATAAGGAAGGCCACGTAAGCATACATTTCGGTAATGACACCGTATTGCTGCGGTAAAAAAACCGTTGTGTGAAGTGGCACAACCAGGTAATTGAAGAACCGCGCCACAATGGAACTAAGTCCATAAATGGCGGTCTGACCTGCTAGTTTTTTAAGAATCGACAACTTTGGTTTACTTTCTAATTGCTAAACCTTCCAATCCATGGAAAATTTGAATCGGCAAATTAAAGAATGTTAAAGGCAGTTTGAGCTTCGCCCAATCGTTGCAATTAATAAACCGAGAACAATTTGCGCCATCAGTGGTTTTATCAATCGACTCTCAATAACTTTACACTATGAAAACAATCACAACAATCATCCTCAGTATTTTAACATTAGGTGCAATGGCTCAAACCAAAACGCTTTACGATTTTGAAGCAAAAACCATTGACGGAAAAGAATTCGAATTCTCCTCTCTAAAAGGAAAAAAGGTCTTGGTAGTAAACACTGCTAGTAAATGCGGCTACACCCCTCAGTACGAAGAACTTCAGAAACTATATGACCAATCTGGAGGTGGCGATTTCGAGATTATCGGATTTCCAGCGAACAACTTTATGGGGCAAGAACCGGGAAGCAACGATGAAATTGCTGGTTTTTGCCAAAAAAATTATGGTGTAACATTTACCATGATGGAAAAGGTTAGCGTAAAAGGAAAAGACCAACACCCACTATACGCTTGGTTGACAGACAAAGAGCAAAATGGTGTAGAAGATGCCAAAG